>JAEEGL015160597.1_pt1 | contig 12546 bp, 13 predicted proteins | sample 9134231 | NCBI WGS metagenome assembly JAEEGL01 (sample SAMN16246548, study PRJNA631951) | gut metagenome | biome: gut microbiome; feature: rumen; material: fiber-attached | host: Bos | place: Iran: Karaj | collected 2018-10
CATATAATGCAAAGATACCACCATCACTAAGTTGAACCATAGTTGCCGCCAAATGAATATATTCTCTAATTAATTCTTTGGGATTTCTTTCTATCATATTTTTACTCCTGATTATAAGTCGCTTCTTTACTATGTTCCTTTATAAACTGTTTTCTAGCAGTAACACCTGTACCCATTAACTGTTCAAATAAAATATTAGTACCTTTTATATCTTCAACACTAATCTGCTTAATAATTCTATTATTTGGATCAGTTAATGTTTCTTCTGTATCCTCAACATCCATTTCACCAAGTCCTTTCATACGATTAACTTGATACTTTTTACCTACATTAGCTTTTCTAAATTCTTCTAATGCTTCATCATTTTTAAGATACTTATACCCTTTATTACCACTTAAAGTAATTTTATAAAGAGGGGGTACTCCCGCATAAACATATCCATCTTTGATAAGTTGTGGACAAAAATTCCAAATAAATGTATAAAACAAGTTTTTAATATGCGCACCATCGCGTGTAATTCTCATGTTTCCATGAGCACTGACTATCTTTTACTGCGGGAGGAGGTACAAGATTTAGTAATTTTGTATATTTATTATACAATATCTCGTGCCCGCCGCAGGAGACCATTTCGAACTGCGTATCAATAGCAGCCCTACTTCCCCGCCCAGAAGGCAAAGGGAATAGTCGATACAGGTTCAAATATTAATCCATTTCTTTTCTTTCTTTTTATAGATAGGAAGCTCTGAGTAGTATCTACCCCAAAGTATTTGTTGAAAAGCTTGATAAGAAACTCTATCTTTATAGTCTTGATACATATCTTTAGCACTTTCATTTACATATCTTTTTCTAATAGCAATAACTTCTTCATCTGTAAACTTGGCGCTAGCACCTTGTCCGCCTTTACTTTGTCCTGTTTTATAATATTCTTTATTTTCTTCTGTAAAGACTTCAGGCATTATATGTACCCAAGTTTTTCCTTGCCAAAGATTTTGAAAAGATTGAAATGTTATCTTATCTTTATAATTTTCATAAATTTCTTTTTGCTTGCAATGATTATTATAAGCTTTTCTAATTTCTATTATATCTTCTTCTGTTAATTTTGCATTTGGATTATGACTTCCTACAACATCTCTTAATCCACCATCAAATTTATTACCAGATTCTTTAGCTTTAAATTTTTCTACCCAGTAAGCTTCTCTTTCACTTAATTGTTCTATGGAACATTCTTCTAATACTTCATAAGTAAAAGCATCTTTACCTTTATTTTTAATTTCTTTATCAAAAGGAATTCTTGATTGTTCATAGGTTTTAGTTTGATGTTCATAAAATCTTCTTTGAATATCATTACTTTTTCCTACATAAAAGTTACTTGGGTTTTCTTTTTCTGTGATTTTGTAAATTCCTATCATTTTTATTCTCCTTTAATAATTTTATTAAAAGAGAATGGATAATATTTGTTTCCCACGGGATTTCCATATCTTTCGACTTAGGATTCCCCGTTAGCACTTATCATTCTCTTCTATTATTATATGAATTTTATGTGTGACACATAAATCTCATATGTCCTAATAGAAGAAAAATTTTTAAGTACCCGCTTGATTAAGCGAAAAGTCTTTCATACGCCGTGTTACTGACGTCGGCATCGGACATAATAATAATCTTGCCATATCGTAAGTCCTCTGAATCATAAGTCACTTTCATAGACTTCGGATCAATACGAAGACCAAATGCTTCTATCATGGTCATGATTTCCGCATTTTTCTGAATCTGCTGAAGCGTTGCCTTCTGAGTATTCAAAATTTTACCGCGAACAGGAAGGACAGCCTGAAATTCATTGTCACGAGCCTGCTTTAAGTTTCCTGATGCACTATCCGTGTGCTCCTATATTTCTATAGGCACTGACTATCTCTTCACTCCAGTTTGTCAAACTTTCATCGTGTCCTCTATTTCCATCTATGTATCAATAATAGATGTACTCCTGGTCTCACCCAGGATAGTCGATACAGCTTATTTTATATCTTTATAGGTCTGATAAGTAATTACATTATATATAGTAGACCAAGCACTAGAAGGAGAATATTTTTGCCAAATTTCTTTTGGTGTCATTCCTTCTTGATATGCTTTCCTCATCTCTCTTACTTGCTCTTCTGTAAAAATTCTTTTATTCTGAGCAGCTATTTCTGAAGAATTAGCTTTTGCATTATGAGAATGCCAATATTTATTTTCTTCTGTATGGTATTCTGGATAAATGTGTTTCCATGTATCAAACCACCATACTTTTTGTAATCCTCTTTTAGATATTTTATCTTGATATTCAGCATAAACTTCTCTAAAAGGAACGTGTGCATTATAGCATTCTCTAATATATTTTACATCTTCTTCAGTAAGCAGTGCTCTTCCATTAGACTCTCCTTTATGAATTCTATTATTTCCAAATTCATCTTCCCCGCCTTCTGTTGCATTATATCCATTATGAAAAGAGTCATAATATTTAATAAAAAACTTTTCTAATTCAGCAAGAAGACTTGGAGTGTATTCTTCTGGAGTTAATTCTGCAATTACTTCATAGTCAAAATTTTCAAGTCCATTATATTTTCTTACTGCTTGATGAAATTGACTATTATAATCATTAGCATTTTCATGTTCAATACTATATTTATGATTATATTGTCTTTGTTCTATGTCTATACTTTTTCCAATATAAACATGACCATTACTTTTATTTTGATACTTATAAATTCCTATCATTTCAGTATCCTCCTTTCATTAAAATATGAAGGAGAGAGTAAGGAATTTAATCTTATCTGACCAATTTTTAATATAAAATCTTGCCACGGGATTGACTTCGCCTAAACATATTTTGACATATATGTGTAACGGTCAGCTTTCCCCGTTAGCCACTTAAATAGTGACCCCGCTGATAAACGGTAAAAAGGATTCGGGCAATAGTTTTCACTTACCCTCAGTTATATAGATCTCGCATTTTTTTCTATCTTTAGAGTAACAATCAGCTAACTTACTATCAAACTTAAGGACTTTCTCCTTTTTCTTCTTTTCAGTCTCGCGAGCTGCATCTCTAGCTTTCTTAGCGGCTTCTCGTGCCTTTCGCGCACTAACAGCCTTATCAAAGATAATCTTAATATCTTTTTCATTAGCCGCCAACCAATTCTGAATACTTTCAGATAAAATTCCCGTGAATGGGGTCATATCCAACTTAACAATTCTTGACTTGGTCTGTGCATCATAGCTGACACCAGGAGCAGTAATATTAAATGCAATTAACATTCCCTCTTGGATATCTCCACCTTCGAGATTAGCATCTTTCTCTTTAAGCCACCCCTTATCCTTGAAAAATTTATTAAACTCTCTTGTGATGGTTGACTTAACCTGAGTAATATGCGGACCGCTATCTGTCTCGCCATTATTAACATAAGAAGTCATATTTAAAGAATAATTAGTTGTATATGTTAATACAAAATCTAACTTATTCTTACCTTCTCCAAAGTTAATATTTAATCTATTATTAATAATTTCATTATCTTTAACAAAATCATCTACGAGATCATTTAAACCATTTTTAGATACATATGTAATTTTATCCTTACCATTATGGGTTAGATTAATAGTTAATCCTGTGCATAAACAAGTAAGCACGTGGAACATTTTCTTGATTCTTTCTACATCAATTTCTGTGTGAGTAAAAAACTCTGCACTCGGCTTCCATTCTACAATGGTGCCAGTGTGAAACTCACCTTGTTCACCTACTTCTCTCTTGTCGAAAACACCTTCAACAAAATGGATATGCTCACTTTTACCTTCGCGGTAAGTAGTTACATCAAGGTGATTTGATAAGAAATTCGTTAGCTTAGATCCGATGCCGTTAAGACCTAACGCAGTTCCTTCATAGACGCCATCTTCAGAGAATTTACCAGATGTATTCAAAACATCGAATGATGCCTGAAGAACAGTCTCTCCATCCTCTCTCTTGACATTAACAGGAAAACCTTGACCAAAGTCTTCCACTCGACAAGAGCCGTCATCTTGATAATCTACATTAATTGTATCACCATGACCAGCACTAAATTCATCAATAGCATTAGATACAATCTCAATAAGGAGCTGAGTACTATATTCAGTTGAACCACAATACACACCTGGGCGAAGACGTGTAAATGCTAATGGGGTTAAACTCTGGATTGAGTCATCATTATATAAATTTTCACTCATCTGTATAATTCCTTTCTTTTTCTTTATTTCATATATTATTATATCAAATTTTTTTTAAAAAAGCAAGTTTTTTTATTGATGTTTGTAATTTTTATTAGGCTAAAGCGAATTAGAGAAATGAAATCATTTAAACCTTCATATTTTATACTGACCGCTACTTATAAAGGTCTGCAACCTTCTCATACGAATGTTAAAAACTTTTTCAATTTCGTCTGCCCTTTTCTAATTTTGTCCTCACAGAGTAATACTCTTGCTCTTTGTATAATAATTATATCATATTTTTTGATAAAAAACAAGAGTGCTTGTAATTTTGTGAACTACAGCTAAAATACGCATAAAAAAATGCGGGAAGGTATAATACCTTCCCACATATATTATAATTTCTTAGTATAACCAAGATTAATCCAACCTAAACCAGACTTAAGACGACCCCAACCATTCTGTATTTCAACGATTGTATACACACCTTTATCTGTAATGGCGCCAGTCTTGCGCGAAACCGCAGTAGGTTTTTGTCTAACGTTAAGAACATCAGCTGTCACCTGCACTAAGAATGCATTTTTGTTAGCTATCTGAGTTGTCACAGAAATGCCTGCAACAGAATTTCCCATTTTTACATAAGATGGATTGCCGAGATAAATCCAGCCAGCCCCACTCTTAAGACGTCCCCAATCTTCTGATACCTCAGTAATAGTAAATCTACCAAGACCTGTTACTTTACCAGTTAAATCTCCATCTGGAGTTTTTCTAATATTGAGGTCAGGCACTATTACATCAACAATAAAAGGCACTTCAGGATGACTGAAAGAATTGTCTGTTGCATTTTCTGTAGTTGCAGCTGGAGCTACAACAGGTGCTGCTACAGGAGCTGTAGAACCATTAATTTTTACATAAGATGGATTAGCAAGATAAATCCATCCAGCTCCGCTCTTAAGACGGCCCCACTCATTGTCACTTGATACTTCAGTGATAGTGAATCTACCGATACCTGTTACCTTTCCAGTTACGTCGCCATCCGCGCCTGTTCTAATATTAAGATCTGGTACAATTACATCAACAGTAAAAGGTACCCCAGGTAAAGTGCTATTAGTAGTAGTTGCTGGTGCTGCCGGAGCAGGTGCTGGACTTCCGAGCTGAGCTGTTACTTTACTAGCCAAATCCCCCATACGTGCCATCATCCAGTCACCAGGACAAGCTTTAGCCGCAAACCATCTGTGGACTGTTAAGAGCATTTCGTTAGCGGCTGGCTGATATGCTAATGCTCTTGTTTTATCATCAATCCAAAGTAATTTTGTTTTGCCATAACGCTTGCAAATATCAACACAAAGCTCAACTAGCTTATCATATACCGCATCATTAAAAGCGTAAGGTGCGGTTGCATCAGAGGCACATTCAATAGTTATAGCTCTCTGGTCATTCGCGTTGCTTGAAGAGCACCAAGAGCGGTTATCTTCGTCCACGACAAGACAAACGCGACCATCTCTACCAATACCATAGTTGCAAGATGCTTCTCTTCCAGCAGGAAAACAATTTCCAATACCTTCCGCAGTAAGCTGACCTACTACACAGTGAGGTGTGATACGGTCTACTGAATGAGTACGCTGCCCGCTATGGTTAGGGCTTTTAATTGTACAATCTATAAGACTTGAATTTCCCATGTTTATTTCTCCTTTTGTTTTATTTGATGAAAAATCATCATATTTGGTAAGATTCCAATTATCTATAACTTTATAGACATTTGAAACATAATCATTAGAGGTTGCATATCCTGCATCCTTAATACTTTGAAGATATTCGAGAGGGGTTTCCGCAGTTTTTACCTTAGCATAATTTGGAATATTAAGGAATTCATAATATCCTTCAACTCCTTGTTCCATTGTATCAAAGTTATACCATTGGTCAGCTATTGTATAGTAGCTGCCATCTGTCTCTTGTTCATAACTACCATCAATAAAAGTTCCATTATTAACAGTAAGTCTGTTTGGTCTATACTTAAGACCAAAATAATTATGATGCTTTGCTTTTTCGCTTGTGCCATATGCAGACTCTAAACAGGCTTGGGCGATAGCTGGAGACGCTACTTTAAAGCCATATTTTTGTGCATATTTGACACAATATGGAGCAATCGCAATAATAAACTCTTGCGGTGTCATTAAAGCCTCCTTCTAACCACGATTATTACTTAATTCTTTTTCTTTGTCTAACATAGCTAATTCATAAACTATTCCATTTTGAGTATTCTCTGCTTTTGATTTGGCGATATAAATACCATAAGAAAGTGTTTCACCCATTACCGCGCCAATCAATGTTATGAGCGGAGTAAAATCTGGCGCAAGACCGTACATAAAAGCTAAAGAGAAACTTTTTACAGTAACCCAAGCAATGAATCCTTCTAAGATTGTGAAGTTAATAAATAGAAAAACCAATAGACGCTTACTCCATGGAGTCTTCTTTTTTACTTTCTGGACAAGAGTTTTCTGTTCTTCTTTTATTTTATTCTGTCGTTCTATAAGAGGGCGCTCCTCTTTCCATATACTCTCTTGTAAAGTCACATCTTTTTCTAGTTCTTTTAAGTATTTTGTTTTCAGAATATTCAAGATTTTTTTCAACTTTTTTCTTCCCTCCTTTTATACACGCAAAATAGGCTCTCTTTATAGAGAGCCTAAATTGGTATTATTTTATTTTTTTACATTTTTTCAGCAATTTGAGCAATACGACTGCGGTGAATTGTCTTTAGCTCAACTTCGCCGTAGAATGATTCCCCTCTAAAGACTTGAGAGACGCGGCGCATACCATTATGAACGCCTGCATACATGGACATATCAACTTGATGAGAAAAATCTCCATCGATGATACATTTACTATCTTCTCCGATTCTTTGAAGGGCTAATCTCATAAGTTCGATATCTAAATTCTGTGCTTCAGAAATATAGATTACTGCATTCATACCAGATGTATCATAACCGCGGATGTCGCTCATAGGAAGTAAAATTAATTTTCCTTTGTTAACAAGTTCTTCCACTATCATTCTATCTCCAAGTTTACTCTCGAGTAAGTTACCTATTTGACTATCGAGTAATTTTTCTGTCCTTGATCCTGGATAGAATCCTAGCTTAGCTGAGCCTTTTGTGCAAACTGTATTGCAAAAAATAATAATTTTATCTACTTCACCTTTCTCAAGCATGTTGAACATATGACTAAATGCTAAGAAACTTTTGCCACTTCCAGCGGGGCCTCTAAGCATCGTAATCTGATTCTTACTTAAACTATCCAAGGCTATCTTCTGATAAACGTCATTGTTAAATGGAGTAACTTTGCCGAACATCTTAGACTCTGCCTTGCAAAATGGTATTTTTACATAACCATCTTTTGTCCACTTGTATTCATCAACAACTTTATTAGTGCTATCTGTAATTAACAAGTATTCATTAATTTTTAGTCCATAGATATTTTCTTTGTGTATAATAATTTGTTCATAGAAATTTGCCAAATCATTATCATTCATATAAACTTCTTTATACCCCGTATAATCATCTTTATCTTCGATTAAAGCGAAATCAGTTGGGAGTCCCACCACTCCAGCCAACGCCTTACAAGCAAGGTCGGAGGTGATAAAAATAATATCATTATGTTCCTTCCAATAGTAATAAGCACTACAGATAATGCGGCTATCATCGCTCTTAGGGAGATTGAACTCCGCAATAAAATCATCGAAGTTGTGGGGAAAGATAATTTCATATTTATCTTCATTTTCGACAAGTAAATGTAAAACTTTTCTAGCTGCCCATTTAGTATCTTCATCTTTAGTTCCAGAGGTTTTTATTTGCTCTAATTCTGACAATGTTATATTAGAGATTAAAAACTTAGATTTGAATGCGTCCTGTTGTAAATCCAACAGGCTATTTGTATCAAAAAAATTCGTCATCCATATCCGCCTTTCTTATGGGATTAGTCTTAACATATATATATTAAAAAGTGTCATTATGAATTAACCTTTTTTGCCTTATTTCGCTCAAACGCTTTTAATGTAATATCTCTATCCCATATAGAGCGTTTAAGCTCAAAATCCATATTATTAATGATGTCAGTTAATTTATTTACTTTTTTTATATATAGACTCATCTGTCTATATGCGGCGTGTGCGGTAGGAGAATTTGGATCCCAGTTCTTGTAACACTCACACTGTTTAACAAACTTTCTAATTTGTTCGGCTTTTTCTTTAGCCAACTTCCGCTCATATTTAAGTGCTTTGATTGTTGCTCTTGTTTCTGCGAATGCGCATCCTGCGAACTCAGAGCCTTTATCTGCGTCGTCTGGGTGAAGTTTTGCTCTACCCTCGAATTGCATTCCCAGATGTTCCATTACAACAATAGAAATACCAGTCTCTTTATTAAATGTACTAGATATAAATTTCATAACCTTTATCCTTTCTTTTAAAATGTTATTCTATGTATATATACATTATATCATAAATTTTTGTCGAAGTAAAGTCTTCTGCGATTTTTACTAAAAATATTTGAAACCAAAAATTGGAACAAAAAAACTGCAATAGGTGTGCGCAAGGTGATAAGGAGCACAAACGGCTGTAATTATAAAAAATAGGTGGCATATAAGCCACCTATTAAGTATTAATTATTTTTATAATTCATATTCATTAACTATTTCTAAAAAATGGGTAGAAGTCTCCCCCTTTACTACATAGTAGATTTTATCAAATCCCTCTGCAAATGATGGTCTAGTAAATGAACTATACATTTTTTTAATTACTGAAACAGGAACAAAAGAACGCCCTTCTCGAGTGTTATTCTGAGCAATTGCCGTTTCCAGACCAGGATTTACAACAATAGCTATAACAGTAACATCTTTAAGACTGGCTCCTAATGCTCTTAATATTTTTCCGCGGGAAACCTCATTTAAATGAGTTGCGTCAAGAACAGTATCATCATTTTCCGCTAAAGACTTCTTTGCCTGAGAAACATATTCTCTCCATACTTCTTTTTCTTTTGAGAAATACTCTTCTCCTTCTTTTAATAAATTAAAACGAATAGCATCTCGGGAGATAATACTGTGTTTTGGACTTAAAGTCGCTTCGTGGTTCACTAACCATGTGCTCTTGCCCGATCCTGGGATTCCTATCATTAAAATTAATCTTTTAGTTGACGTTCTCATTTGACACCTCCATAATCAACTGCTTTTGTAATTTCTCCATTATGTATCGCCTTTCTTAATTCATCTTCCATTTATCCTCTTTCCTGTATATCTTCTGTTGTTAGCAGGGGCAGGAATTTTCATGGCTTCTTCAAAAGACATCTTTGTTAATCTTTGTTTCATTGAATTAGCACTAATTCCAATACTATTTGCCCAACCACTTAAAGTTTTTCTTTCTCCATTATAAAGAATATATTTTTGATTGTATTCTTCAATGGTGTTATGTATATTAATTTCATTATCTACAATATTTCCTCTATTTACTTTTCTCCATAAATATCCTTTTACTTGAGTATATCTACTTTTTCCTTGAATGCTTTGCGTTATTAAATAAGGGGTAACGTTTAAAGCTATTCCAGCTTCTTTAATGGAATTAAAATAAATAATATCATTTTCATCAAACATTGAAATTCCACATACTTCACTATATCGTAAACTATATTTAGGTTCTATTTCAATAATTTCATCATTTTCATTTATATATCTAAAAAATTTATTATTTGTTTTATATACTTTTCCTTGACATACTGCTGCAATTGATGAAGCAGTGCTTCCTTCTTCTCGTTCTGCCGCTCTTAAACTTGGATATATTTTAATAATATTTTCATCAGCATCCACTAAAGCACATTTAGTCCCTAATAATTCAATTAAATGTTGTATATCTGCTTCAGACATTCCTTCAGTTTCTTCTTTAATATTATATCCATTAGGAACTAATGAATTATACTCTTGAATTTTTTCTTTCTCTATTTTTCTTGCTAATGATAGAGTTTCTATATCATCAATAATAATAGTGAAATCAAATTTATCTAGTCCTCTTTTTCTAAAGCTACGATATAAAGGACGATCATACCCTTTTCTATCTGGACTACAATTTACAAAAACTTTATGTTCTCCCATTCTTCTTTTAAAATTGTTAGTTGAACCAATATAAATTTTACCATTTTCTAAATTGGTAATTTTATAAACACAATTTGACATTTTTATTTATTTCTCCTTTCAACGTGGTTTTCTAATTATATATCACGTTGAGTCTATTTTGATTTTCTTTCTTTGTCCAATTTCTGTTTAAATTCTCCAAATGGCATTATTCGATCTCCTTCTGGAGAGAAATTACCATTTTCATATTCAAGCCAAAAATCATCTATTGTATATCTTTGTGCAAAGGGCTGAATTTCACAAAAATTTGTTTCTTTTTGACAATGGAGGCAAAATAATTTTTTAAGATGACCTGCTTCTCGTTCTTTCCCCCTACGTCTAACTATAGGGATTCCTCGGCTGCCGCATATTACACAATAAAATTCATTATCTGTTATTAAATTCTTTCCCATAAAAAATCACCTCATTTATTTATTTATCTTATATATATATTATAATATATTTTTTTATAAAAATAAAGGGAAGGTCGTAAACCTTCCCTTTATAATTACATATCTGAATCTACAGTTGTTTCATCTACAACGATTGTTTTATCATTAGACTTATTAGCGATTGTACCACCCATAAAGCCTGCAAGTAATGACTTCAAATCAATACCAAGTGATTCTGAAAGACCATCAGAAATTTGTGTAACATTTGTCATAATGTCTCCAGCAAGTTTAGATGTGTCTCCACCGAACATCTTGATAGAATCAACATTTGTATAACCCTTACCGATAGCTTCTGCGATTGCAGGCAACTGCTCGAAGTAAACCTTGAGAGCCTGTAACTGCATGTCCTGCTTAGCAGCATCACCGTAAGCAGCCATAGCTTCTGCCTTCTTCATAAGACCTTCTGCCTCAGCTTCAGCCTTTGCTTTAATTGCGGCAGCTTCTGCTTCGCCCTTAGCCTTTGCAGCTTCCGCCTCTGCAACACCCTGAGCTTTAATAGCTTCTGCAAGAGCTTTCTTTGCATCTGCCTGTCTTTCAGCCTCAATCTGCTGAGCTTCCGCCTTCTTAGCACGCTCAAATAATTCTGCTTCAGAAGCCTTCTGTGTAGCATATAACTTTGCGTCTGCCTGCTGCTGAGCTGCGTACTTCTCTGCATCAGCACGCTTCTTGATGTCTGCTTCTAACTGACGTTCTGTGATCTGAACTTCTCGCTCTTTCAACTCGATTTCTTTTTCCTGTCGAGCGAGGTTTGCATTAGCTGTAGCGATTTCTTGAGTTTTACGTTGATTTTCAGCCTCAATTGCCTTAGCAGCTTCCGCTTCAGCCAATTTAATATCCGCTTCCTTCTTCAAACGAGCCTTCTCAATAGCAAGATCAGTCTGCTTTTTAGCGATTTCTGTATCAGCCTGAACCTGTGCATCATTAGCTGCCTGATCAGCCTTAGCCTGTTCAATAGCGACTTCGGACTTAGCACGAGCAGCTGCGATCATAGCATCCTTTCGGATCTGTTCAGTATTCTCAATACCTAGATTATCAATTACACCATTACGATCCTTAAAGTTCTGAATGTTGAAAGTAGTCAACTTAAGACCCATATCACGAAGGTTAGGAGTCACATTGTCCACGACCTTCTGAGCGAACTCTTTCTTATCGCCCTGAATCAAATCCTTCAAAGTTGTCTGAGAGATAATCTCACGAATATTGCCTTCAAGGATAGGAGTGACTTCAGCTCGAATATTATCGATACTCCAGCCAAGGAACTTAGAAGATGCAACTCTTAAAACGTCTGGATCCTGGTCAATAGCCATGTTCGCAACCGCATCAACCATAACATTAATAGCATCCTGAGTAGGAACCTCATCACGGGAAGTAAAATCAACCTGAATGTTCTCAAGAGACATATAATCTACTCGATGAATAAAAGGAATGATAAACTTCGACTTACCAATAACGGTCTGGGTTCCGCCATGACCTGTAACTACCATAGCCTTATTAGGTGGGCACTGCTTATAACACCATTTGAACAAGATCATCACTACGAGGATAACTGCTATAAGACTGGCAATGCCATAAACGAAAGGTAAAATTGCTGCTAAAATTGTTTCCATTAACTTTTTACTCCTTTTTATTTAGTTGTATTTATTTATTACATATATATTATATAATAATTTTTATTGAAAATCAATAATTAAACTAATGTTTCATTAATTACCTTATTAACAACGCTCATATCTGACTTGCC
>JAEEGL017391161.1_pt1 | contig 12546 bp, 26 predicted proteins | sample 9134231 | NCBI WGS metagenome assembly JAEEGL01 (sample SAMN16246548, study PRJNA631951) | gut metagenome | biome: gut microbiome; feature: rumen; material: fiber-attached | host: Bos | place: Iran: Karaj | collected 2018-10
AGGGAGTTGAAAAGCTCCCTCGGAGTAATGCACTGAACAGTAGTTCACCCGTTACAAGTCGGGAATACTATAGAAAGGATAATAACATGATAGAGATGAGTACACCGTGTCAGAAGTGCTTAAAGAGATACTTAGGGTGTCACAGCAAGTGTGAAGATTATGCCAAATATAAAGAAGAGCTACAGAGAATTAAGGACAATAAAGATAAGCAGAATCAAATTAATAAATATATATCATCTAACATTGGCAAAATGAAGAAGATGAAAAATATCAGAAATTATGGATTAAATGATTAGGTGTCATTATGGAAAAGAAGAAGGAATTTGAACGCTGTCTTAGATGCGGCAGAAAGCTAAAGACAGAAGAAGCCCGAAAGTTAGGATATGGTAAAATATGTTATGAGAAAGTCCAAATATGCCGAGCTAAAGTATTGTTTAGTTTACATAACACTAAGTAATGTGTTACAATAGTATAAGAGGAGAAAATAGTGTATGGAAAACGAAACATTAGCTTCTGAGATGTTGCATGAAATTAAAGCAACAAGTAGACGATGGTTTATTGCATTTCTTGTTACGTTATGCCTATGGTTTGCGACTACAGTCGGCTTCATCTTATACGAATATTACACAATACCTGTAGATGAGACTACAATAGAGCAAGAATCTGATAACCAGAGTAAAAATCTTGTAATAGGAGGAGACTACAATGGCGAAGCAGAAGATAACCCACAGGCGGAGAGGTAAGAAACGCTCAAGACGTAGATAAGTATCCATTTTCACACCCCCTTCACAAGTAAAGCCCTGTATCAGCCCTGAATAAACTGCCAATTTGTTCAATTATCCAATACCTCTTAAATATAATAAATTGATACAGGGCTTTACATATAATAAGGAGATGTATATGGCAAGTAATATAAAGACCATCCGAAAATTACAGACTGCAATAAATATGACTTGTGATTATAAGATGCTTTATCAGACTACTCAGTTTTATTCAGTCCATCAAAATAGACCAGTAACTAAATATATACTCAAGAGGGCACAATATAATCCAGATTCTAAAAGAACAGAGAGCGAAGAAGTATTTAGTTCTTACTCACAGCTACAGATTATACTATATCTTAGAGATTACTGGTGTGCCGTCCAGGGTGTAGAGATACCCACAGACAATGAGATGTGGGAAGAAATTAAGAAGAGGGATAATATAACATTTAAGGATGTGATGAAACATGAATGATGTAATGCCAAAATATACAGACGAAGAAATAGAAGCGGGCATTATGCGTACTGATAAAAAGTTAAATAGCACCTACACATTACAGAAGATGGGTAGGTATAGTAGTTCAGCTAAACCTATAACACAGACAGAAACATATAGACGCGCATATGTAACACATGATAAGCATCCACTCACATACCGAGAAGCGCGATTCATTGATGAATATATGGCCAGCGGTGATAAAGTCTTAGCGGTAGAGAAAGCAGGATTCACTGTTAAGTATAAATCAAACAAAGCTAATGAGCTACTAAAGAAAGATTATATAGCAGATGAAATAGCATATCGTACAGAAATTTATGCCAGTGAATTAATAGCAGATAGAAACGAAGTTCTTGAGTATTTAACCGCAGTAATGAGAGGAGAAGTAAAAGACCAGTTCGGACTTGATGCTCCGTTAGCAGAAAGAACAGCGGCGGCAAAAGAACTTAAGAAAGTATTTATAGATGATGTAGAAAAAGGTAAAAATGCTCAAGCACAACAGGTTATTGTTAATATAGATATGAGCAGAGATGAGGAAGAACCAGATACAGTTGTTGATATACAGCAACTATCAGATTAGCCCTGCAACACATTTTATATATAGAAGTTGAACATTCTCGTCAGTGTTCAACTTCTTTTTTATGCCAAAAATAAAGTCCTCCCTGGCACGAAGTCATTAAAGTTCGTTGTCAGATTTTTCTCGGAACGGAAAATTAAAAAAAAATATTGCCGATACCATAATCTTGATATAAACCCCATAAATTTGATACAGTGCAGAATTTTGATATTTTGCCAAAATCCTGATATTTTGTCCATTCCATAAATACAGTCCTCCCTTCCTGGCCGTCTGTTATATTATCCAGTTATCCATAATACAGAGCATCCTTCCTGGCCTGCGCCAGCACGTGCTGGACTGGCCAGATATCGCCGTGGATATCCACCCAATTAATGCCCGCTTGCGGTGTATTTTTTCTATTATATAGAAGAAACGCGATAGCACAGAATATTGATATAAAAGACAGAAACTCGTTATAGACAACAAAATCTGGGTTTAGTATCATTTACACATCAAATAAAGCAGTGCAGGGAGGGAGCAAATATGGCAAAACGTAATGATTGGTTACTATTAAAAGAAGCTATGATTAAAGCGGGTTTTGAGGTAGAAACCAAGGGAAAATCCAAAAACGAGTATATGTGTAAAAAAGATAATACAATTATAGCTGATATAATTTATAATCGCGGCGCGTATACAGATTTTTATATTTTTGATAATATCGGAAACATGACATATTATCATCAATTTTTACATAGTATAGATATTGACAAAATCGTAAATATATCAAATGGAGAATATGAATATTTAAAGTCTTATAATGAAACGGAGGAATAAAACATGAAAGATATTAAATTTGTAAATCCCGCAACAGGTAGAACTTATAAAAGGATATCAAAAGCTGAAGCTAAAAAACGATTTATGGCAGGCAAGTTGTTTATAATGGCCCCATGTAATATGATGCTATTTACGGGTTGGGGTGGATGGAGTTTAGTGGACAGTACCGCAGGGTTGGCTGAAAAGTCAGAACTTAATTTCAACCGCATTGTAAATTTATATACTTATTATAATTGCAATAATGAACTCGGAAAATATCCAAGTTTTTATGTGTGTGCTGTTGGCTCAGATGCATAGTTTACAATCCCCCAGAAAGCTGGGGGATTTTTTTTTTGTCCAAAATAATCAGTTCATCCTTCCTGGCCTTAGCTGTGAGATGCCGAATCAAGTACAGACCGTCCTTCCTGGCCTTCCCACACCCGAAGCGGCGGGCGCAGGGGCGCCAGCCTGCGGTTTTGCGCCAGGCTGGGCGGGCAGACCGCGGAGCGGAGCAGTCACGGGATTGTGCCAGGTTGGGAGCAAAGAATCAAATGCACTGTCCAAATCATCCCCAGAAATTTGACATAAAAAGACAGAAATTTGAGATTTACAAATGATACTGGATGATATAGTATAAGTACAACAAAAAACATTGTACAACGATATTTAAAAGTCGGTTGTTTGTAGGTTAGACTGGTGACGAAGCCAGTTGTGCTACTACATATGATTGATAATTAAATATCAGGAAAGGAGAAAATATGATACTTTATCTTGAAAAAAGAGGTTGTGATTTTTGGGAGAAAACAACTAGCAACGTTGGCAACTACAGAGTTGGTTCTTATGATTACTCTATTAAAGGTAAGAACGGCAGGAACTATATTATCGAGTTCGGCGGGTATGATAAAAAGAGATATCGTTATGCTAACAAGAAAACTGGCCGAGAGTTAAAGCATCCAATTATTGAAACAGTCGTTTATAATGCACTACGTCTGGATACCCAGTTTGAAGATGAAAACGGCTGTTGGCGTGATTCCGTCTTAGAAACGGAGATGGACAAAAAGCAGTATCATTATACAATGGAAGATATACTTAATGCGGTAAACGATATATCCATTGACCATTATGACGAGATTCAGTTCATCTAAAAATATCCAAAAACTCGCCAGAAATTTAATATAAATGACAGAAATCTTGTAGTATTGAGTTTCTGGCGGGTTTATACTCATATCATCAAATAAATCAATGTTTGTTGCATACAGCAACAGGAAAGGAAAGGTAAAAAATATGAAAACTACACCGAGAATCGAAGCAATTATGGAGTATCTTAAGGAGCATGAGGATAAAATCCCGTTTGTACAGTTCAAGAGCACAAAGAGTTGGTATGGAGACTTTGTAGATATTGACACGGACACTGTACAGGCAATAGTTCGTCCAATTCTTAGTTACAAGACAATAGTTGGATATTTTGATTGTGATGAGGAAGTATTCTATGAATACGGCAAATATTCCAGCACCACAAGTAAGCAGGTTACACAGATTTATAACAAGCTTTGGAGCAGATATGAGCGTGTGCTTGTAGACGTATATCCAGATTTTCATAAGCTTGATTGGGGGTGCAGAGTATGATTTTTGCCATAGTCGTTTCTATGTGTGCGGGCTTTATTATAGCCCGCACTGAATTAATACAGCAACTATTATGTAAATTTGGCTATGAGCCCACAGTGCCCGAACCAGAAGTTATAACAAAAGAAGTGATAAAAGAAGTGCCCGTGGAAGTGGTTAAAGAGGTATTGGTGCACGATGAAACATACACACCCGAATTAAAAGTGGTAGTTTTCCCGAAGCAGAAAACTAAAAAATCTGGGATGTATTGGGCAGAGCCTAAAAAGAGTTTTAAATGTTCAGGCGTGACATATAAAAATGGGGTACTTGCCATTGTTAAAGATGATTTAATTTATGAGGATGAAATCAGTATCAAGGATATAGATGAGTTTATGATTTATTGATTTATTGCGGGCGGGTATATCCCGCCCAGAAGGAGGACAGCGTATGCATAATATTATAAAGCTAGTACATAGAATCGCAAAAGAAGCGGAGACTGTGGAAGATATGGAGAAACTTTTAGTGTCAGAGTTGGATGCATATGATTCATTTAAAACCAGCCATTCAGATTATGTAATCAATTTGTATGATGAAGCCAAAATTGAGAACGGGTATGCAGTAGTGGGTGATTCAGATGGGTATCCAATAGCACTACACCAAAAAATGATTGGGGATGTTTTATTCAGTAGGTACCGTGTTTGTATAAAACTATAACATTGTGGAAATCGATTTTACAGGGCGTTTATAGATAGATAGTACAATTTATCATAAATGCCCCGTAAACGCGTTAAAACGGCAGGCAAACGACATGACAGAATATTAATATAAATACCTGAAATTTGCTATATACAAGTATTTCTGGATAATGTATGATAGTATCATCAAAGAAACATTGTAAATCATATTTACGGAAGGGAGCCAAAAATGATTAAAAGTTATCACGGCACATTATTTAATCCAGACTTAACAAAAGCAAAGATTGTACTTTATGACTATGGCGAGGAAACCAAATACGAAGCCGAGACAGATGGTGCAGAGCTTAAATTTACAGGCGTAAAGCAGTGGGATATCGTGAGCGGCGAAGATGCAGAGGATTTGGCACATGAGTTTAAAGAGCCCGATATTTTAGGTGAGTATCTGGTACTCCACTTTGTAGACGGCACAAAGAAGATTTATAGGAATAGTAACGTAGCGATGTTTATATGGTAGGAGGGTTTTAAATGGACGTAACATATAAGTATTCAACAGGCGTTTTACCAAAAGATGAAATTAAACTGTTTACAAAACTTAATAAGGGCTGGAAAGTTACGGGAGAAACTTTGATTGAAGAGTTTACAGACCGCACTGGACGCACTTATGGCACCACATATGTAGTTATGACAGGTAAATTTACCAGATACGGAATGTGTAGAGACTGCGGAGACCATTATATTATAGCCAGCTATAGTAGGTGGGATAGAATAGATAAAGGCACTTTTAAAATGTCGTTTGATGTAGATGATGAATAGGAGGTGTAATATGGTAAAATATATTAGACAGTTAGTGCCAGCAGAATTGCTGGCACTATACAAAAAGATAAAGGGGTATTATCTATTCGAGACTGGCAAATTTAACGTAAATGATGTTAAACCGATATTAGATGAAAAAGTGCGGGATGTGTTGGACGTTTTAGATTATGACATGGCCGTTAATTATCTGGAAGTATACAAAGACTATGTGAACGGGAGGTGTTAAAATGGTTGAAATGTATAAACAGCAGAATGGTTGGGTTATACGGTATTTTCAAGCCCCACTTAATAGATGGATGTATTTAGTATCATACAGGCCGAATGGCCAGTGCAGAGCGGTGTGGTCAACGGATTATACATATGCTCATGGATATTCCAAAAAGAAAGCTACGGAGATTCACAATATATTAAAATTTCAGAGACGTTATAATGAAGCCACTCCATAACTGAGTGGCTTTTTTGTGCACAAATATATCAGTTCATCCATCCTGGCCGTGCGACACCCCTGCGGGGCAGTGCCCGCGGTGCGCGGCACTCCAGCCATTCGGCTGGGCCGCTGTTGTTGCGGGGATGTGCCAGGTTGGGAGCACTGATATAAACGACACAGAAATCGATAGCAGAAATTTAATATAAATAACAGAAATTTGAGATTTACAAGTAGTTGTGGATATAGTATCATTTAATCATAGAAAACATTGTAACTCACATTTAACTATGAAGGGAGATATTGATATGGCTAAACTAATGAATAGAAAAGATTTTGAGGAACTGGTACGCGCTTGTAAGAACTATGATGCATTTACCGCATACATTGATGATGGCAGACAGTGGGCACAAGCTGAAAATAATAATAGATGTTGCGATAAATGGTTTGATGAAATAATCATCAATTATATTGATACAAGTTATAGAGATGGCGTACCATATACATTAAAGAATAAGGGCACAGATACAGCTACAGAGTTAACAAAGTGGCTGGCAGAACATGAGGTTGAAGTTGAAGCCGAGACAAAGAGAATCTGGACAGAAGAAGAGATTAAGAACTACATCCAGACCAATGATACGGTTTTATACGGGGCACTCAAAAAGCTTTATGATTGCCAGACAGCAGATGAGCAGGCCGCTGGTTATACCAACCACTATAACGGTATCGGGTTTAACGGTGTAGATTCTCCAATACTTTCAAGTATGGCAGAGTTCTTAAAAAAGACGGGTTTTCTTACTACTAAACAAAAGGCGATAGTTCGTAAGAAATTAGTAAAATATAATAAGCAGTTAACAAAACTGGCAAATATGTAAGTATCCAAAAAGTCACCAGAATATTGATACAAAAGACAGAATCATTGTAGTATCAATATTCTGGACAGACTATAATAAATGCATAAAATAAAAGCTGAATAACAGCAGAAAGAGGTAAAATATGAATAATGAAACAATGTTAAAGAGACTTTTAGACATTCAGATTGGAGATGGTTCAACAATGGACTATTCCAAATTTAGACAGCTGATTGAAGATTTGGAGGCAGATATAAGAACAGATAATAATAAGGCAAGCGGTAACGGAAACCTTGCAAAGTTAGCAAAAGCTATATTTAAAACCGCTCCAAAGTTCCAGAAATTAATGCAGTATTCACACATCGAGGACGGCATACAGTTTATATTAGATGGTTATAGAATAGCGGGATTCTATGAACACATAGATATTCCAGATTTTGACGCTTGCAAAGAGCGCGATAATTTACCACCGAAGTGGTTTGATGTATCAAAGATAATAAATAATATTGAATACGATGATGAAAGACCACTCCAGCTCCCAACTATCGGACAGCTAAAGGCAGATATCAAAATAGCAAAAGCTGGAAAGCCACGCGGTGTATCGGTTATGTGGAGATTTGAGAATGGCCCATGTGTTAACGCCCAGTTCCTATTAGAGTTTATGGAGGCGTACCCTGATATAAAAATATATGCAAGTGCTAACAAGCCTATGGTTAATCCACTTTACGTATCAGCAGAGAAGGGAATGGGCATATTACTTCCAATCCATATGAAGCAGGAACTTGATGCAGGCATACATACCAATTTTGACAATTAATCAATATATCAATATACCTCGTGGGGGCAGGGAAACCTGCCCTCTTTTTTTTGTGCAGATTCCACAAATCAGTGCATCCTACCTGGCAAATGCTGAATTTGTGCAGATTGCACAACAGTGCATCCTACCTGGCTGAGCGGGAGCCCTGCGGGGCAGTCGGGGCTGTGCCAGGATGGGTGTACCGACAGCAGACGCGCTAACGCGGAATCTTGCCAGGTTGGGAGAACTGATACACGGAGACGCGGGCGGGTAGATATAGATAATATAGATATAAATTATTAATGCCATAGACATTGTGGAAATTGATTTTAAGCCGCTTTAAATCAAAAGTAGTATATTTATGCATCTATGAATAAAAGACGCTTAAAATCGATTTCCACGGGCTGTTTAAAATATCCAGAAACAAGACAGAAATTTGATATAAATCCCAGTATGTTTGTAGCATAGTGTTTTCCGTAAATGTATAATGTAATTACAATAAAGGTGCGGGATGCAAGCAACGGAAAGCCCGAAGGACGCAAGTTGTCCAAGTAAGACTTGCTGATAAAGTCCCACCACCGTCAAGGAGTCCAACTTTGCGGTATATAAGTGTGAACCAGCAGACACCATGGCTTGGAAGAGTGTAGGGCGGTTGGATGAGCCAATAAAATAATATTCGGAGGTACAAATATGGATAGATTTTATGAATTATTCTGTGATGGTGAGGATGAATACGTTTATGATTATCAAAAAGACCATGTAGATATTTATATCAATGGCAATTATCATATGACCAGACCATGTACTGAGAGTGAAATTATAAGCGCGTGGGATAGAATACACAATTATTAGAAATAGGAGGGCGTAAATATGGAATTTATGATTAATGGCAAGCCTGCTGAGATAAGAATGGCAATAGAGATTATAGACAAAGAAACTGGCGAATTAAATAGGACAACCTATTGTGACCCTGCTGATATAGATATGGAATTACAAAAGATAAATCGTAAATATTGCAGAGTTGGCAGAATCACGATAGCTAACTATTGCGGTATATTATACAAGGAGGCGTAAATATGATTTTAACTACAAGAGATGGCCGAGAGTTCAAACTAAACACAAGAGAATATAACGAGTTTCTATTGCGGTTCGGGGAGTGCGAATTGGGAGAAGTTCCAGAAGTACAGCGCGTAACAGTATATAAGTTTAATAATGGCAAGCTTACTAAACAAGATGAGTTTACACATATAAACAAATAGAAAACGGAGGGCGGGAAAGATGGAGATGTATGTAAGAGTAGCAAGAAAAGGCACTAAAGCCAGTCCAGTAAGAGTAGTGCTTACTGAGCCAGAATTTAATAATGCATTATGGGTAGAAGCAAATGATTTGGCGTGGAATGATATGAAAGATATGGAGAACTATACATATGAACAACAGCAAGCCCATTGTGATGCATATTTGGACGCATTAAAATATGCCTCCCATACAATCAAAACAGAATACGGAATCGAAGGCGGGGTGATGATAAGAGATTATATGTACCATACCATAACAGATGATACTATAGATGAGTATGATATACCAAGACGCAATTAAAAACCCCAAAACATAGGGCGGTAAAGAAAGATAAGAGGATAGTAACTCTATCCTCTTTTTTATATATAATAAATAATATAGTATAACCAACCAGGCTATACTACAATTCACGATGCATATTTTATAGGGTATATAATGTATAGTATACCTTCTTAGGAAATTCTGCATTTTTGCCAGGATAAAAAACCACCCCTGCCCGCAATCCCTTACTGGCAAAGGGTTTGCGGGTTTTTAATTGTCACCCAAAGTGCCCATCCAGGGTGACAATCGGATAAAAATCGGGGTGATTTTGGGCTAATTTCCATGTTTCACGTGAAACATTTTAACTGTGAAACCTACCTGGTTTTGTATTTCCTATATAGCGAAAAATAATACTTGGATGTTTCACGTGAAACATTCCTTCCTGCCTGGTGTTTCACGTGAAACATGAGCGGGAGCGGAGCAATCGCCAGGATGGGAGAACTGTATAGCTCTCTTGCGTGACAGTTCTCCCATCCTGGCCTTGCGGAGCGGGAGCGGGTATATAAGAATGTGTATATAGGAGCGGGCCAGGTAGGGAGCACTGTTTTAATATCAGTGAAACCTACCTGGCGTTTCACGTGAAACATTTTTCTACATATATATAATAAGGAAGAAATACGTTTCACGTGAAACATTACTGTGAAACCTACCTGGCGATGTTTCACGTGAAACATTTTAGGAGCGGGTGTAAAAATAAAACCCATAGGGACACGAAGTCATTAAAGTTCGTTGCGTAGAAAAAGCCAGGCTGGGAAAACTGTGCCGCTCCCCCGCTCCCTATCGAGTACACGCAGTGCCGTATGTGGATAACTGAATTGTTGATACTGTTGATAATGTGGATAACTTGTTGATAACTGTCATTGTTGATAACCTCCCTGTGGTTAGTGTTGAAAGTGTTGATAACTTGTTGATAGGCCAGAATTGTGTGCATGATGCACAATGAAATGATATATACATTGTACAAAGTGCCAGAATGGGCCGCAATATCAAAAAACTGTCATATTATGTTAAAAATCTGTCGCGGGCATATCTGAAAAAATGCATATAATAGAAGAAACACGTTTAAACGTGTTTAAGACAGAAAATTGATACAATGCGCCAGAATGTTTGTATACATATTTACGCGGGTTTTATATACTATATACGATATATTGATAACAGCGGCATACAGCCGCACGACAGCGGCATACAGCCGCAGAAAGAAACGGGGTATATAAACATGATAATTACAATTAAAGACAGACAGACACTTTATCCGATATATAGTGGGTATGTATCACTTGAGTATCTGAAAATACTACAGAATGACAACGGTTTTATCATTGAAATAAACGGGGGTATGTAATTATGAAAAAAGAGTATTATGCACCAGATTACAAGATTTTCAACGGTGATATTTACCGTTTTAGATGTTTCAAAATATCTGTAGAAAATAACGATATGTCATTTATCCCGCAGATAACTGTTGAACGTACAGATTCAGCCGCGGGCGGTAACTGCTTTATACTTGATTATGAGTTGATATCACATTGTGATTATAACGGGCGCGCATTTATCCCGCTAACAATATATAGTCATACCGCAGAAATCTGTCGTATATACCGCGTATTATGTGACGGTGCACCGATAGATGATAGCTTAATCTTTCCGATACTTGCCGAGTATCTGAACACGACAGATAGTATGCTTTCTGATTTGTTCGATTTCATTGATAGTTTATTTATCTAACATACAGCCCCGCCCCGCGCGGGGCATTTTTACGAGATTTTAAAACTCGTCTGAAATTTGATATAAATGCCAGATATTTTGTAGCATTGTCGTGCCAGCCTGTTTATAATGTTACTTGTAACAAACATGAACATTGACAATTCAACAACCCGCCCGCGCTGATTAAATCAACGCCCGCTTTACTCGTACGAGCACGAACGCCCGCGGGGGTACACTACAAAGTTAGCATCCCGCATTTATGAAATAAGTCACCGTAACGAGCATCGAAGCTTAAAACAACCGCATACAGCGCGGGTTATATTGAATCAATGCAAAAAGCATAGAAAGAAACGAGGTATATCTTATGAGAACATTTACTACTAATTCATTCCGTTACTTTGAACTTATCAACAAGACAGACAGAACAAAAGAAGAGGCCCGCGAACTTGAACAGCTTAAGCACGAAGCCGAAGCGCACAGTGTTATAATCGCACTTGATAACATAGTTGCAAACACTGTAGACGCAGACGGACACGCAACTGCTAATATACTTGAATATGAGAATTGCGCGGGGCTGTACAGATTGCAAGCACGTATTAACGGCAAGATGAAAACAATTGCCCGCATCAAAGTCGCAAAAAGAGACGTTTACATTTTAGTAAGAGAATCAACCGCCCGTGCACTCAATATCAATGATTATGAGATAATCAATTACAATCTGCCTGCGGGATATCATAGAAGTTTAAAAGAAGCTTATAACGAGCTTTACCGAGTATATGAGCATCATTTTAAAGCACAGACCGCATAGCACGAAACGAGCCGCCCGCCCCGCCGCGGGCGGCTTTTTTTTTGCGTTCATACAGCCCCGCCCGCCGTGCGTGTGCCCGCATAACATGAGATACAATATTATCGATTTTGAGCCCGCTATACGCCCCGTAAATCGATTTTGTATATCAACTCGATAAATAATACGTGCTACAATGTTAAACGGCTTAAAACAGCTGGAAGGGCGCTTGCCGTGTATACTGTATATACACACCCCACACGGCAAAAAAGCGGGGCGGGGATTTTTGCCGTGGCTAACAAGCCACTCCTTCCAAATTCTGAGTACATTTTTGCTTGTATTGAAGCAGTCTCCAAATTCCAACTATACCTTCTATGTATTGAGCCCCGTTCTTTCGGAAATTCCGAGTGTACTTGTATTGAAGTGTTCCACGTGTTCACGGGGATTCGGGGGGTTCTGGATTTTATATGAGCAGGATTTCTATGTATTGTCGGATGTTTCATGTGAAACATATTGCGTTATGTAAACTAACATGATATACTATGTTTAAGAAGGAGTGGAGATATGAATCTTAATGCTAGAAATATTAATATCAAGCTGAAGAACTTGATTATTCCATCTTATGATGAAG
>JAEEGL013571006.1_pt1 | contig 12545 bp, 11 predicted proteins | sample 9134231 | NCBI WGS metagenome assembly JAEEGL01 (sample SAMN16246548, study PRJNA631951) | gut metagenome | biome: gut microbiome; feature: rumen; material: fiber-attached | host: Bos | place: Iran: Karaj | collected 2018-10
GGAGATAATGCCGCAAAGGTGGATGCCATGTTCAAGGCCGGTCCGAAACTGGTCTGGCTGGGAGTCGGAAAAGACGACAGGGTAAAGCTGAACACCATGAAATTGAAGGACTACTGCGACGCCCACGGTTACCCGGTTGAATACTACGAGTCCGACGGCGGCCGCATATGGCGCAACTGGAGGATCTATCTCACCGTTTTCGCCCAGAAGATCTTCAAATAGAACCTCAGTCCTGGAGCTGTGGGACAACCACCTTTCCAGGCATGCTCAATGTGCCGTCCGGCGCGATTTCCAATTCCGAGTTGACATATGTCCGCCTCGGGTGTATCAACGTGTCACAGTCATGTGCGTGGAAAACGTACATGAGTTTCCCGTCAGTGGTTTTCAGAGGAGCTCCGTGGCCGATTCCTATCAGATTTCCGGCATTCGGGAATCCCTTACTGAAAATCGGATTCCCTTCATACTTGGTCCATGGACCGAGGGGAGAAGATGCTGTCGCGTAGCCGACGGCATAGTCCTGGCTTTGATAGTCATTGGCTGAATAGAGAAGATAGTAAGTCTCTCCATCCTTGAACACGGACGGTCCCTCGGCGACTTTGCCCATTATTGTCTCCCAGGGCTCTTCAGCGCTCAGACACTTTGTCAACGTTTCTTCTTTCAGGGACTTAAGATCGTCGTTCATCTCGGCGACCCAGATTACGTTCCCGTCAGTGAAACGGACGAAATAGAGATATGCCTTCCCGTCCCTGTCGATGAAAAGTGAAGCGTCGATTCCCTGCTCCTCGCGGATCGGTTCCATCTCGTCCTGCACGAAAGGACCTTCAGGGCTCGTGGACGTAGCTACGCATATGTGCTCTTCTGCCGAATAGAACATATAGAAAAGATCCCTGGACTCAATATAATAAACCTCCGGAGCCCAGAACCACTTGGTTCCCCAGCAGTTATCCAGGTCCAGGGCTATGCCTTTCGCGGTCCAGTCAACAAGGTCGTCTGAAACATATACGCGGAAACCATCCTCTCCGGTCCCATATGCATAGTACCTGCCCTGGTAATTGAGTATGAACGGATCGGCGATCTGAAGCTGCGACTTGCCGTCCCCTTCCACGGGACCGGCCCCCCGGTTGCAATTGCAGGAGCCTGAAAGCACGGCTGCCATGAAAAAACATATGGGCCATATGAAGTCCCTCAGGAGAATGTGCGGCATATAACGGATTTGATGATTCAAATACGAAGATACTCAAAAAATTACGTATATTCACGCACAATAAACCTGAAAGCATATGAAACATCTCGCAGCCATTCTGTTATGTGCCGCAGCCCTGATGTCTGGCGCTGCATGTTCCGGAAGCAAGATAGGATACGAACCCGATACTGAAACCGTACTCCGAAACCCCCTCAACGGCTGGGTGATGTACCTCGGCCGCAGCTGGGATGATTCGTTCTGGGAGAAAAACGGCTACGATGCCATGCCCACCTCGTCCGGAGAGACAGTAATGGTCAGCGATTATGCCAACACGGCATATGTCCGCACCAATTGGGTATCCTTCGAACCCGAAGAAGGGAAATATGCATGGCTGGATCCGGATTCCAGGTTGAACAAACTCTTCCGCTCCGTCCTGGACAGGGGGATGAAACTCAGCTTCCGAATTGTGGTTGATGGCCGCGACCAGCGCCAGAATACCCCGGACTACGTGTTCGATGCCGGAGCCGGGTATTTCACTTCGATGGTTGGCAGGAACGAAGTCCGTTCCCCTTATCCTGACGATCCGGTGTTCCAGGAAAAATACAGCAAGTTCATCGAGGCGCTTGCCGCCGAATACAACGACATCGACAAGGTTGACTTCATCGATGCCTATGGTTTGGGCAAATGGGGTGAAGGGCACAGCCTTGTCTATAAGGATTCCACCAAGAACAGCGAAGTCATGGAGTGGATTACCAGTCTGTACGCCCGGACCTTTACTGAGATACCTCTCGTCATAAACTACCACCGCCTGCTCGGTGAGCCCTCGAAGGATGGATGGGGCCCCGCTTCTAAAGTGTCGGAAGGACTTATCCGTCAAGCTATTGCAAACGGATATAGCCTGCGTCACGATGCCTTTGGAATGAACGGATACTATCAGGACTGGGAAAAGGATTTCGCTGCTGAGTGGAAATTCCGCCGCCCCATCATCTTCGAAGGTGGATGGATTACCGCAGCGCACCACCGTTACTGGATCGATCCCAGCGGTGCATACCGCGAAGGGCACTCCGAGGATGTACGGATGGGAGAATTCAAGGCGGCAGAAGAAGCTCATGTAAACATGATGGACCTGCGCGTAAACGATGAGATCCGCTCCTGGTTCGGACAAGAATTCGACTTGGTCAAACGTTTCGTGGCAGAAGGCGGCTACAGGCTTTATCCTGAATGGGTGAAAGCTCCCGCCAGGGCCTCCGGCACCTTGAGTGTCAAGTACTCCTGGAAGAATATGGGCTGGGGTTACTGTCCTGTAAACATCCCCCAGTGGAACTGGAGATACACCGTCGGCATAGCCCTGTTGGACTCTGAGGGACAGCCCATGAAGAAATGGGCATCAGATGAGACCGACCTGTCGCAGTGGATCAAAGGCAACTCATACCAATATGCTCAGGAGGTGTCTCTCGAAGGCATCGCCCCCGGCCGCTATACCCTGGCAATCGGTCTGGTGGACAGGAAATCCGACCTCTCCCCAGGCCTGGATGTGGCTGTGGATCCTTCACTAAAAACCGACGGCTGGGTAAAAGTCAGACAGCTGACAGTGAAATAGGTTTTTTCAGAATCCATTAGTGATAAATTCTAAACAATTGATAACCATGAAAAGACTATTTATCCTTCTGATCCCGCTCTTGCTGGCGATGGTTTTACCGACTACCATGTCGGCGAAGCATAAGAATTTCACGGTATCCGTATATGTCCGTGCTTTCGAGGTCGACAAGATGAAGGATACCCAGTGGCTGGAATCTACCTGGAAAACCATATCCAGCCAATTGGACGTCGACAAAATCTATCTGGAAACCCACAGGGACATGCTGCTGGTAGATGACGCCACCCTTGACAAGGCCAAGAAGTTCTTCGAGAAGCAGGGCATCGAAGTCGCCGGAGGTATCACCTACACCATCAGCGAACCGAATGATTTCGAGACATTCAGCTATTCGGATCCGGAGAACCGGGCCTGGGTGAAGAAGGTAGCCGAGCACACCGCCCGGCATTTCGACGAGTTCCTGCTGGACGACTTCTTCTTCACCAGCAGCAAGAAGGACGTGGAGATCGATGCCAAGGGTAACAAGAGCTGGACTGAGTATCGCCTCAATCTCATGAACGAGGCCGGCCGCAACCTGGTCGTCGGTCCCGCCAAGGCTGTCAACCCGAAGGTCAAGGTCATAATCAAATACCCCAACTGGTACGATGATTTCCAGGGCCTCGGCTTCAACCTCGAATATGGACCGCAGATCTTCGACGGGGTCTGGACCGGAACCGAAACCCGTGATCCCGCAGGGAACCAGCATTTGCAGAACTATCTCAGTTACAATATAATGAGGTATTTCGAGAATATTTCCGGCGGTCGCAATGGAGGAGGATGGGTCGATTCCGGAGGCATAAATATGAGCATGGACCGCTATGCCGAGCAACTCTTCCTCACAGCCATCGCCAAGGGCCGCGACGTAATGCTTTTCGCTTACAACCAGCTGCTTAACGTTCAGCTGAATCCGAGGTTCCGCGCCCCATGGCAGGACCAGGGTACGAGCTGGAGCTATGACGAGATGACCGCCCCGTTCAAGAACGGAAAGGAGACCGTAACCCCGACAACCATGGCACGCATTGCGGACGTCGTCCTCCGAAAGACTGACGACCTGGTGGGCAAGCTCGGCAATCCCGTAGGCATCCATTCCTACAAGGTATTCCATGCACCTGGCGAGGAGTTCCTTCAGAACTACCTGGGAATGATCGGCTTGCCTATGGATATGTATCCTGCCTTCCCGCAGGGGCGCAAGACAGTCCTGCTGACCGCACAGGCGGCATCCGACCCCGACCTGACCGCCAAGATCGACCGTCAGCTCCGCAGCGGCGGCGACGTTTTCATCACCACAGGACTCCTGAAGGCCGTACCGGAGAAGATTGCGCCCATATGCGAACTGCGCTGCGACGACCTGAAGGCCATAGTCAACGATTTCGGCCGATATGGCAAAAGCGGAAAGGATATCCTGATCCCTCAGGTTAGGTACTGGACTAATGACAGCTGGGAGGTGATAAGCGCCGGACGTCCGCTGGGCGGAGGTGTTTCCGGCTGGCCCATCTTGCACAGGGCCACCTATTCCAAGGGCACCCTTTTCGTGCTGACTGTTCCGGACGATTTCGGCAATCTGTATGACTATCCCGCAGGTGCGCTGAACGAGATCCGCCGCACAATGAGCAAGGACCTCGACCTCTATATGGAAGGTCCTTCGAAAGTCGGTCTCTTCCTATATGACAACAAGACGGTCATTGTAGAGAATTTCAATGACGAGCCTGTTGATATAAAGCTGGTCGGCAAGCCAGGACTGACTGAGTTCACTGACCTTGATACTGGAGAAGTAGTGAAAGCCGTGGAGGAAAACACTCCCAACTTCCGTCGCCAGACGCCGGCCTCCAAAGCGGCCATGACTATCAAGCCCCACTCGTACAGGGCATTCCGCTACGAGTAAGACAGTGGGCGGCCGGCCCTCCTAGTCCGAAAGCCTTCTGACATGATATCTGCCTCTCTTGACGGCAGATACGATGGCGCAGCCTTCATTTTCTGCGACGTCATATGTCATCGTTTTCTTACCATCTGGGAATGTAACTCTCCACTTTCCCGGAGCCAGGTCGGTCAGAAGCATTTTTTCATATGACCCGCCCGGCACGGTAAAATCAAATGTGCTGTCCAGGAAGGCGCCGCTCCGGCTGAACAGCACCACACGCCCGTCAAAGGCAGCACCGACGACCAGGTCGCCGTCTACCCGGGTAACCTTCCCGGTCTTCGCTCCCCTGTCGGCAACCTGCATGACGTTAAGGAAACAGTCCTCGGCAGCCGCTGCCTGTGGACATATCTCAAGGCGCCAGTGTCCGACATGATCCGGGATGCTCTTTTTCGTAGGGTCCTCGTAGTTCTTCCCGAACACCCAGAACTCTTTTCCGGGGCCGCCGACCGTGGAGATTGAAGCAGCAGATGGAAGGAGTGTCGTACAGCGCAACATCCCCTCTCCGGCATATGCCGTGGAGACATTGCCCTTTACTAATGGTTCATCCTGTGTGTGGAGCAAAAAGAATTTCTTGAAATCCGGATTGGTAGAGACGACATGGTCATATACCACCAGTGCTGCAGGCCGGGTTTTGTCATGCATATCCATGTACACGAATGACCGTCGGACGTCCTTGGCCTTCGATGACCTGTATGCCGGCGTAATATCGCATTTCAGCAGGGAGAAATCCCCGTCGTTCCAATGGGAAAGGGTCTTTCCGAAAAGATAATCATCAGTAAGCAGATGCTCGAGGTCAGGACACTGATGCCCGTAATCGGGGACCCTCTGCCCGCCGTCATTGCCGAATCTTCCTCCGAATTCCTCATCCGGGTCATAGATCAGCAAACCGTTATGGGCAATGGTGCGCTTGGAGTAGTACGTGTTGTGAGGGTCGTTGTAGCTGGCATAGAAACCGCTGTCAAGGGCCAGGGGCTCTTTGTAATAGATATAGAAAGTCCCGGCATCCAGATGCTGGTGATTCCCGACGAACCTCTCTATCATCCTCATCTCGACAACCGCGGCATCCTTGCCCCATCCCGTACGGGAGATCATCGAGCCTGTCGGTGATCCGAAATACCGCGTAAGCGGCAAACTGTCAGGCGCTTTCATCTCCAGGTCATAATCCCTGCACAGCAAATCGAATATGAGCATATGCGCACTTATCTTCGACTTGCGGGCATATTCATATGCGATGTAGGGATCCTTGAAATAACTGGATGAGAGCATGGAGATATTTGAGTAGTCAGGATTGTCATAGTTGTAACAATCCCCTGCAGGCAGGATGAGGTCGTTCCCGAAACGCCGGTATATCATGTCATATATCACGGTCCCGAGATGATCATCAAACACCTTCCCGCCCCCTGCTTTCTCCAACAGCCACTGACAGCTGAAATCGCCTATCAGCCTGGGACTGATGTAGGCCGTACCTTGATGTGAGCCGCTGCCCTGGAAGACATAGTTCCTCCCTGGAAAGAACTTGCTTTCAAGCAGATCCATTGTTTCGTCGAGCATCTTGGGATACTCATCGTATATGGCAAGTCCGGCTGCGAGGAAGTCCCTCATTATCATTTTCTCGCTGTAATGGCCGCATATGTAAAGGCCCTTGCGGAAAGGCCAGCCGCATTCCATCATCTCGGCGCAGCGGACTATCTGCTCGACATATTCTTTCTTTTGGATTTCCGTCAGAAGCGGGAAGCACCAGTCATATACAAGCGCACCGACGAACATCATCTCGCCACAGGGGCGTGTCATGTCATTCTCCGTCCCGAAACGAGCCGTTTTCAATGTGTCAAGCATCGACGCTACCGCCCTCTTCCCTGCTTTGGCATCCCCATACAGGAGGAAGTTCAAAGCATCCAGCTCGGATTGCATCGTCACACCGCGCATCATCATCCAGCTGTCGCTTTTCTTCCAGTTGATCCGCTGCTTTTCCTCAGAGGTCAAAGGGACTGCAATCTGCCTCATGCGCTGAAGTGTCGCTTGGGCATCCGGCCTTTTCATCCTTTCCCTGACCGCAGGGATATCAGCTTTCTGGACAAGGATACGTGGGTGGTCAGCAGGAGGGGTAAAGCTGCTTAACGATAAAGACAAGACGGTGAAAAGGAGGCAGAACGAGTTCATGGTTACTAAGTTTGATCGTAAAAATAATTATTATTACAAAAATATTGTAAATTTGTATTTACTAATTACAACATCACGTATTATGAAAAAAGCACTAAAGACTCTTGTTGTCGCAGCAGCTATGCTGATTGGGACCCAGGCCTTCGGCCAGATTACCTTTACATTTGGTTATGAGCAGCCTTCGTATTCCGGAGATGAAATTTCATGGAATTATAACGGCTTCTACACTGGCATTTTGACACAGTTCAATATTTCTGATGTTATTTACTTCGAGCCGGGGTTACTGTTTGACATGGCTTTCAAAGATGGAGATAACATCTCTTATCTGCGTCTTCCTCTCCATATCGGTGCTGGCATGGCTCTCGGCAACGGCTTCGACCTTTTCGCCACCGCCGGTCCCGGACTCTCCATCGGTCTTTTCGGCACGGATGATCCCTTCGATTATTATAATCGCTTCGACGTCAATTTCGGTCTTGAAGCAGGAATCCGTCTGAACAGCAAATACGAGTTCCGCTTCGGATATGACTGGGGTCTCCTCAAGGCTATTGACGACACTAAAGTCCACAGGAATATCATTCATGCAGGTCTCGCATACTGCTTCTAGGATTTAAAAGACATTACCAATAAAAAGCGGGGAGCTCCGAAATGAAGTTTCCCGCTTTTCTTTTTCATGTACTAACAGAAATCCGGATAATCACTCGCTGTAATTGTGGTCTATGACGATTGTCACCTGCATATCCGGGGCCAATGGCTGTATTTCTTCGGTCAGTCGCCGGCAAAGGGCCGCATCATCGTGGGACGAGATGTCTGGTACCACATCAACAGACAGCATCCGTTCCTTCTCAGAACAATAGAATGCGTGTACCTGGACCAGCTCCTTATGGGCGGCTAGTGCCTTCATCACCTTAGCCTGAAGGTCAGTACGCTGGTTGTCTCCTGTAGCTACGGCATATATGCCCACAGTCATGATGATTCCGTGACGGACGGACATCAGAGTGGAGATTTTGCGTGTGAGGCCGTGGATTTCATGTGCGGACAATGTATCAAGGACGCTGATATGCAAAGAGCCGATCATCACGTCCGGGCCATAGTTATGGAGGATGATATCGAACACCCCGCGGACGCCGTCAAAACCCATAATCTCCTGCTTGATTTCTTTGATGAGTTCTGGTGAGACCCGGGCTCCAAGCAGTTCATTTACAGGTGAAGCCAGCATCTCGATACCCGCCTTGATAATCAATATGGAAATCAGGGCACCGAGGATGCCGTCAAGGGATATCCCCCAAATCAGCATGATCCCGGCCGACACTAGCGTAGCCGTAGTGATGATAGCATCGAAAAGGGCATCCGATCCGGATGCCGTCAGGGCATCGCTCTTCAACTGCTCCCCTTTCTTCTTGACATACCATCCCAGCAGGAGTTTGACGACGATGGCGACTATTATGACGATAAGCGTCGGCGTCGTATAACTCGGCTCCGCAGGATCAATGTTTTTCTTCACCGACTCGATGAGGGAGGTGATTCCGGCCGAAAGGACTATAACGGAAATAATGATGGCGCTGAAGTATTCTATGCGTCCGAAGCCAAAAGGATGCTCGCGGTCTGCCGGGCGTTGCGACAGCTTAGTGCCTATGATGGTGATGACACTTGAAAGGGCATCACTGAGATTGTTCACCGCATCCATGACTATGGCCACGCTGTTCGCGATAAAGCCAACCGCAGCCTTGAATGCTGCTAATAACACATTGGCGACAATCCCGATGACACTTGTACGAATGATCTGAGAACTCCGGTCCATACACGATTGAGCATATGCTCCTGTTTTGCGTTTCTTATATGTCTTTGAACGATAAAGTTATAAAAAAAACCAAGAAATGCTATATTTGAATCAAGGAGATAATTATCCTTGAAGATAATATGGACAATATCTAATCTAAATACTGATATGACACTGAAGGATTTCCTCAACTCCAACGACAGTTTCGCGGCTGGATGCGGGGCGCAGCTCGTAGAGGTCTCTCCCGGGACTGCCGTCGCCATTATGGAAGTAACCCCGGCACATCTAAACGCCGGTGATGTCTGCCAAGGCGGTGCGATTTTTACGCTGGCAGACCTTGTGTTCGCGGCATTGGTGAATCAGGGCGAAAACCTCACCTTCGCCATTAATTCTACCATATATTACCATATTTCCGCCCACGAGGGAGACACGCTCCGGGCAGAAGGGCGGCTCACCTGCAATCACCATCGTATTCCTTCCGTAGAGGTGGAAGTCACGAATCAGGAAGGCATACGCATAGCCACCTTTACCGGACAAGCCTACACCAGCCGTAATCCGATTTGCATTTCTCCAAAGTAATACCTGGATCTACTTTCTCAGTACTGTCAGCAATAGCCACTTGACGGCTAGCCACACAATGACGGCTGTTTTCCGCTATAACTCAGTATTTACCGATCAAATTGATGAAGCGGCTCCACCCGGCCTCACATTAATCAAAATATTCTGTCCCTGTAACCCGCAAACCTAGACTGAGGGGCATTTTGAAATCATCCCCCCTGTCATATGCGTTTTTGAAATAACCCTTGCAGACCAGTGCCCCCTTACCGACAAATTCAACAAACCTGACTGCAAAGTAATATTTACCCGGTTCCAGGATCAATGTCTCCGGCTCGTTGAAGACTAGTTTTTTCCATCCGTCATCAATAGTCAGAGACTGATAAACCGGCATGTGTTGGACAGGAACATATGACTTGTTCTCCTTATCTACTTTATAAATCACAAAACTCAGCACAGCTCTATCTGCTTCATCAAGTTTTGCCTCCAATTCCGCCTTGTCCACACGGGTCGGTTTTCTAATTGAAACCAGGCTGCCCCATTCTTCATCTTTAATTCCACCATAGCTGTTGGAAAGTCCGAAACTGGCTCCCGCCCATCTGACTCCTTTACCCAGAATGGTAGTGGATTTTTCTTTCCTCGGCACCACTACGACTTCCGGCAGCGCATTATACACCATGGAGATAAACAGACTGTCCTTTGCTGAGTAATATCGCCCCGGGGGCAGAGAAACAGTTTCATATGAAACATGGAAGAAACGTATGTCCTCATTTTTGCCTTCAGGGATCCTCAACGAGAAATAGCCATCGATATCGGAAACGGTGAAAACCGAGTCTTTGGGTATACCTATGCTGACATACTCTATGCCTTCTCCTTTCTCATTTACTACCCGGCCGAAAATAGTATGATAACTTTGGGCGTTGACGATAAATGAGAAAAACAGAAGTGATATGGGAACAAGGTATCGGTTATTCATTTAGTAAGATACTGAGTATCAGAAGATGGGACGTTCATCACAAGAAGAAGTAGCAGAATAGGACTACCTGGACAAGGAGGATGGCGGGAATGCCGAGAATGAACTTCCTTTTTTGCGTTTTGTGCCGGAAGAAGCTCATGCCCACGAGTGCGCCGATGCTTCCGCCGATTATGGACAACCAGATGAGGGTTTCCTCCGATATGCGCCACTTCCTCTTTCGGGCCTTCCGTTTGTCCACCCCGAAGATAATGAAGGTCAGCAGATTGATGCCGATGAGATATATAACTGATTCCCGCAAGGTTGTACGAATATTACCCCGACAGACTTGAATTTGACAACTCCATGCAAATCCCGGTTTACTCTAGCAAAGAGGCGATTTCAGCCTCCACATCCTGCAGATCACCCCGAAGCAGAACGACTCCGGTCTCACCGTCCAGGAGAATCGTTGTCGGGATGCCATGAAGAGCATATTCGAACCAGACCTTGCTGTTCTTTCTCCCGGCGTCGGTATCCAGAACATTGATCCAGTTCATTCCATTTTCTGCCAGGAAAGCCTTCCAGATCGCCTCTCTGGGGTCTTCGGACACCGAGTAGATTTCCAACCCTCTCCCATGATACCTGTCATATAAGGCCTTCATAGCAGGTATGGCCTCACGGCATGGGTCACACCAGGTAGCCCAGAAGTCCAGAAGCACCAGGCGATTGGCCGGATGGTTGACCACTGAACTCAAACTGACTGGTTTCCCGTCCACATCGGGAAACTCCATATCGATGTAGTAGTTCGGGCTTTCGGCACCTTCCAGTGCAGGTTCCGTCTTTGCCCGGCGGATCAGCTCCTCCCGAAGTTCAGCCACATATGGCTTTGAAGCAATCTCCGGCGCCAGACGGTCAACGACAGCAAGTGATTTCGATGAAGACTGAGAGACATTGCAGGCGTAATACAGCGCCATAATGCCGTTTTCCCCGGCATCAATGATCTCATTCCAGCGCTTGTAGGCCGCCTCATCTTCTCCGTTCAAATAAAGGAGCTGAATTTCCCTGTCCAAGTCGTTGGTCGGAGTACCGACAGCGCCGAGGGTCCAATCATCCTCATCGGTCGCATCTACATCGGCCACTATCGTTCCGGGTTCCAGGAAGAAGTCCTTCAACTGCTCTCCTTCCACCGAATAAAGATAAACATGAGTCGGGGCAGAAATGCAGGGGTGGAACTCAAAGGCGCCATCCTTTACCCTGGCCGTCTCAATCACCTTGAAATGATCGAACTCATCCTGCAGTTCGAGTTTCATTCCATTCCTTAAACCCTTAACGGTCCCTTTTACGGTACAGTATTCGGGTTGGGACTGGCAGGCGCTGAAGCAGACGACCAGCCAAAAACAAATCAGGGAACAAAGACTATTCTTCATTTAAAAAAAATTATCTCTTTCTAAACCAATCTGCGAGGAAAGCAACTACCATGACTACACTGACTAGCAGAATAAAACAAGCGACGATGACAGTCGGCTTGTCATTATCCTCTAAACCGCTCATTAAAAGACTGATACCTCCAATCGTACTGAATAGAGGAGCAAGTATCATCAAGACAAGCCTCTTCTTTGTGTCGTTATTCTCGTTTTTCATATAGATCCTAATTTAACGGTCTGAATATAAGCACATTCCGCCATAACATCAAAACTCGGACCGAACATTCGTCGAAGGGCTGCTGCCGCTACAGTCTTTCATCGAGATGATTGACCGATAAACAGGTATTTAACTACTGTCGCCAATCATCCACAACATACAACTCCCCATTGTAAGTAAAGCAGATTTTGCTTTCCTTACCAGTGAGATAGAGGAACATCTTCTGCCCTGTTTTTGTGTTCTTGAAGTGGCCATAGTTGATTCTTCCAAGGCTCATGCCGTTGGTCCTGATCAGATGGTTCAACAGGCCATCTGGCATTTCAGTAATAGATATTTCATCAGCAGGAATAAGTAGCGGCTTGCCTATGTACGTGCTCAACTGGATTTGGTTGTTCTCGTTGACCGAGATGCCCTTGGGCCAATATGCCAGCATTATGCCCACCACGCCAAGGAAAGTGACAGCGATTGTAACTATAGTAACTATCATAGCAGTACGGGGAAAATTAAGAGCCATTGTATAGTACAGTTCCTATTTTTTACGAAGCAAAGTTACTGAATTAATCGGTAGATTTTAAACGCGGTAACTTGCCATTTTGTCAGTCGGGCGGGGCTGGTATTCTTTTTGCCCTAGAGAGGGGCAAACAAAGAATAATCAAAAATACAATCATATTATGGCACAAGGTAAAATTGGTGTAACCACCGAGAACATATTCCCGGTAATCAAAA
>JAEEGL013703581.1_pt1 | contig 12545 bp, 11 predicted proteins | sample 9134231 | NCBI WGS metagenome assembly JAEEGL01 (sample SAMN16246548, study PRJNA631951) | gut metagenome | biome: gut microbiome; feature: rumen; material: fiber-attached | host: Bos | place: Iran: Karaj | collected 2018-10
CTGGCAAGCGGTCAGAGCACATTCATGGTGGAAATGAGTGAAACGGCCCATATTCTGAGAAACGCAACAAAGAACAGTCTGATCATACTCGATGAAATCGGCAGGGGCACCAGTACATTTGACGGGCTTTCCATTGCCTGGGCAGTGGTTGAATATATTGCGGACCGTGAAAAAATCGGTGCAAAAACCATGTTTGCGACCCACTATCATGAGCTGAGCGAACTGGAAGGACATCTGGAAGGCGTAAAGAATTTCTGCATATCCGTCAAGGAGCACGGAGAGGACGTCCTGTTCCTGCGCAAGATTGTACGCGGCGGAGCGGATAAAAGCTTCGGCGTGCATGTGGCAAGGCTGGCAGGTGTGCCAAGGCCTGTGATTGTCCGTGCCCATGAAATACAGGCCAGGCTTGAAGTCAGCGATATCAACCAGAACACGATCGGCCAGAATATACTTGGAGAAGAATCGGTGATCCGGAAGAATGAGCAGATGGATCTTTTTGAGTACAAAAAAGATGAGATTATACAGGAGCTGCAGCAGCTTGACGTAATGGCAATCACACCAATGGATGCAATGAACCAGCTTTTCCTGCTGCGCGAAAAGGCAAGGAAACTGTAAAACAAAATCCGGAAAGGAAGAAATCATGGCTAAAATCAGACCGCTGAGTGAAAACCTGATCGGAAGGATTGCTGCCGGAGAAGTGGTCGAACGTCCGGCTGCCGCGATCAAGGAACTGGTGGAAAACAGTCTGGACGCAGGAGCAACGGCTGTTACGGTAGAAATACGGGACGGCGGTATGTCCTATATCCGTGTGGCAGACAACGGATGCGGCATAGATGAAAGCGATATCCGGATGGCCTTTGAACGTCATGCAACCAGCAAGATCAGCCGGGAACAGGACCTGGATGCCATTGCCACACTGGGGTTCCGGGGTGAAGCGCTTGCAAGTATTGCCGCGGTATCCAGGGTAACAATGACAACACGGACTTCTGAAAGGGACACCGGCCTGAAGGTGAAAAACGAAGGCGGAAAAATTACAGATATTCAGGAAACAGCCTGCCCTGTAGGAACAACCGTTGTAGTCAGTGAGCTGTTTTACAATGTTCCGGTCCGGAAAGGATTTATGAAAAAAGCAGGCCAGGAAGCTGCAGCGGTACACGAACTGATGACACAGATGCTTCTGAGCCGGCCGGATGTTTGTTTCCGATATATATCCAACGGAAAGACAGAATATCATTCGCCGGGAGACGGGCAGACAGCCACAGCACTTCAGACAGTATACGGAAGCCGCGCCATGAAGGCGATGAAGGCAGTGGATGACCACGGCAACGGTCTTATCATCAAAGGATGGGTCGGAATCGGTGAAAACGCGCGCGGGAACCGAACCCAGGAGCTTTTCTTTATCAACGGACGGGTTATGCACAACCGGATTCTGAATGAAGCAGTGGAAACGGCCTGCAGGGAACGCGTCATGATCGGTAAGTTTCCAGTTTGCGCTTTGTATATCACCATTGCCTATGATGCAGTGGATGTAAACGTTCATCCAAATAAGCTGGAAGTGCGGTTCAGGGACGAAGCAGGTGTATATGAGGCAGTCATGAGCGCTGTTCTGTCAGCGATGAAAGAGAGAGATGCCTTTGAAAAGCCTGTGGAAATGACACTGACACAGAAGAAGAAAAATGATACCATACAGGAACAACCACAGAAAAGAATCGTTGTTCCCCAGAATTCAGCCGTTGTCAGCATCAGCAATACGCTGCCGCCGGACGCAGCTGTGAAAAAAGAGAGTGTTCCGGCAGAAAAACCGTTACCTGAATTCAGAAGGGTCATGCCGGAAGAAGAGAAAAAGATACAGGAAACAGCTGCTCCTGCGGATGAATCCATGACTCCGGCAGCATCTGTTTTGCGCGAAGCAGCAGAACAGGTCAGTACGATCCTGCCGGAAATCCGTAAACCAATCCGGGTCTTTGGCGCCCTGTTCAACACCTATATTCTGATCGAATATGAAGATCAACTGCTTCTGGTTGATCAGCATGCAGTACATGAGAGACTTCTGTTTGACCGGATGATGAAGGAACAAGACGGTAACGCGCATGCCGGACAGGAATTGCTTGTGCCTGTTGTAATCAGCGTCACAAAAGCAGAACAGCATCTTCTGGAGGACAACCGGGATGCGCTTGAAAGTATCGGTATGGTAGTGGAAGCATTCGGGGAAAGGGATGTGGCTGTACGTACGATTCCCATGATTCTCGGTGAAGCACAGACCAACGATTTTATTCGCGACATTATAACGGAACTTGAAAGCGGAAAAGACCCGACGTTCGAGAAAAAAAGGACCGCGCTTCTTCAGACTGCATGCAAACATGCTGTAAAAGGCGGAGAAGCACTGACGGAAGATGAACTGCGAAGTCTGCTGGATCAGATGATTGAACAGAAAGTGACACCCACGTGTCCGCACGGACGGCCGCTGGTGGTATCAGTCAGTCACAGGGAACTTGACCGGAAATTCAAAAGGATACAAAAATAATGGAAACTGATATGACCGAAAAGATCACTTGCAGGGTACTGACAGGACCTACAGCCAGTGGGAAAACAGCCCTTGGTGTTCAGCTGGCGAAGGAAATGAACTGGGTTATTCTGTGTATGGACAGCATGCAGATCTACCGCCGGATGAATATCGGAACTGCAAAACCCACACCTGAAGAAATGCAGGGTGTTCCTCATTACCTGATGGATATCTGTGAGCCTACAGATTTATTCAGTGTTTCAGATTACAGGGATGCTGCTGAAAAAACGATTCTGAGAGAGCATGAGCGCGGAAGGGAAGTGCTTTTTGTCGGGGGAACAGCACTGTATCTTCAGGCACTGATGCATCCGATGAGTATGGGACAGACTGCGCCTAATGAAGAATTGCGAAAGAAACTGAATGAACAGGCAATGACTGCTGAAGGAAGAAAAGCGCTTCATGAGCGGCTGATGCAGAATGATCCGGCAACCGCGCACAGGCTGCCGGTGAATGATGTAAGGCGGGTTATCCGTGCGATTGAGGTTTGGGAGTCGACCGGTATACCGTTTTCACAGCAACCCAAACGCATTTCGGAGAACGAAGGCCGTTTCTGCTGGAAAACCGTATCCACTCAGATGGACCGGGATCTTCTGTATGAAAGGATCAATCAACGGGTTACTGAAATGATCAGGAAAGGACTGAAGGAAGAAGTTGAGGGACTTCTTTCGGAAGGCGTACCTGAAAAAGCCAGAAGTATGTGCGGACTTGGATACAAGGAAATGATCCCTTGCGTGCACGGTGAATGCAGTGTGGACGAGGCTGCTGAAATGATCAGGACGGGCACGCGGCATTACGCCAAAAGACAAATGACTTTCCTGAAAAGGGAAACATCCATACAATATGTCAGAACGGACACGGACGGCGCTTATGAAGAAATCAGGCGTCTTCTGATGTGAGGTGCGGAGATGGAAAAGAACATTATTGAGAATACGATCCGAAGAGCTGAATCCGAACTGAAGGATGATTTCGCCCGGATTGAAGAAATCGAGACAATCCGGACAAAACAGATTCTGGATGCTTTCCGGCAGCATGGAGTCAGTTACCGTCATTTCTCGCCGTCCACAGGGTACGGTTATGATGATATAGGCAGAGATACACTGGAGAAAATCTATGCCGATCTTTTTCATACTGAAGCGGCTCTGATGAGACCGCATGTTGCCAGCGGAACAGCTGCGCTGAGCCTTACGCTTTTTGGAATGACAAGACCGGGAAACAGAATTCTGAGCGCTACAGGCATGCCCTACGACACATTGCAGGGAGTGATCGGTATCGGAGAAAACAATACGCCAGGGTCACTGAAGGAAATGGGCGTAGGCTTTGACTGTGTTGAACTCAAAAACGGCAAGATAGACGTGACTGCAGTGGAAACAGCCATTACACCGGAAACAACACTGGTCATTGCCCAGAGGAGCCGCGGATATTCCTGGAGGCCTAGTCTGTTTCCGCAGGCATTTGCAGAACTTGCGGACATGATACACAGCAGGCATCCCGGTGTTACGCTGATGGTGGACAACTGTTACGGAGAGTTTGTCTGTGCGGACGAACCGACAGATTACGGGGCGGATCTGTGTGTGGGCAGTCTGATCAAAAACCCCGGAGGAGGAATTGCTCCGACAGGCGGTTATATTGCAGGAAAGCGGGAGGCGATTGAAAAAATCGCAGGGAGACTTACAGCACCGGGCCTCGGCCGCGAAATCGGATCATATGAGGCTTCATACCGTCCCTATTACCAGGGACTTTTCATGGCACCGCATACGGTTGCTCAGGCATTGAAAACAGCAAAGCTGGCAGCCGGGATTTTCAGCAGCCTTGGCCTGGAAACATCTCCTCCGGCAAAAGAAGTGCGGGCAGATATCATTCAGGCTATCAAAATGAAGACACCGGAACGGCTGGTGGCGTTCTGCCAGGGCATACAGACAGCCAGCCCTGTAGACAGTATGGCCTTGCCTGAACCCTGGGACATGCCGGGTTATGAGGACCAGGTTGTGATGGCTGCAGGAACGTTTGTGGCGGGAGCCAGCATTGAGCTAAGCGCTGACGGTCCGATCAGACCGCCCTATACAGCGTTCATGCAGGGAGGGCTGACCTATATTCACGGAAAAATTGCACTGACGGAAGCTCTGCGGAGAATGACAGATACAGGATCTCTGAGGCTGCCTGAATCTTGACAATGGAAGATACGAAACATATAATTAATTATTGTGTGAAAACCCAACCAAATCAGTTGATCGGAGGGACGGAAATGGACATTCAGACTCTTGAATCATATGCACGGCAGGTGAGAAGAGATATTATCATCATGACTGCTGCTGCCGGCGCAGGCCATCCGGGCGGATCTCTTTCCAGCACGGAAGCCATGGTGGCGCTGTATTTTGATGTGATGAATATTGATCCCAAGGATGATAAAAACCCCGACCGCGACAGGTTCGTGCTTTCCAAGGGTCATTCTGCTCCCGCTCTGTATGGTACACTGTGTGAACGCGGATTTTTCGGCCGCGAGGAATTCGACCAGTTCCGTCAGCTTCACGGCATTCTTCAGGGACATCCGGATACAAAGAAGTGTCCCGGGGTTGACGCTTCCACCGGTTCTCTGGGACAGGGAATTTCAATTGCAGTCGGTATGGCGCTTGGCGCGAAACATACCGGCAGGAAATGCCATGTATATACGATTATCGGTGACGGAGAAAGCCAGGAAGGTCTTGTATGGGAAGCCAGTATGGCTGCTGCCCATTACAAACTGGACAACCTGACGGTTATTCTGGATCACAACGGACTGCAGATCGACGGTACAAACGATGAAGTCATGAGCCTTGGTGACATCAAGGCGAAAGCGATGGCTTTCGGATATGATGTGATTGAAGTCGAAGACGGAAATGATATGAAGCAGGTTGTAGATGCGCTTCATGCACCGGCATGCCCCGGAAAACCGCGGTATATTATTCTGAACACCCTGAAAGGCAAGGGTGTAAGCTTCATGGAAGGCCAGGTCGGCTGGCACGGGAAAGCACCGAACGCTGAACAGGCCGCTCAGGCGCTGAAGGAATTGGAGGGCTGAGAAAATGGAAAAGAAAGCAGTACGCGTTGCTTACGGTGAGGCCCTTGTGAAACTGGGCGAAGAAAACGAAAAAGTAGTTGTGCTGGATGCCGATCTGGCAGGCGCCACAATGACAAACGGCTTCAAGAAAGCTTATCCCGGACGGTTCTATGACTGCGGTATCGCTGAAGCCAATATGGTTGATGTAGCAGCAGGAATGAGCACTATGGGGCTGATTCCGTTCTGTTCCACTTTCGCGGTTTTTGCAGGCCGGAATTATGATCAGATCAGAAATGGTGTCTGTTATCCGAAATTTAACGTAAAATTCGGATTCAGCCATGCTGGAATCACCCTTGGAGAAGACGGCGGAAGCCATCAGGCCATTGAAGATATAGCACTGATGCGCGTGCTTCCCGGCATGACGGTATTTGTTCCTTCGGATGCCAATGAATGTTATCAGTGCGTGGAAGCTGCCGCAAAAATTGAAGGCCCTGTTTATATCAGAACAGCAAGACTTGCCACGCCTGTTTATGATCCCAGACCCTTTACGGTCGGAAAGGGAGATGTCATCCGGGACGGATCGGACTGCGCTATCTTTACATGCGGCATCATGCTGGAACATGCGATTGAAGCAGCGGATATTCTTGCGGGGCAGGGAGTCAATGCGGCACTTGTTTCCTTCCATACGCTGAAACCTTTTGATGAAGAACTGGCAAGGGCATATACGGCAAAATGCAGGAAAGTATTTACCGTGGAAGAACATTCCATCATCGGAGGCCTTGGTGATGCAACAGCATCCGCCATTATCGGACACGGTGTTGAAAAGTTCATGAAAATCGGTATCAATGATGTGTTCGGACAAAGCGGCAAACCGATGGACCTGCTGAAAGAATATGAGCTGACCGGACCTCAGATTGCCGACAAGATCCTGAAGAATCTTTGATTCATTCCCCTTACCTGCAGATATTCTATATGCCGGGAGAGGGGTTTTCTGCAAAATCGGAGGTACATTGGGAGAATAAAGATGCTGTACGCATTTATCGTCAATCCCGCTGCCGGTACTGGATACGCAATGACTGCAATGGAAAGGCTGGAAAAAATCCTTCAGTCCCGGAATGCAGCATACCGTATTTACAGGACGGAAAGACCCGGACACGGAACAGAGCTTGCCGCTGAACTTGCAGGGAATACGGATATTGCGGCGGTAATATCCGTCGGAGGTGACGGCACTGCCGGAGAAGTGGCAGCAGGACTTGCCGGAACCGGAAAACCCATGGGTATTATTCCGGCGGGCACAGGAAATGATTTTATCAAATCCGCCGGCATTCCCAATGATCCGGAACAGGCGCTTGAAAAGATTCTTGCAGGAAAACCGGAAAAAATTGATACAGGAACAGTCAATGACCGTTTCTTCCTGAACGTGTGCGGAACCGGTTTTGATGTGACGGTTCTTGATTATGCGGAGAATGAAAAGAAAAAGCACAGAGGGCTGACTCCGTATTTTCTCGGACTGATCAAATCGATATTTCATTATGAGAGCGTCAGCCTCACTCTGACTTCGGACGGCGTAAAGGAAGAGGGGCAATATCTGATATGTTCAATCGCAAACGGACGATTTATCGGAGGCGGTATTCCGATCTGTCCTGAAGCTGATATCTGCGACGGCTGCCTGGATCTTGTTCTGATCAGAAGCGTCAAAAGATGGCAGATTCCGTTCTATCTGCCCGGTCTTATGCTGTCTAGGGATCTGAAGTTCAGGATAACAAAACACAAAAAGGTGTCGGAAGTCCTGATCGAAGGAAAAGAACTGAGAATTAATATAGACGGCGATATTGTTTCCATGTCCCGTGCTGATTTCAGAATCAATCCCGGTTCACTGCTGATGATCAGATAAAACCGGCGCCGCAGTAACATCGGGAACCCAAGCCGAAGGGGGAAAGCACAATGGCTGAAAAGAAAGAGATGCGCGACAGAGTTAAATCAATATGGATCAAAGGAATGAAAGTAATCGGCAATACCGCGGCCAGCATCGCAAACAATACCCGGTACAAAGTCGATGAAGTGACCATACAGAACAGACGCAGGGAAGTGCTGAGTGATCTTGCGCATAAAACTTACGCGCTGTGGCTGAAAGGTGAATGCTTTCCTGAACCGATGACGAGGCTGCTGGATGAACTGAAGAGACTTGATGAGCAGCTGAACGATATGCGGGCTGAAAAATACGCATCTTCACAAAAACCGGCCGAACTGAAGCAGACAGATGACGGTTCGGCTTCTGAAGAAGAATCCGAAGAGGAATACGAAATACCGGACGGTGTACCACCGGCTGATTCACCTGTCAGTACAGAGATTAACGAACTTTTTGACAGTACATATTCCGTGGGAAGATCGGTTCAGAAAGTGAACAATACCCTTGAACAGATGAGCGAAAGAATCCGGAGTTTTCCAATGAAGGATTCTGAAAATGAAGACACGGAAGGACAGGAATGATCTTTACATGAGAAAAAAGGCAATCGTGATAATGATGATTCTTTCAGTCATACTCTGTATGACCGCAGGAATATGCGAGGGAAAAACTTCTCTCCGGATCACGCCGGGAGAGGAATGGTCCTGGAAGGCAGGCGCCAGCAATGTATTTGACGGATCAATCGATCTTTCAGCCTATGAAGGCCGGGAAATAATCATCTCCATGGCGACAGACATTCCTTATGAAGATACGGAAGAACAGGACAGCCATCCGGTTTTTACCATCTTTGACAACAAACGGATTCAGATGCTGAAGCAAAGCAATACCATGCGATGTACGCCTGAATCCAGTCAATCAGATGTTACATTTTCCGGCAGGTTCATAATGCCTGAAAAGCAACGGGTAAGGCGGATCAGCTTTACATTTTCCATTACAGATGAAAGCGGAAAGAAAACTGACATCGTCAGTGCTGTTGTTGACGGAGGCAGGAATGAAGGCGTTTTCTACATTCCGGCAGATATCAATACAATTATTATCATCATCATATGCGCTGCGGTGATTGTGTGGACAGCTGTAATGGTTAAAAGCCTGCATCAGAAAAAAACAGCAAGGAGAGAAAAATAATATGCAGATATATAACAGTATGACCCGAAAAAAGGAAGAATTTCATCCGATTCACGAAGGAAAGGTCGGCATCTATGCATGCGGACCTACTGTGTACAATTTTTTTCATATCGGAAATGCAAGACCCTTTATTACCTTTGACGTGCTCAGAAGGCAGCTTGAAAGGGAAGGATATCAGGTTACCTTTGTCCAGAACTTCACCGACATTGATGACAAGATGATCAAAAGGGCAAATGAAGAGGGAATTACTGTCAAAGAACTCGCCGACCGGTTTATTTCGGAATACTACAAAGATGCAAAAGCCCTGGGCATCCGTCCGGCAACCGTACATCCGAAAGCCACTGAGCATATACCGGAAATCATCAGCCTGATATCAAAACTGATTGAGAACGGACATGCTTATGCTGTTCCTTCCGGTGATGTTTATTACCGTGTATCAGCTTTTCCGGGATACGGAAAACTTTCCGGACAGAACATGGAAGACCGGGAAAACGGAGCCAGTGAGCGGCTGAATGTTGAGACTGACAAGGAAGCTCCCGAAGATTTCGCATTATGGAAAGCGCAGAAGCCGGGGGAACCTGCATGGGACAGTCCCTGGGGCAAAGGACGGCCGGGATGGCATATTGAATGCTCTGCTATGAGCATGAAATACCTTGGCGAAACATTTGATATCCATTGCGGCGGAAAAGATCTGCTGTTTCCCCATCATGAAAACGAAATCGCCCAGAGCGAAGGAGCAACAGGGAAAAAGTATGTCAACTACTGGATGCATAACGGATTCATTAATGTTGACAATCAGAAAATGAGCAAGAGCCTGAACAATTTCTTTACTGTCAGGGATATTGCCAAGGAATATGATCTGGAAGCTGTGCGTATGTTTATGCTCAGCGCTCACTACCGCAGTCCGATCAATTTCAGCAGGGATCAGATTGAGGCCGCCAATGCCAGTCTGAACCGTTTATATACAGCAAGGAATTCCCTGAAATTCCAGATTGAGAATGGGAAAGACAGGCCGATGAATGCCGAAGAGACAGCATTTACGGAACGGCTGACAGGATATGAACGTCGCTTTGATGAAGCGATGGACGATGATATGAATACGGCTGACGCGCTCGGAGCCATATTTGAGCTGGTCAAAGACGCGAATGTAACCATATCCGACGGCGCTTCAAAGGAAGCTGCAAAAGCAGCACTGACCAGTCTTGAAGCCATCTGTGATGTACTTGGTATTCTGAGCAGGAAAGAAGAGGATCTGCCTGCTGATATAGCCGCCATGGTTCAGGAACGCGCAGAAGCCAGAAAAAACAGGGACTGGGCGAAGAGCGACGAACTACGTGACAGAATTATTCAGGCGGGATATATTCTGGAAGACACCAAACAGGGTCAGAAGGTCAGAAAAAATGTCTGACCGTATACGGCGTATTATCGGCCTGATGATGATTCTGCTTTGTATTCTGTTCTGCTTTATACCTGTAATCACGCATTATACATCCAAAGAAACCGCTGTGTACAGGATGAAGGCGGAAGACAACTGGGTTTTGAAAAGCATCCCTGCAGAAAAAAACGGAACAATCCGGATCCATCAGGCAGACGCAGACGAACTGACTATACTCCCCGGAATCGGGGAGAAGCTCGCAGAACAGATCATAGCAGAAAGAATGAACAACGGACCGTTCTATTATGCGGAAGATCTGGAAGCAGTAAAAGGAATCGGATCAAAATCTTTGCAGGGTTACCGGGAAATGATCGATCTGACGACGGAAGAAAGCGGGGAACAGAATGGCATATCGTGCACTTTACCGTGAATGGAGGCCTAAGGATTTTTCGCACGTTGTCGGGCAGAGCGCGATTATCGGAACACTCAGAAATCAGGTAATCAATCAAAGAATTGCGCACGCTTACCTTTTTTGCGGCTCACGGGGAACCGGCAAGACCTCAACAGCGAAAATACTTGCAAAAGCAATTAACTGCCTGCATCCGGAGAACGGTGATCCCTGCGGAAAATGTGAAAACTGCCTGCGCAACGAGCGGGAAGAAACATTGGACATTATAGAAATCGACGCGGCAAGCAACAACGGCGTTGACGAGATGCGTGAACTGAGGGATACAGTAAAGTATCCTCCTCAATATGGTAACTATAAAGTATATATTATCGACGAAGTCCATATGCTTTCCACTTCAGCATTCAATGCTTTGCTGAAAACGCTGGAGGAACCGCCCGCACATATCGTTTTTATTCTGGCGACAACCGAACCGCAGAAACTTCCCGAAACGATCCTGAGCAGATGTCAGAGATTTGATTTCGGACGTATTCCTGTATCCGAGATTACAGGAAGACTGAAGGAAGCAGCAGAAGGCTGCAGCGCTGAAGTGACAAACGGAGCGCTGATGCTTATTGCAAGAGCGGCAGACGGCGGTATGCGGGACGCATTGAGCATCCTGGATATGTGCCTGGGATACAGCAGCCATATCGATGAAAAGCTGGTAAGGAATATTCTGGGAACCAGTGATAATTCATTCCTGTTTGAATATTTTGAAGCACTGGCATCACGTGATGCAGGGAATGTTTTCAGAATGACAGACCGGCTGATCAGGGACGGAAAAGATCCTGCCGTGTTTGCCAAGGATGTATGCAGACATGCCAGAGCGCTCCTGATTGCAAAAACAAGCGCTGAAGATCTTTCACGCATGATGGACATAACGGAAGAGGAAGGAACAGAATACATTGTCCAGAGCGAAAAAATAACGCTGACAAGGCTGATGAAAATTCTGGATCTGTATATGTCGCTGGAGACAGAAATGCGTTATTCATCAACCCCGAGAATGGCACTGGAAAATGCCGGAATCAAATCATGCCTCAGGCTGGATGAGCAGGATGCCCAGTCGGTATCAGACAGAATGGACGAACTTGAACGGAAGATTGATGAACTGAACCGGAAAATTGAAAGCGGCGCCATGTCTGTTTCCGTGCCTCAGGAGACCGTCACAAAAGAAACGGCAAAAGAAGAGAATGCCGCCGGAAACAAGCGGAATTCTGACAATGGAAAAACTCAGAGAAGTGCTGTTCAGCCCAATCAGAGCGTATGGTCGGAAATGATGTCACGAATTCAAAAAACCGATATCACAGCCTGGAGTTTTCTGTCACAGGGACGAATAATCAGTTCAAAAAACAATCATTTCTGCTGGCAGGCAGGACAGAAGAGCGGTGAACAGCAATATATCAACGCGCTGAACAGGCCGGAAAGAAACAGAATGATCTGCGGCTGCCTTACAGAAATCACCGGAGAAGAATGCACATTCACAGCAGTAGCGACAGACGCTGCTCCGTTTTCAGACGACAGCAGCGATGAAGCATATCTGAAAACGATCTATGAAACGTTCGGAAAGGAACCTGTTGATATCGTCGATGAAATCAAATAAAAAGAAGTCCGGCTGAAGCCGGACTTCTTTTTCATATGAGACGTCAGTTCAGTTCCTGAGCGTCGTTTTCAATTGTCAGTTCCTCAACGCTACGGATAGCCCAGCGCGCAACAACCATGGAAAGATTGTCCTTTCCGACGGAAAGCGTGATGGTATCATCTTTCAGGCCGGTGATGGTTCCGTAGATACCGCCGATGGTGCAGATCCTGTCGCCCGCCTTAAGGTTGTTCAGCATTTCCTTAACCTGTTTATCCTTTTTCCTCTGCGGACGGATCAGCATGAACCAGAAGACAACAAAGATGAGGATCAGGGGAAGGAACGTAGAGGCCAGCGCGGCAATGGAAGAAGCCTGGGCAGCGGCATCGCCTTCAACAGCGGATCCGGAAGCAGCAGCTTCTTCAGCAACGGCAGCAGCGATACCGAAAATCTTTTCGATC
>JAEEGL014814416.1_pt1 | contig 12545 bp, 6 predicted proteins | sample 9134231 | NCBI WGS metagenome assembly JAEEGL01 (sample SAMN16246548, study PRJNA631951) | gut metagenome | biome: gut microbiome; feature: rumen; material: fiber-attached | host: Bos | place: Iran: Karaj | collected 2018-10
CTTCTTGCAGTCGGCGTAGGAGAAGCCGGCCGGCGAGTTCTCGGCGACGCGCACGAGGACGGGGAAGTCCGTCAGCGTCTCGGTCAGCTGCGCGTTGGAGAATGATATCATGAACTTGTGCGAGTACTTCGCCCAGTTGTTCTCGTTGCCGTATACAGCGAACGATGCATTGTGGACCGTGTCGTACGTCGCCTTAAGCCAATTCTCGGAACGGGCGATTTTCGAGATTCGCAACTCGTCAATCTGTCCTTTGAACGGAAAAGCGTTGGAAAATCCTCCGCCGAGGCTGAGCGGTGCTGCACTGTCGTATACCGGCGCGGAGCGGGTCTGCGTGTCGTAGGCAGCAACCCTTGCTCCATCCTTCCATGAAAGGCGGGTGTGTGTGGCATGGTCATAAGACCATGCATGGAAGTACCATGTGTTGAGCGGGGGATCCGTCCATATGTTGCCGGACAATATCAGCGGGCTCGTTGTACCGTTGCCGCTGAACTGGTAGTTGGGACGCGTCGGATCCTTGTCTTTCTCGAAATATATGCGATATGACAGATCCGTGCTCGAGCCTTCGCACTTCTGGAGGAGGCTCAACGTGGCAGTGCCTGTCGCCGTCTGCTTCAACCAATATTCGAATGTGAAATTGTCCAAATCAGTTAGGTCAGAATCGTCTGCCGCATAGACAGCGCTGCTCTGGGCGGCATCCGCCATGTTGAACGCCCCTCCTATTACGCCAGCGGCACCGTAGGCGAGACCAGAACCGGATGATGTGCTGAAAGGCGTGCTGACGCCCGACGACTCCTTGAGCGGCAGCGCGCTCTCGCCCAAGTGCCAGACGCCGACGTAGTTCTCGTCCCAGACGTCCTGCGGATTCATGGACACGGGGTTGTCGCAGCCATAGTGGGCGTGGATCACCGTCGTGCGCGTCAGCGTGGGCACCTTGACCCAGACAAGCGACTCGCCATTCGGATTCCACGTGTCGATTTCAGAGGGGATGAGGTTACCGTCGTCGTCGGAGAATCGAAGGTCGCCTCCGTTTGACAGCCGGCACTTCGAATAGTCGAAGCCGTTGAGCGACGGCGAAAGGCGGACGAGTACGGGAAAGTCATTTAGCGCCGCATTGCCTGTGTAGCCCGGGAACGAGACGTAGAAATGCTTGCCGTATGCAGCCCAGTCAACAGTGTCGGCAAGGGCTGCTCCCCCGGCCAACATTGCACAAAGGGCTATCGACGGCAACATTTTTCCAGAATGGCACTTCATCATAGAGACTCTCCTTTCTTGTTTGTACTGGCATTATACCACAACTCTCGTGTTTTACAGGTCCCATTGGCGGTTTTCATGCAGAAAGTGGCATAGTCCACTTTCTACACAAGCAGGCAGAACCAACCTATGGAATGAGATTTGTGGTATAATCGGCGCATGAAGTCAAAACCGCCATATCTCGCCATAGCGGAAACACTGAGGGAGAAGATTCTCTCAGGCTCGTACGCGATGGGCAAGATTCCCTCCGAACGAGCCCTAATCCGCCAGCACGGCGTATCCCGCGCGACTGCCACAAAGGCGCTCGGCGCACTTGAAGCCGAGGGGCTGATCGTGCGGCGGCGCGGCTCGGGCGCGTTCGTCAAGCCGACGGACGAAGCGTCTGGGGCGACGTATGTCTCCACATTGATCGCCGACATGGACGTCAGGGAGTTCTTCTCCGCGATATGCAGCGCAATCGCCGAGCGGGCACGGCCAAGCAACCTGAACCTGATCTGGGGAGCGCAGCAGGAGTTCAGCGAGCTTGCCCGGGACGACTCGCTCGACGAATACATCGCACGGTGCAGACGCGCGAACATACGCGGGGTGTTCTTCGTTCCGCAGGACGCGACGGGAGAGGAGGGTGTGGAACGGCGGAACCGCGAGATAGCCGAGACGCTGCGCGCCAACGGGATAACAGTCGTGCTCATCGACCGCGACGTAGTGCCCTTTCCTCGGCGCAGTGACTTCGACCTCGTCGGCATAGACAACGTGCAGGCGGGCTATGCGCAGGCAAAGCACCTCATCGAATGCGGCTGCCGCCGTCTCGCCTACGTGAGCCACGAGAAGCTCGTCTGGACGGTGGACGCGAGGTTCAGCGGCTTCCGAAACGCATTGGAGGAATGCGGGCTCAGGACGGGCGAGATGCACAAAGGCGACCCGTCCGACCCGGCGTTCGCAAGAAAGGTCGAAAGGGAGAGACCTGACGGAATCGCCTTCGTGCACGACGACATGGCGATTGCGTTCATGGCGACGCGGTCGAGGCTCTACAAAAGAAAGGTCAGGTACATAGGCCTCGACGACATCGACGTGTCGCGGCACCTCGGACTAACGTCCCTGCGCCAGCCCGCGCGGTTCATAGGGGAGGAGGCGACCCGGCTCATGGCGCTCAGGCTCGGCCACGACACGATTCCGCCGCGCCAGGTGCTTTTCTCCGCAGCACTGACGCCAAGGGCCTCTACACTCGCGCCGTGAACGCCTCAGCGACTGCCGCTCATCTCGAAGACGAGCTCGCCGCCGCGCATGACGTCGGCGTGACGGACGGTGAAGCCGACGAGAGGTCTGCCGTTCAGCATGACCGACCTTACGTACTTGTTCTCCGCCGACAGGTTCCTCGCGACAACCGTGAAATTCCTTCCGCCGGGCAATGAAACGGTGACCTTGGGCACCTGCGGAGCGCCGATTACATACTCGCCGCCGCAAGGATTGAACGGATAGAACCCCATCGCGCTGAAGAGATACCACGCACTCATCTGACCGCAGTCGTCGTTGCCGCACAGACCCTCCGGCTCTGGGCGGTAGAACCTGTCGCAGATCTCCCTCACCACCTCGGCCGTCCTGTCGCCGCGCCCGGCGAACTGGAAGAAATAGGCGGTGTGGTGGCTCGGCTCGTTTCCATGCGCGTACTGACCTATGAGCCCCGTCGCGTCCAGCGCGAAGCCCATGCCCTCCACCTTCTCGGGCTGCGAGAAGAGTCCATCAAGCCTCTCAAGGAACTTCTCGCGTCCTCCCAGCGCCTCGACAAGCTCTCCTGGATGCTGCATGACATGCCATGTGTACTGCCACGAATTGCCCTCGGTGAAGTCCTTCGGCCCTACGCCCCGGTCGCCGACATTGAGCTTGAACGGACTGAACGGCACACGCCATGCGCCGATGGAGTCGCGTCCGCGCGCGAAGCCCTCGGCCCTGTCGAACACGTTCGTCCAGTTGTGTGCGCGACAGTCAAACATCGCGGCATCGTCTGCTTTGCCGAGCGCTTCGGCGAAACGCGCCGCGCACCAGTCGTCGTAGGCGTGCTCAAGCGTCCGAGACACAGACTCCACGGACACGACGTCGAACGGAAAGTATCCGTACTTCTTCCAAGTGCCGGTATGGTTAAAGGCGCGACCGGGCGCGTCTTCGACGAGCGACCTGCGAATCGCCGCGTAGGCGCGCTCGGCGTCAAAGCCCCTGAACCCCTTGAGGTATGCGTCAACGACCACTGGAATGGAGTGGTTGCCTATCATGCAGTGGTTGTCGCGCCCCCAAAGCGTCCAGACCGGCATATATCCCTGCATGTCGCACTGCCGAAGCGTCGAGCGGACGAAGCCGTCCACCATCTCCGGTGCTATGATGGTGTAGAGCGGATGCGCGGCGCGGAAGGTGTCCCAATACGAGAACGTCGAGAAGAACGGCTCTTCTCCGGCGTCCGCGATGTTGTTCGGCTGGATGAAGAGATGGTACAGCGACGTGTAGAACGTCTTCAGCTGATCAGGCGATCCCTCCGCCTCCATGCGCGAAAGCCTCCCGTTCCACGCGGCGCGGGCGGAGGCGCGGACGCGTCCAAGGTCCCAGTCGGGAATCTCCGCGGCAAGGTTGCCCTTAGCACCGGCCTCGTCCTTCGCGGAAACGGCGAACTTCGCCATGAGTGTTCCTCCGGCGGACATGTCGAATCCAAGGGCGAATCGGCGCCCCTTCTCGGTCGGATCGCGCTTTGGCAACTCCGTCCAGGACGTTATCCTGCGGTCGAAGACGAGAACGAACGAATACTTCCTGCGGACCCACATCTTCGTCTCGACAGTCCCAGCGATGGCGAAGTCGCCCTCCTGCCGCACATCGCAGGCGAGGACGCGGCGCGCGGGATCCTTGACCGTCCAGTTGAGTATCCCGTACTGGAGATCGACGAAGAGCCCCGGCGCGTCATGGCCGGAATAGTCGATCCGATAAATGGCCGAATGGCGCTCGGCCGCGATCTGCACTCTGGCGTTGCTGTCGTCCAGCGTGACGGCGTAGTAGCCGGGCTGCGCGGTCTGAGTCTCCTTTCGGTATGCGCTTGCGTAGTTCGTGCGCGTCATATCCGCCGCACCGGTGAACGGCATCACCAGGACGTCCCCGAGGTCGCCGCACCCCGTGCCGGAAAGATGCGTCTGGGAAAAGCCGAGGATGTTCGTGTCGGCATAGCGGTAGCCACTGCAGTAGTCCCACCAGACATAGCCGGTGTCGGGGCCAGCCTGGACCAGACCGAACGGGACACATGCCGCCGCGAAGCAGTGTCCGTTGTACGAGCAGCCGACAAACGGATCGACCCACTGCGCCGGATCGTCGGCGGACTCCGCGCGCGCCGGCGAAAGGCAAAACGCCGCGAAAGCGAGAATGAAAGCTACGGTCTTGTTCATCGGCATCACCTCTCGTTAGAACCAGAGCGAGAACCAATTGGCGGGATCGTCCATGCACGAAACGGACCAGTAGTCCGCAACAGGGACAGTATTCCGCTCGACGTCCTTGCCGGAATTCGGCTTTTCGATGGTAAGCTCCCACGCGCCCCAAACACCGATGTTTGCGGCGACCCGCTTCGCCGGAGCGAGCGAAAGGCGCACACCCGGCTGTCGGTTAAGGGTCTTGGCGTAGAACGTCTCTTCGCGCGAAGTTCCGGCAGCGCGACCCTTGGCGAGGACAAGCGGGCCACGCATCACCTGCGCCGCGGGAGTGCGCCGTTCAAGGCCCTTCATCTCGGGCGTGTACCAGCTCATGAACCGCTTCGTGTACCCTTCCGGCTTCTGGGTGTCGAGATCCGTGACCGTGTCTATGTCCTCGGATTCCGGCGCTTCTGAATAAAGAAGACGCGGCTGCATGGCAAACGCGAGATCGAAGGTGCGCTCTCCGACCGGGACGTCCAGCTCGACACGCCCCGCCTTTGGCGAGAGCTTGTTGCCGTCCACGGAGATTGCCCCTGCCCAGTGGGGAACGCGCAACCGCAGCCTGTCAGGTCTCTCCGCCACGATGCGCAGACGAAACGTCTCAGACACCGGGTAGTTGCCGCGCAGCTCGATCTTCGCGCCGGGGAGCGACACGTCGGCGTCGGAGTAGAGGTTGACCTCCCAGGCGCCGTCGCTGGCGACGTCGGCGACGGTGTCAGCCCAGTCGTAGAACGTGCGCAACATGTTGTCGGGGCAGCACTGGTGGAGCTTCATGCCCGTCTGCGCGGGCGCCGCGAGATGCCGTGAGCCGTGGGAACGGACGATGTGCGCGCCCCATGCTCCATCGGGCGAGACGCCAGCGAGGAAGGCGTTGTAGAAAGCCTCTTCAATGCAGTCGAGGTACTTCGTCTCGCCTGTCAGCTTCCAGAGCTCGCGGTTGAGGCGAATCCAGTGCGTGACGTCGCACAGTTCCGTCATGCCGTTGACATGGCGTTTCGCGTAGAGAAAGTGATCAAAGTACCCAGCCGACCGCATTGGATTCAGCTCCTCCGCGAAGAGATGTCCCCAGAACGCCTCGGTCGCCTTGAGCGCCCTCGCGTTTCCGGTGAGACGATGGTAGTCCGCCACGCCTTCGAAGAAGCTGAGCAGCTCGTATGCCTTGGAGAGGTGCATCGGCTTTCTGAACCACGTAACGACGGGACGGTCCGAAAGCGCGTCATATATGAGGTTCACGTCGGGCTTCGCCCCTTCCGAAACGTCTGTCGCCTTAACGATGTACTCGGCGAGTTCAAGGTACTCGCGCTTCGGGACGATGCGGTAGAGCTCGAGAAGCGGACGAAGAATCGTCATGGAGGAGATTCCAGCCCACGAGCCGGTCTTGTCGATCGTGACGTTGAGCCGCTTCAGCTGCGCAACGAGATGGTCCGCCATCTTCTCCGCAGCCCTCAGGCACTTCTCGTCGCCCGTCGCCCTGTTCAGTTCAATCAGCGCCCAGAGCGTGTACTTCTGGCCCCAGATGTTGAAGCACCAGTGCTGTTCGTAGTCGGACGATTCCGGATTCTTCCTCAGGAGGTCCTCGTTCGCATAAGTGGAGAGGTATCCGTTCGGCCACTGGTAAGCGTCTATAAGGTGGTGGGCCTTCGCGACGCACCACTCGGCAAGCTTCGCGTCGCATGTGTAGCGCACCGCGCCTGCGTAGCACAGCATAGTCTTGCCCCAGTATTCGTTCTGCCAGCCGGTGTGCCCGTCGGAGTCGTCCCAATGCGTCGCAAAGGCGTTCTCCGCCTCGTCGTACACAGGCCCCTTCGCTTGCTCCGAAAACACCCTCGCGTTGAGAGAGGCCTGGAAAAGCTCTCCGGGACGCCCGAGGAGCCTGACTTCCCCTGGCGCCGCAGGTGCGACGGCGTCAGAGATCGCATTCGATCCGGCGTTCGCCACGGCCAAGCTCCCCTCCAGAAGCAGAATCGCAAAGGCAGTCGCACATCTTCCCATTCGTCATCTCCATTCCCCGTTCCTTCTCTGGGGAACGGCTTCGGACGGGTTCATCGCCTGGCGCGGGCACCGTCCAATGTCCGCAGGCGTATAGTTGAGCGGCCATCCGCCGGACGGCCTTTCGAAGAACGTCTCGCGCAAAGCCTCGTACAGCCCGAAGCCGAACTCGCCGTTTGGCTCGGCGTAGCTTCCCTCGCCCCATTCGTTGAGCGGCGCGAGGCATAGCCTGCGCACGCCCGCCTCGTCCGCGAACGACTTCGCGGCTTCGCATAGACGGCGAAACGTCTCCGGCGACTTTCCCGCGAATTCGCTATTGTCGTTCCATGGCAAGTCACACCATCCCGTCGACATGTTCGGCAAGTAGGAAATCCCGGATACGGCGTTAAGCGCTCTCCAGTGGTCCAGCGAAGCATCGACAACGTCCTCGTACCTCTTCTGCCGCGGCGGCGATTTCCGTCCCCCGGTTCCGAGATAGTGGTACTGCGTTGTTTCGTCGAAGCCCTGTGCGCGGCGCTTCGCCTGTAGCGACGCGCCCTGCGCAGCGGACGCGTCGTCGTTGTTCATCGCCTGGAAGAAGATTCCGGGCAAGCCCGTCTCCTTCGCCTTCGCACGAGCCTTGTCGAGCAGCCTTCGGCATCCGCCCGCGCCGTTGTCGCGGTCGAGGCAGTCCGGATCCCATATGCTGACGTACGGCTTGCCGTCCACCCGCATGTACTCCGGCTGACCAAAGCAGTTCGCAATCCAGAAGTCGACAAGCCAGTCCCACGCGGACTCGCCGCAGGTCCCCGGCGGCATGTGGTTGCACCACATCAGCGCCCACTTCATGTGTCTGCGGAAGCGCGCCTTCGCAAGTGTCTTCTCGAAGTAGTCGATCGCATGTTTTCCCTCGCGTCCGTACCAGTCGACCAGCCAGTAGGTTATGCCGTTCTCTACCGCCCACTTTATCTGCCAGTCCAGCACCTCGGGATCGAGATTGTCGTACCATCCAAGCGCCGGTCTGCGCTTCGGGTCCATCCGCAGTATCTTCATCCACTGCTCCGGACGCACCCAATCGCAGAAATAGAACGCGCCTATCTCGTACTTGCCTCTCGCGAGGGGCCTTGGCTCCGGAACATAGCCAGCCGAGCGTGAGAGGCCGAGCGACGGACCGACATTGACCGGAACGTCCACGGAAACGGGCCGCATGCCGCCGCCGGAAAAGGTGGCGCGGAGGCTGAACACGCATTCACGGTCGGCGAGAAGCTCTATCCTGTGCAGCATCGACCCCCAACCGGCAAGCGCCGGAACCTTGGACGCCGCCGAGACGTTGACGATGCGCACGCCCAGCGGGAGCTTAGACACATCGCACTTCACGTCCGCGATCTGGAGCGTACCCGGATTGAACAGCCCGATCTCCACGGGGAATTTCTGCCCGACGCGGCAGAACGCAAGCGGCCTGTCCGCCGCCGAAAGGCACAGCTCGCCGGGAATGGCCGGTCTGGAATCGACGAAGGCGACGTTCTTCAGCTCGATCGGCTCCCCGGTCCTGGCGTTTCGCACCACGAAACGGCGCACAGGGCCTCGCCAGTCCTTCGCGCTTGCGCAGGAGAATCCATTGGCGTCGAAACTCGTGCAGCGCGCCCCGTCGAAGTAGTAGCGGCGCTCTCTGCCGTCGCCGACGATGTGCAAGTGCCGCCGCACCGCAATCTCGCCAACGTCGTCACCAAGCCATTCCACATCTGCCCAGCAAGTGCGCGCGAACGGTCCGCAGGTGAACGCAACGCCACCCGTAGGACAGGCCACGCCGACAAGAGGCATCGCCGATATAGCGTCCTTCTCGACCGCGATGCGCGATATCGCAACGCGAACGCCCGCCCGAGCCGGCATGTCTATCCGCAGCTGGCACACGCCGTCGGCTCCGCGCCAGTCGGGACGTATCCTGTACTCGTGCCACTTCCCGTCCGCTATCCACTCGAAGGCCTTTGCCCTTGACTGCGGATGGTGCCACTCCTCGCCAGGTCGAGCGTGAAACAGTTCGCCTCGTCCGCCCGACGATATTCTCGCCTTGATCGCGACTACATGGTCTATGGACGGCACAAGCAGATCGAACACAGGGCTGTGGACGAACGGGTCTGTCCCCGTCGTGTCGAACACGACGCCCTCCGCCGTGTTGGTGACAATCGACATCTGGAACGGTCGCCACTTCGCGAGTTCCGCGCCGCCCGACCAGAAGCGCGCAGGCACGGCCGAAGCAAGCGCAGTGACCGTCGTCCACTGCGCGAGAAACGCCGCATTCAGCCAGGCGATGACTCTTCTGCGCTTTGCCATGGTTGAATTATACCAAAAGCCACTTCGGTATATTCGCCAAAAGCCAAGAAAGTGGTCTATGCCAGTTTTGCAGTGTCGTACCGGCACTGCTGGAACCCAATATTTGGTATAATTTCCGCTATGAATCTCGCGTGTCTGCTCATTGCGCTCGTCTGCGACCTCTCCGCCGTGAAAAACGGCGACAACGCGCTGTACCGCTCGGGCGAGCGCTTCTCCGTCATTGGGCACGTCATAGCGGCGAATCCAAAATCCCAGAACATCACGTTCTGGAACAATCCTTGCGCAATTGTCGTGCACGTGACAAACGACACATCCCGCCTCATGCCAGACGTGCGCTACAGGCTTGAAGGCCGCCTTGAGCTATGGAAAGGATGGAAGAGGCAGGTAGTGGCCGAACGGCTTGTACCAGTCGAGGCGAACGTCTTTCCCGTGCCGCGCGACAGCACTCCGTCAGAGGCGCTGAGCGGAGACAACCGCTTCAGCCTCGTCCGCATTGAGGGGATGATAACCAAAGCCGCCGAGGACGAAGCCGATTCAAAATACTGCTGGCTGACCCTGAAAAGCGAAGAGGGCTCGATAGCGGCGTTCTGCCGAAGGGAGGATCACCCGATCGGCAGCCTGACTCCGCTGATCGGCGCCCGCGTCCGTCTCGTCGGCGTATCGCGCGAGTCCGTCACGTGGCGTCAGCATCTTCCTCGCGCACTTATGCTTGCGGACCACAATCCGATAGAAGTCCTTGTCCGCGCCGAGACCGATCCGGAGAAGCTGCCGGCATTCGTCCCGTCGCAGGCCGTGGGACGCCAAAGGATCGATGGCGTCGTAATGGTCCGGACAAGGCAAGGATTCCTGCTGCGGTACTGGAAGAGCGCCAGACAGAACTATTACAGCGTTGCACTGGTCTGTCCTTCTGCCGGGCAGGCCATGCCGGATGTCGGAGAGCGCGTCACAGTGGCAGGTTTCGCATCCTTCGACGCATACCACCTGAAATTCGACGAGGCGCTGGTGAAGAAGATCGACGGCTCCAACGGCGCCGGCAGGTCTCTTCCTCAGGTCGCGCCACCAGAGCCGGGCGTATCGACGATATCAATTCCCCACCTCTTCTCCGACGATTCCGGAAACCGCAAGATTGCCGCAAGAATGCACGGAGAGCTCGTACGCGTCAGGGGAAGCGTGTGCGATCTGCCTCCGGACTACGCAGGCGCGCGGCGTATCGTGATCGAAGATGGCGGATTCCGAGCCGAGATCGACACTTCGGCTCTCTCCGGAGAACTGCCGGAATGGATATGCAACGGCGCGGTGGTCGACGCTACCGGCGTTATGACCGTCGATTACGAGCCTTCAGTCTCCGCATACGCACTGCCGCGCTTCCAGCGCTTCACGCTTCTGCCACGCTCCGCCGACGACATCCGGCTAGTGCGCCGCGCTCCCTGGTGGACGCCGCGCCGCCTTCTCGCGGTCATTCTGGCCCTACTCGGCGTAATCGTGTGGATTTCGCTCTGGAACCGTGCGCTCAGGCGTCTTTCGGCGAAGAGAGGCGAAGAGCTGTACCGCGAGCGGATCGCGCACGCCGCCGCCGAACTGAAGATCGAGGAGCGCACGCGCCTCGCCGTCGAGATACACGATTCCATATCCCAGACGCTAACCGGCATCGCGCTCCAGTTCGACAACGGAGCGGACGAGAAGGTGGTGCGCCAGATGCTCGCCTCGTGCCGACACGAACTCAAATGCTGCCTATGGGACCTCAGAAGCCGCACGTTCGAGGAAAAGGACATGACCGAGGCTGTCAGGCGCGCGATAGGTCCGAGCGCGGGAAGCGCAAGGATCGACGTGAGGTTCAACGTGCCTCGCAGCGACCTTTCCGAAACGACTACCCACGCAATACTCCGCATCGTGCGTGAACTCGTCGTCAACGCCGTCCGCCACGGCAAGGCGACCGAGGTGAAGGTCGCGGGAGAATGCCACGAAGGCACGATATCGTTCTCGGTACGGGACAACGGCACGGGCTTCGACCCTGCCAAGGTCGCGGGGCCATCGACTGGGCACTTCGGCCTCCAGGGCGTGCGCGAACGCCTGAACGGATTCGGAGGGAAGATGGTGATCGAAAGCAAACCAGGCCACGGCACAAAGATTACATCCGTCCTTTCCGCATTTCATCACGGATAACGCACATGGAAAAGACCAGAATCCTTCTTGCAGACGACCACCTCGTAGTCCGGATGGGACTTGCGCTCATGATAGGCCGCCAGGACGACATGGAGCTCGTCGGCGAAGCCGAAAACGGAGAAACGGCGGTATCCCTCGCCAAGGAGCTCCGACCGGACGTCGTAGTCATGGACATCCAGATGCCGGTGATGGACGGCGCGACGGCGACCGGTCGCATCCGCGCGGAAGTCCCGGGCTCGAAGATACTCGTCCTCACGACCTTCGGCGCGTCGGCAGACGCCGCCCGCGCGCTCGGCTCCGGCGCGCTCGGCGCGATTTCGAAGGACAGTTCGCAGGATGCGCTTCTCAAGGCGATCCGCGCAACCGCTCGGGGCGAAAGCGTGATTGATGACGACATACGCGCTTCTGTCGAGACTTTCCGCACGGCACCAAAGCTCAGCTCGCGGCAAATCGAGATTCTGGACTATGCCTCACGCGGCCTGGAAAACGCCGAGATAGCAAAGCTTCTCAGCATCACGGCCGACGGCGTGAAGAAGCACCTCAAGATCATCTACGCCGCGCTCGGCGCCTCTACCCGAGCCGAGGCCACATCCCTGGCCATTCGACTGGGACTGCTCGGATAAAACACACGGATAAAACACATATGAAGAGCCTCATAATCCCGCCGTGCGCACGGAGATTGAATAGTCAGCGCATCTAAGCGGCAAGGTCACCAGGTCTTGAAGGCAGCAATAACTTTACACTGTCGGTCAGGTGTCCAAAAGGTCAGGTGTCCTGTCTCCCAATGTGCGCTACGCATCCAAATTCCCCGCAAACAACGTGTGTTTTGGTCTACACTGTCCATCCTGCAAGGTTCATGTCGCGGCGGTTGCCTTTTACACCTTCGGCGGATTTTGATACCATAGATGCGGCAGAGGGGTCTCGGAATATTCGCGGGAATTGGGCCCGCCAAGAAGTGTCCGATGCCCCTCTCCTTTTACCAACGATGGTACAACACACAAGAGAATGCACCGCGCGATAGAGGAACATAGACCGCGCACTGAAAAGGCAGGCCTGGGCGTTAAATGCGAAAAAGCCCGAAAAACGGGCTTCCTTTAGGACGTTTATTGGTGGCCAAGGCCGGGATCGAACCGGCGACACACGGATTTTCAGTCCGTTGCTCTACCAACTGAGCTACCTAGCCATGTGTAGCAAATTCAAGATTGAATGGTAGGAGCGCAGGGATTCGAACCCTGGACCCAGTGATTAAGAGTCACTTGCTCTACCAGCTGAGCTACGCTCCCATTCACCTTGGTCTTCTGGAGCGAGGAACGGGACTCGAACCCGCGACAACCACCTTGGCAAGGTGGCACTCTACCAACTGAGTTATCCTCGCATCACGAAAACAGTACGTGTATA
>JAEEGL011844102.1_pt1 | contig 12544 bp, 13 predicted proteins | sample 9134231 | NCBI WGS metagenome assembly JAEEGL01 (sample SAMN16246548, study PRJNA631951) | gut metagenome | biome: gut microbiome; feature: rumen; material: fiber-attached | host: Bos | place: Iran: Karaj | collected 2018-10
ACGCTCGCCCGGAAAGATCCATCTGCCGCAAAGGTAGTAGATTGCGTACGGATCGCTCAGCAGGCACTGGCGCAGGCTGTTTTTTCTCAGATTGGAAAGGACTTTCTGTCCCCGAAGAGCATTGTACATAGTGGATCATCCTCCACTGTTATTATATGCAAAATGAAAAAGAGTGCGATAACTCACACTCTTTGTTCACTGGTTTATTGCTTTTTCGTAGAATTTCAGAACGTCCGCCAGCGTATGTGTTTTCAGATTGTTTTCAAACTCCTTCTGAAGCGCTGCGAACAGCTCGTAGAACGGTTCCTTTTTGCGTTCCGCTTTTGTTTTCGGGGCTTTTCCGGCCAGTGTTCTGTCTATCAGCAAAGTTTCTTCCGAAGTGGAAAGAATATCGTAGACCGTGATTTCTCCAGGCTCTCTGAGGAGCTTCCATCCTCCTTTTACGCCGCGCGAAGCTTCAATCAGGCCTGCTTTGCGCAATTTGCCGAGAATGTTGTAAAGAAAAGCAGTTGGAATCTTCATCTCCTGTGAGATTTCTGATGTGTTGGTCACTTCGTCCCGATTTGCCAAATAAACCATGGCTTTCAGGGCATAATCCGACGCCGCATTCAGTTGCATAAACTACCTCCAACCTTAAGCAATTTTATTTTATAAAATTTATGTAAAAAAAGATATATTTTCTTTTTTTTCACAGAAAATTCAGTATATTCCAAAAAAAACTGTCTTTTCAGACTTCCTCTGTGCATTTCTGCTACAATGAAAACATGCTGGAACTGAATAAGATCGATCATTGGCGAAGCAACCGGCTCCCCTTCTTCCTGAAAGCGGAGACTGGTTCGACCAATGCGGACTGTCGGGTATATGCGGAGGAGTATGACGGAGACTTCATCTTTCTCGCGGAGAAACAAAATGCCGGAAGAGGACGGCGCGGACGGGATTTCTACTCGCCTGATCACGGATTCTACTTCTCGATGTGCGTCAACGCAGTCTCCGGCAAGGAGATCCTCTACACGCTCGTATGCGCCGTAGCCGCCGCTGAGGCACTGGAAGGCTGCGGACAGAAAACGGAGATCAAATGGGTCAACGATCTGTATCAGAACGGAAAGAAAGCCGCCGGGATCCTCTGCGAGGCGATCCGTTCAAATGAGGACTTCACACTGAAAAAAGTCATCATCGGGATCGGCATCAACGTTTCCGAAGACCCTTTCCCCGAGGAACTGAAAGACAAAGCCGTCCGGCTCGGAGGAATCGACCGGAACCGGCTTGCCGGACTTCTGTCAGACGCCTTGCTGAAATGGCTTAGTGCACCGGAGGAAGAAGTTCTCAGAGAATACAGACACCGCTCCTTTCTGATCGGCAGAGAAGTTCTTTACGAGATCAACGGCCGGGAAAAGAGCGGACGGGTCACAGATATCAACGAAAAGGGAAACCTTGTCGTCTTAACAGAGGAAGGCGAAGACGTGCTTGCCTCCGGAGAGATCTCCCTGAAAAACTGGAAATAAAAAAGCCGGTAACTGCTGAAGCAGCCGCCGGCTTTTTTTACGGGAAGGAAATGACTGATTAGAATCGTCCGGGTGAAAAACGCCTGAGGGCGTCACGCAGAAGGAAGACGACGATCATCTTGCAGGCGTCACCGAAAAGGAACGGAATGACACAGAGACCAAGAGAGGCCTTCAGATCCATCGTGGTCACATGCATGAACCAGACTGTGCCGAGAGCGTAGAGAACAGCGGTACCGATCACCATGCCGGCGATCAGCATCGTCTTGTTTTCCTTTTCGGCAAGCAGACCCGTCAGGTATGCCAGCGGCAGATAACCGATCAGATATCCGCCTGTCGGTCCGATCAGGATCGCGGCACCGGAAGAGTAATTGGCAAAGACCGGCATACCGACCATACCGAGGATCAGATAAATCAGGGTCGCCATTGTGCCCATTCTTCTGCCCAAAACAGCGCCGCACAGCATAACACCGAGAGTCGCCAGGGAGATGGGAACGAAATTTCCAAGCGGGATCGCGATCGGCGCAAGAGCGGAAATGATCGCTGCACCAAGCGCTGTCATTACCATCGCACGGATTTTTTCGCGTGAAGTCAACTGCGTTTTTTCAGTAAGTTGCATGGGTATTCCTTTCATTTGGAATGATTGATGATAGACGAGGAAGGCGGCCATAGGCCGCCTTCTGCTTAGCAAATATAAAGGTGGAAAGGGGAGTTTTATATCGCTAAGAAATCGTTGGACAGCAAGCAGAAATTACTTGCCGAAGAAGAGTAAGAGCATACCGGCCGCGACCGCGGAACCGATAACGCCGGCAACGTTCGGGCCCATAGCATGCATGAGCAGGAAGTTGGACGGGTTGTATTTCTGTCCTTCCTTCTGGACGACACGGGCAGCCATCGGGACTGCAGAGACACCGGCAGCACCGATCAGCGGGTTTGTCTTGCCGCCATCGAGTTTGGACATCAGCTTTCCTAACAGGACACCACCGGCTGTACCGAGGGAGAACGCCAGGATACCAAGGACGATGATCTTGATCGTCTCAGCTCTTAAGAACATTTCTGCAGTCGCCTTCGCGCCGACAGTTACGCCTAAGAAAATAGAGATCATATACATCAGAGAGTTCTGGAGAGCACTTACCAGATGCGGAACAAGGCCGGATTCCTTGACAAGGTTGCCAAGCATCAGCATGCCGATCAGCGGTGCAGCATCCGGAAGGAGAAGACATACGAAGATCGTAACGATGACCGGGAACACGATCTTTTCGGTCTTGGAGACCGGACGGAGCTGTTCCATCTTGATCTTTCTCTCTTCTTCCGTTGTCAGAAGCTTCATGATCGGAGGCTGGATGACCGGAACCAGAGCCATGTAGGAGTAGGCAGCGATCGCGATCGCGCCAAGGAGGTTCGGAGCGAGCTGGGAAGTCAGCAGCAGAGCAGTCGGGCCGTCCGCACCGCCGATGATACCGATGGATGCAGCTTCCGGACCGGTGAAGCCCAGGGCGATCGCACCGAAGAAGGTGGTGAAGATACCGAGCTGAGCAGCTGCGCCGAGCAGCAGGCTCTTCGGGTTAGCGAGCAGCGGACCGAAGTCTGTGCCGGCACCGATACAGAGGAAGATCAGCGGCGGATAGATGCCGAGATCGACGCCCTGGTAGAGGTAGTAGAGAAGACCGCCTTTCGCAGATTCGGTCGCATGGTCCATCAGGCCTGCCAGCGGCAGGTTGACCAGCAGCATACCGAACGCGATCGGGATCAGAAGATACGGTTCAAAGCCTTTATGGATTGCAAGCCAGAGGAAGAGACAGGCCAGGCAGATCATGACGAAGTGTCCCGGAAGCGGAATTCCGAAGAGCACTGTGTCCAAACGGAAGATCTGTGAAAAGCCCGTACTCTCCCAGAAACCAAAGAGTATATCGAGCATTGGCTAACCTCCTAGCCGAGGGTTACCAGCGGATCACCAGCAGCTACAGACTCGCCCTTATTGCACTTAACAGCGGTAACAGTGCCGTCAGCCGGAGCGACGATCTCGTTTTCCATCTTCATGGCTTCGATAACGACCAGTGTCTGACCAGCCTTGACGGAATCACCGACCTTGACGTTTACGGACAGGACTGTGCCCTGCAGCGGCGCGGTGATATCGCCCTGGGCAGCAGCTGCTTTCGGAGCGGCTTTCGGAGCGGCTTTCGGAGCTGCCTTCGGAGCCGGTGCGACCGGAGCGACCGGTGCAGCAACCGGAGCGGAAGCAACAGAACCAACTTCTTCAACTTCTACGACATGTGTAACACCGTCAACGGTGATATTGAATTTTTTAACAGACATTTTCTTTTGTACCTTTCTATTATCTTAAGGATGAGCTGCGGCTGATGCGGCTCCAATCGGATTCCTGGTTAAGAGGGGTGATGCTTTTGATGACGAATGAGCTTGCGCTCTTGCCGGTTGCGGCAGCGATTGCCGCAGCGACAACAGCGGTCAGGACGGTATCGTCTTCCGTTTCTGCTGTTACTGTTTCGGTCTCAGCCGGTGCCGGCGCTGCTTTCACAGGTGCCGGTTCCGTTTTTTTCTGCGCGCCGTTGATGATCTTGGCGACGATATTGATAAGGACCGAGATAAGGAACAGGACGAAGAAGACGACGCCGATCGAGAATAGGCAGACAGTGATTGCCTGAGGGATCGTTACTACATCTCCGTACATAACTTCTCCTTATAAAGGCATGTTGCCGTGTTTCTTTAACGGATGGGAAACTCTCTTGCCCTTCAGGGAAGCGAAGGCTTCGATCAGGTGTTTACGTGTCTCATGCGGCATGATGACATCGTCAACATAGCCTCTGGAAGCTGCGACGTACGGGTTCATCATCAGATCCTGGTATTCACCGATCTTTTTCGCTCTTTCAGCGACCGGATCAGCAGCATTCTTGATGTCCTTGGAGAAGATGATGTTGGCTGCGCCTTCTGCACCCATGACAGCGATCTCGGTGTCCGGCCAGGCGAGGACAACGTCAGCGCCCAGGTGTTTGGAGCACATACCGATATATGCGCCGCCGTATGCCTTACGGGTGATCAGAGTGACCATCGGTACACTTGCTTCTGAGTAAGCGTACAGCATCTTGGCGCCGTGGCGGATGATGCCGCCGTGTTCCTGCGATGTGCCCGGCATGAAGCCCGGAACATCTTCGATCGTCAGCATCGGGACGTTGAAGGAGTCACATGTGCGGATGAAGCGTGCCGCTTTATCTGCACCGTTGATATCGAGAGATCCGCCGATGACTTTCGGCTGGTTGGCGATGACACCGATCGACTGTCCGTTCAGACGGATGAAGCCGGTGATGATGTTTTTAGCGTAGTGTTCCTGCGTTTCGAAGAAGACACCGTTATCAGCCAGAGTGCGGATAACTTCCTTCATATCGTAGGCTTTACGCGGATTTTCCGGAACGATCGTATCCAGGGATTCATCCTCGCGGTTCGGATCGTCGGAAGAAGCGTATTCCGGAGCAGTCTCGTTATTGTTCTGCGGCAGATAGGACAGCAGTTCACGGATCTTATTCAGGCAGGCATCCTCGTTTTCGCAAGCGAAGTGCGCACAGCCGGAAATAGCGTTATGCGCCATTGCGCCGCCGAGTTCGTTCGCGGTGACTTCCTCGCCGGTAACGCTCTTGATGACAGCCGGTCCTGTGATGAACATCTGGGAAGTGTTCTCAACCATGAAGATGAAGTCTGTGATCGCCGGGGAGTAGACGGCTCCGCCTGCGCACGGTCCCATGATGACGGAGATCTGCGGGATAACACCGGAAGCCATCGTGTTGTTCTTAAAGAGCCAGCCGTAACCTGCTAAGGCATCGACGCCTTCCTGGATACGGGCTCCGCCGGAGTCGTTGATGCAGATCATCGGTGCTCCGACTTTCAGCGCTGCCTGCTGGCAGGCTGCGATCTTGGATGCATGCATTTCGCCTAAGGAACCGCCGACAACGGTAAAGTCCTGGGCTGCAGCGTAGACAAGACGTCCGTTTACATAACCGTGACCGGTAACGACACCGTCACCTGCCAGGTCTTTCTTTTCCATGCCGAAGTTCGAGCAGCGGTGCTTAACGAACATACCTGTTTCGACGAATGTGTTTTCATCGAAGAATTTCTCGAGTCTTTCTCTGGCGGTGTATTTGCCGAGCGAGTGCTGTTTTTCAATAGCCTTTTCGCCGCCGCCAAGAGCTAACTGCTCTTTTTTCTTAATAAGTTCCTCCTGTTTTTTTGTTGGCATTATTCTTTGTCCTTTCTTATTTGTTTTCTTCCGGCTTGTACTTCAGTTTTTCCGGGATCTCATAGAGACCGCCGGAGATCTCTGCGATCTCTTCGAGAGACTTAGCAGCAAGCATATCTTTATTGGCACGCTTCGGATCGATACCAAGGTCTTCCGGTAAAGCAACTTTGCCCTGACGGCGCAGTGTTTCGAGTTCGGAAGCGGAGACAGTATCTCCAAGCGGAGTGCCCTGAGCGACAGCACCCATGAGTTTTGCCTTTTCGGCTTTGTTCTGAGCTGTGTAGAGGTAAGCGATACCCTGCTCGGTTACAACATGGGTAACGTCTTCGCCGTACATCATGACCGGAGTGGAATCCATGCCGGCATCCTTGCCGATCTTGACAGCATCCAGTTCCGGAACGAATGCCGGACCGAATTTGGAAGCGGACTTGACCATCTGGACGACCAGTTTACGGCCGGAGATGAGTGAACCGTTGCCCGGTGCCATATCTCTCCAAGCCTTCGTCGTATGACGGCGGCCGCCGGTGGAGTTACCCATGTTCGGAGCGCCGCCGAAGCCGGATAAACGTCCGTTGGTAACGGTGGAGGAGTTTGCATCGTAGTCCATCTGCAGAGTTCCACCTAAGAACAGATCCATGCCGTAGAGGCCGGCACACTGTGCATAGGCGCGGTTGGAACGCAGGGAACCGTCCTTGCCGGTGAAGAAGATATCGGAATGGGCTCTTGTGTATTTTTCCATACCGACTTCGCCGCCGAATGCGCAGATCGACTGGACCCAGCCGTCTTCGATCGCCGGGATCAGAGTCGGATGCGGGTTCAGGACCCAGTTGGTGCAGATCTTGCCCTTCAGACCAAGCTCATTGCCGTAGGTCGGAAGCAGCAGTTCGATGGCACATCCGTTGAAGCCGATGCCGTGGTTCAGAGTCTTGACTTCGTGTTTTGCGTAGATACCTTTGATCGTCATCATAGCCTGGAGGATATGTGCGTCCTGGATCTTGCGCGGATCTCTTGTGAAGAGCGGAACCATCGGGTACGGCTTGTCGGCCTTGACGATGAAGTCGACCCAGTCAGACGGAATGTCGACACGCGGGAGATCTGCTGTCTCGACGATGTCGTTGACCTGCGCGATGACGATGCCGTTCTTGAATGCGGCAGCTTCAGTGATCATCGGAGTGTCTTCTGTGTTGAAACCTGTGTAGAGGTTGCCGTTTCTGTCAGCTTTGTCGGCAGCGATCAGACAGACATTCGGGATCAGATCGACATACATGCGGGAATAGAGCTCAAGATACGTGTGGATCGCACCGATCTTCAGCTTGTGAGCAGCCAGCATCTGGGAAAGCTGAACGCTCTGTACTCCGGCGAAAGCGAAGTTGACCTCTTCGGCGATGCCTTCTTCAAAAAGCTGAAGGTGTTCGTCACGGGAGATCGAGGGAATGATCATGTTCAAATGATTGACTTTATCCGGAGAGACTTTTGTCAGGGCAGCGGCGAGGAATGCAGCCTGTTTCTGGTTGCAGCCTTCGAGAACTACGCGGTCGTAAGGACGAATCGTAGCTTCCAGCAGACGGACGATGTCTTCAGTCGCAACGACTTTTCCGTCGGCAAAGGACGCCTGAGCCAGTCTTTCCAGTTTGGATTGTTTTTGGGTGTCCCAGTTCATAGTGTTTTCCTTTCCTTTTTGGTACCTTCATCGTATTGACGCTTCCTTATATCGTCTAATACATGAATTGGTATTTTCCTATACCTACGGTGTTATGCAGACAGAGTATGGGATGTTTAGGATAAGGCGGGCTGATCTGTTCCCCTGCCGTTCACCTGGCGCCGCGCGTGTTCCTGGCACTTTCCTCCGCAGACATCGATCGGAGAGAATGGTTTGCAAGACCCGCTGCACCATCCTTATATCTGTTCTTACACAAACCAAAATACCATTGCGTTCATATAACGTAAAATACAATATTATTGATATTCTCATATCGTGTGTGTTATATAGAATCATATTTATCATGTCTATGCTCAATAATGCCGTAAAAAGCGCAGTTTCCATTCTCAAAATGTGATTATTTTAATCTTTTTAATAACACAAATGATAAAATGGTCATGAGGTGACTACTATGAACTATCACAGTCTGTTTTATTTCAAGAAAGTTGCTGAACTGCAGCACCTGACCAAAGCGGCGGAAGAACTCTATGTTGCTCAGCCGTCTCTGAGCCGGTCTATTTCTTCTCTCGAGGACGAACTCGGAGTGAAACTCTTCGATCGCGTGGGTAAGAATATCGTTCTTAACGACTATGGACGCATCGTCCTGCGTCACGCGGACGTCATCTTCAAGGAAGAGGAAGCGATCCGCACCGAGATCGCCGATTATAAGAAGGAAGGTGCAAAGGTCGTGCGTCTGTCGATGCGGGCCGGCACCCAGCACCTTGCCGAACTGCTCAGCGGTTTCGTCAAGATCCACCCGGATATCAAGGTCTCTACGCTTCAGGGTTACGTTCCCAAAGAGGAGTTTGATAAACTTGACTTCACGATCTTCGCCCGCAACCGTAAAAAGAACGATCCGGGCGAATACCTGCTTTATACCGAGCGCGTGCTGGTCGCGCTGCCGATCGACCACCCTCTTGCAAGTCACAAAAGCATCGATATCCACGAACTGGAGAATCAGCGTTTCCTGTCTCTTTCCAAAGGCAACGCGATGCGCGATCTGCTGGAAGAATACTGCCGCAATGCCGGTTTCGAGCCGAATGTCTTCATCGAGTGCAACTCCGCTGAGACCGTCCGCAAAACTCTCCGTCTGGGCGGCGTCATCTCGTTGGTTCCCGAGATCTCCTGGGGCGGTATCTCCACGGAGACGACCGTGCTTCGCCCCTTATCCTGGCCCGAAGGCAAACGCTATCTCTACCTTTCCGAAAACAACAAGGCCTATCTCAGCGATTCCGCAAGGCTCTTCAAGACGTATATGCTGGACTATTTCCGCAACCTGGAAAAGGGACTTGCGAAACCATCACAGACTTTGTTCTATAAACGCTGACTTCCGCCGCGGTGCTGTCAGAAAAAACCGCCTGAGGCGGTTTTTCTTTGCAGCAATGACTCTTTGACTATATTCCGATAGCAAAAAAGCAGTATCCTTTACTTAAACTCTGCGGTATCCTAACGTTGTTGGTATGGGGGTGACTATATGAACAGCTTCATGACTGCGCTGAGCGCCGTTTTCCCGATGTTCTGCATGCTGGGTCTCGGTGTTCTGCTGCGGCGGACAGGTTTCCTTGACAAAGACACGCTGGAGAAGATGAACCGGCTCTGCTTCCGGGTCTTTCTTGCCTGCAATATCTTTTACAATATCTGTAAGGCCGATATCGCCGAAGTCTTTGATATGCGTCTGTTTTCCTACGCGGTCATCAGCCAGTTCCTTGTTCTGGCGCTGTCGCTTTTCTGTTCGCTGCCCTTCCGTTCCGAAAAGAAACGCTGCGGAGCGCTGGCGCACGGGATCTTCCATACGAATTACGTCATTTTCGGCACCCTGATCGGCACCGCGATCTGCGGTGAGGGAAATATCGGCAGTCTCGTTCTGCTGGTCGCGGTCATCGTTCCGCTGCAGAACGTTCTTTCTGTCATCCTGCTTGAACGGTTCCGTGAAGACGGACATGCTTCCTCGCTGGGAAAAACGCTTTTTTCCGTTTTGAAAAACCCGTATGTCATCGCTGCTCTGTGCGGTTTCCTGCTGCAGCTTCTCGGCATCCGCCTTCCGGATCTTCTTTCCGGGATCTTCCGTGATCTCGGCAGGTGCGGATCGCCTGTCGCACTGATCGCCATGGGCGGACTGTTCAATTTCGGAACGATCAGAGAGAATCTGAAGCCGATCGCCGCCGGCGTCATCGGCCGCCTGCTTCTTGTGCCTGCCCTGCTGATCCCGCTTACCATTCGGCTCGGTTTCAGAGGCAGCGCTTTTGTCGCTCTGATGTGCATCTTCATCGCACCCTGCGCCACGACTTCCTTCAATCTGGCAAGCCAGATGGATTCTGATGCCGACCTCGCATCCCAACTCGTCGTCTTTACTTCCGTCTGTTCCCTATTCACGATCTTTCTGTGGATCTACGGACTGAGCCTCCTTGGACTATTCTGATACGATCCGCTCTGCGCATACAAAAATGCCTGCTTGAACGCAGGCATTTTTTTGATTCTGATCTGCTTATTTCCCCAGTGTGATCGTACGCTTGTTTTCGAGCCAGGTGTAGAGGTCTTCGTAGACCTGCTGACGGTCGAGCTCATTCAGGATCTCATGGCGGTCACCCGGATAAAGCTTGATGTTGACGTCCGTCATTCCGGCTTCCTTGAATTTCGTGTAGGAAGTGATAACGCCTTTTCCGTAAGCGCCGACCGGATCTTCCTCGCCGGAGACAAAGAAGACCGGCAGATCCTTGGGCATCTTATCGATATTCTTCTGTTCGTCCTCGATCGCGTTGAACAGGAACTTGTAGCCGTTCACGGTGAAGCGGAAGGTATCCCGCGGTTCTTTCAGATAGGTATCGACGATCTTCTCGTCCTTCGTGAGCCAGTCCACGCGGGTCCTCTTCGGGCATCTGTCATTATAGGAGCCGAAAGCGATGCCTTCGACAAGTTTGCTGCGGTGCTTCTCGCCACGGAACGCGGAGATGACATTGCAGACGGTCTTGCCGGCGGCCAGCGTATTCTGGTCGGTCCAGCCGGTGCCCATGATGATGACGCCGTCGACTTCCTCACCGTAGCGTTCGATATACTGGCGGACCAGGAAAGAACCCATCGAATGGCCGAGGAAGAAGTACGGAAGATCCGGATACTCCCTGCGGGTCTTTTCATAAAGGTTATGGATGTCCTTCAGGACGTCTTCGCTGCCGGTCTTTCCGAAATAGCCGTATTCCTCTTCGTTATTGACTGAAAATCCATGGCCGAGATGGTCTTCGCCGACGACGACATAGCCTTTTGTATTCAGATAGTTCGCAAAATCGTCATAACGGTCGACGAACTCCTGCATGCCGTGGATGATCTGCAGGACGGCGACCGGCTGGTCTGCTTCCCACTTCAGTGAAAAGATCTCGTTTTTCCCGTTGACGGACGGGTAACGGTATTCACGCTTATCTGCCACGGTTGCGCTCCTCGATATTCATGATCATATTGACGCGGCGGGCATGACGACCGCCTTCGAATTCGTTCGTCAAAAAGGCGTCGACGATCATCTTGGCCAGTTCCGCGCCGACGACGCGGGCGCCGAATGCCAGCATGTTGGCATTATTGTGATTGCGGCCCATCTTGGCGGAATACGGTTCACTGCAGCAGACACAGCGGATACCGCTGACTTTATTGCAGGCGAGCGAGATACCGACGCCGGTCCCGCAGATGACGATGCCGAGATCAGCTACACCGTCCCTGACCGCATTGGCTGCCTGTTCTCCGGCGAGCGGATAGTCGAAGCTCTCGTAGGAGTTTGTTCCGAAATCCAGGATTTCATACTGGTATTTCTCTTTGATGTATTCTGCGATCTCCTTTTTCAGGTCGACCGCGGAATGGTCATTTCCCATTGCGATTATCATAATTGAATTTCCTCTGCTTTCCTTTTTCATTATACCCGAAACGCGATATGTGAACGAACAGATAAAAGGATTTGAATGCCGGCGCAGTGCATGCTATGTTGGATGTATATGAAGACCATGTCGATCCCGGTGGAACCGCGCTTCCGCATTCAGGAAGAATGCCGGAAAGAAGCCAGACGGATCCTTGAAGATGAGCTGATCTGCGGAATGAGCGAACTCGAACTCGCGAAAGAACTCCGTTTTCACGCGCTTGTCTATTATTTCTGCGAGAGCACCGGACTCTTTCCGGAACTGAAAGCTCATGCCGATCCGATCGATCTGAACGATCACGGCGATACTGCTTTCCGGAAAGCGGCTTATCACCTGCTCTGGCTGCTCGACGGCGAAGAGACCGGGGAAGACTGACTGCTGACGGCAGTCTCTTTTTTTCTGTGCTAGAATAAAAGAGACAAAGGAGCATCATCTCATGAACGCAAAAGAAAAGTATAATTACTGGCTCAGCCGTCTTGCCGACGGAGATCCTTTGAAAGACGAACTTCTCGCGATCGCCGGGGACGAAAAGGAGATCGAGGAGCGCTTTTATCTTGATCTGACCTTCGGCACAGCCGGTCTGCGCGGCATCCTGGCAGCCGGTACCAACCGCATGAACTATCTGACAGTCGGCAGAGCGACTCAGGGCATCGCCAACTACATTAAGACTTACGGCGAGGAAGCCTGTAAAAAAGGCGTCGTGATCGCCCATGACCCGCGTTACAAATCCCGCGAATTCTGCCTGCTGACCGCCCAGATCTTGGCGGCCAACGGCATCAAGGCATACATCTTCAAAGACCTGCGCCCGACCCCGGAACTTGCCTACATGGTCCGCAATCTGGGCACGATCTCCGGCATCAACATCACCGCCAGCCACAACCCGCAGGAATACAACGGATATAAGGCTTACTGGCAGGACGGCTGCCAGGTCAGCGCCGACGTTGCCGACGGCATGCTGAAGGAGATCGGCAAGCTCGACTATTTCGAAGGCATCCATAAGATGGATTACGACGAAGCTGTCAAAGCCGGACTGATCGAAGTCCTGGATGAATCCAAGGACCGCGAATATCTTGACCTCGTCGAAAGCTGCAAAGTCCACGAAGGCGACGAGCTGGCGCTCGATCTGCCGATCGTCTACACACCGCTCAACGGCGCCGGCGCGATCCCCTTCGCAACCATGATGAAGGACCGCGGATTCACCAACTGG
>JAEEGL012516565.1_pt1 | contig 12544 bp, 11 predicted proteins | sample 9134231 | NCBI WGS metagenome assembly JAEEGL01 (sample SAMN16246548, study PRJNA631951) | gut metagenome | biome: gut microbiome; feature: rumen; material: fiber-attached | host: Bos | place: Iran: Karaj | collected 2018-10
AGATTACACCGCCGCCCTCAAAAAAGCCGAAAAGGGAAGTGACATGCAGCTCTCTTTCTTAAGTGCGCTGGGCGATCTTTACCATATGAAGGGCGACCAGAAGACCGCCTTCTCATACTACGACAAGGCGCTCAAGATTAACGACAACTACGCCCCCGTGCTCAACAATTATGCATACTACATAAGCGAGCGCTATCCGGAGCCGGTGAAAAAGGCCCCCAAGGATCTGCAAAAGGCGCTGCAGATGAGCCGCAAGACCATAGAAAAGGAGCCCGACAATGCCACCTATCTCGATACATACGCCTGGATTCTCCACCTCATGGGGATGGATCTTGAGGCAAAGGCCCACTTCAAGCACGCCATGATCCACGGCGGCAAGGAGAGCGGCGTGATACTGCGCCACTACGCAACCGTGCTCAAGGCGTTGGGCGAGAACGACCTGGCGACCGTTTATTCTTCTCAGGCAGAAAAACTTGGCGAATGAGACCTCTGATCGGAATACTTGCAACTGTTGCTGCGGCGCTCCTTTGCGTCCAGCCTCTCTCTGCGCAGGATTCCAAGAAGAAGGCCAGCATCGACCGTCTCAAGGAGGAGATCAACTTTATCGACAAGGAGCTCAAGGCTGCCACAACCAAGCACAAGGAGTCCTACAACCAGTTGCTTCTGCTGCAGAAGAAGAGCGCCAGCCGCAAGAAGCTGGTGGAGGAATCGGACCGGGCCATCAAGGACCTTCAGGGGCAGATCTATCAGAAAGACAGACAGATAGGAGCTCTTAAGGCCGAGCTGGACACGCTGGAGAAGTACTACTCTACCCTGGTTTACAACACCTACAAGAACCGCGACAACCGCATCTGGCTGATGTATCTTCTCGCCAGCGAGAATCCGGGGCAGGGCTACCGCCGCTTCTCTTATCTGAAGAATCTCTCGGCCGCGATGAATGCCGAGGCCGAGGAGATCATGGCGGTCAAAACCCGCCTGGACGAGGAGAAAGCCGAATTGACACAGATGTACAACGAGGCGGGCGTGCTCAAAAAGGAGCGCGAGAAGGAGTACACCACTCTCAAGAGCGAAGAGAAGAAGACTCAGAACATGGTCAACACCCTGGCCAAGGACAAGAAGAAGTATAAGGCCGAACTCGACAAGAAGCGCAAGGAGATGGCCCGCCTAAACAGCGAGGTCAAGAAGTCGGTAACCAAGGCGATGGCCAAGAAGGACAATATCGACTATACCGTCTCGGGCAAGTTCGAGCAAAACAAGGGCAAGATACCCTGGCCGGTAAAGGGCGTCATCACGGAGCAGTTCGGCGTGCAGAAGCACCCCATTTACACGAATATCACACTTCCCGCCAACGACGGCATCACCATCACCGCACAGAAGGGCAGCCAGGTACGGTGTGTGTTCGAAGGGATTGTCAAGCAGATCATGATCATGCCCGGCTACAGCCACTGTGTGCTTGTACAGCACGGTGAGTATTTCACATTCTATTGCAAACTGAGCAAGGCCTCCGTGAAATCGGGGCAGAAGGTCAAAGCCGGCGACGTGCTGGGCACGCTGGAGACCACCGACGACGACAATTCACAGCTCCATTTCCAGATTTGGAAGGGAAGCACCAAGCAGAACCCTACCGTCTGGCTCAATTAGTCGCCGACCGTTTCCTTTCTCAGCCGGATTATCGCTCCCTGGCGTATCGAAAAGCTGTATTCATAACAATGATATCGCACTCCGCGCAGCCATCCCCGCTCTGCCGCAGTGTAATAACGACTGTCAAATCCTCTCAGCCTCTCGTCCGTCATCTTCAGGCCATGGATTCCCGCCGTATATAATCGGGCCAGCAGACGGCGGTTTTTCCGCAATATCCGATTTACTGATTCCATAGGACGTGCCGCCAGGCGGTAACATCTGTTGTGATAGGCCGTCCTGCAGTCATCCGAGCAGAACTTCTTGTCTGAGCGGCCCGCAAGGGGCGATCCGCATTCCCTGCACTTTCTCTCCATACACGCTCGCGTCTTTAACGCAAATGTAGGCATCGGGGCGGGGGCTGACGGGCTTTATTCCGACATTTGGTAAGTTTCCCTTCCGTTTTCAAAATCGGCAACCGTCACTTAAACGTTTATACCCGTTTATAAACGTTTAGATTATGGCTGCCGGGGCGTCTGAATCTTTTCTTTGCACACAGCGTGAGCCTATGACTAATTATCATTAAACAAATCATTATGGAAACAACAACTATCAATCGGGTGGAGATTTTGGGAAGAGTCGGCACGGATGCGAGAATCGCCAACGCAGGGTCTTCGCGCATAGCCAGATTCCCCGTAGCGACCAACGAACTTTTCAAAGACCGAAGCGGCGGTCTGCGCGAAGAGACCACATGGCACAATGTGGCGGTATGGCAGGGCAAACCGGCGATCAATTTTGACGACATCAAGAAAGGTGTGATGGTGCACATCTATGGAAAGATCCGCAACTCAAAATATACCGGCGTGGACGGTGAGGACAAATACTTCTCAGAGATAACCGCCAACCGTATCGACATTTGCAAGGAGGAGGAGCCGCAGGGAATCAACCCCGCCGGCTTCAGGTAGCGGTTTTGTCATTTGATAAAAACCAGTTAAATTTGTGGTTTGTTACTATAGCAAACCAAATTATGTCACGAGCCATTTACCTCTACAACACTTCTTCACGCCTGAAAGAACTCTTCAAACCCATTCACGAGGGTCACGTGGGGATTTATGTCTGTGGACCTACGGTTTATGGCGACGCACACCTGGGGCACGCCCGTCCCGGCGTCACCTACGACGTACTGGTGCGGCTGATGCGCAACCTCGGATACAAAGTCCGTTTCGTGAGGAATATCACCGATGTGGGCCATCTCGAGAACGATGCCGATGAGGGGGAGGATAAGATTGCCAAGAAGGCCCGTCTGGAGCAGCTCGAGCCGATGGAAGTGGTGCAGTACTACACCATCCGCTATGAGGAAGCGATGAAACGCCTGGGCGTGAATCCCCCCTCCATCGAGCCTCGCGCATCGGGTCACATCATCGAGCAGATCGCTCTCGTACAGAAGATTCTCGATAACGGCTACGCATATGTGAGCAACGGCAGCGTCTACTTCGATGTCGCCAAGTACAACAAGGATTACAAATACGGCGTACTCTCCGGCCGCGACATAGAGGAGATGATCTCCAACACCCGAGAGTTGGACGGTCAAGGAGACAAGCACTCTCCCTACGACTTCGCCCTCTGGAAGAAAGCGGCGCCGGAGCATATAATGCACTGGCCCTCTCCCTGGAGCGAAGGCTTCCCCGGATGGCACCTCGAATGCTCAGCGATGAGCGCCAAGTATCTGGGCGAGGAGTTCGACATCCACGGCGGCGGCATGGACCTGCTCTTCCCGCACCACGAGTGCGAGCTGGCGCAGAACACGGCCGCGCGCGGCAAGGGTGGCGTGCACTATTGGATGCACAACAACATGATTACCATCGACGGCAAGAAGATGGGCAAGTCATACGGCAACTTCATCACCCTGGACGAACTCTTTACCGGCAAGCACCCCTTGCTGCAGAAGGCCTACAGCCCGATGACGATCCGCTTCTTCATACTGCAGGCCCACTATCGCAGCACGCTGGATTTCAGCAACGAGGCGCTGCAGGCTGCCGAAAAGGGTCTGAAGAAACTCTTCCAGGCGGTACGCGACGCAGCCAAACTGGAGGCGACCGCATCCAAACCGTCCGACGCCGGCATAGACAAGTTGTATGAGAACATATACGACGCTCTCTGCGACGACCTCAACACTCCGGTGGCCCTCTCGCATATCTTCGAGGCGGTCAACATAGTTAACCGCGTCAAAGACCGTTCGCTGCAGATCAGCGCTGCCGAGAAGGTCTTACTGCAGAAGATCTTCAAGGATGTCACCTGCGACATCCTCGGTCTCGAGGACGAGCAGAGCGAGGGCGTGGGCAGCGACACCATAGGCGGCTTGATGGATATAATCCTTAAGGAGAGGCAACAGGCCAGAGCCGAGAAGAATTGGGCCAGGTGCGACGAGATCCGCGACGCCCTGGGTAAGCTCGGCATCCGTGTAAAGGACACCAAAGAGGGAGCCGAGTGGAGTCTCGAATAACTTTTAGCAGAGCCGAATGACCGCGTTTATCCTCACCATACTTGCGACTGTCCTTATTTCGTTCCTGTGCTCCGTGCTGGAAGCGACGCTGATGTCCACCCCCATCTCCTACCTCACCATGAGGGAGGAAGAGGGCAGCAAGAGTGCGGCCCGTCTCAAGAAATACAAGACTGACATAGACCGTCCGCTGGCTTCAATACTGGTACTTAATACCATAGCCAACACCATGGGTGCCGCCATCATCGGCGGTATCGCCGCCAAGCTTTGGGGCAGCACCGCCGTCGGCGTCGTGTCGGCCGTGATGACAGTGATGATACTGGTGCTGGCGGAGATTATCCCCAAGACCATCGGAGCCACTTACTGGCGCCGTCTGACCGGTTTCACCGCCGGCATGATAAGCGTGCTGATCGTCATCACCTATCCGCTCGTGCTCATCGCTGAGTGGATCACCCGCATCGTGGGCGACAACGACGACGAGCAGACCGTCAGCCGCGAGGAGGTATCGGCCATGGCCAACATCGGCGAGGAAGAGGGCGTGTTCGAGAAGAGCGAGAACAAGATCATCCAGAACATCATCAAGCTGGACAACATCAAGGCGTTCGACGTGATGACGCCCCGCGTGGTGGCCGCCATCGCTCCGGAGAAGATGACTCTGGCGCAGTTCTACAAGGATCCCGCCTTCAATCATCACTCCCGCATCCCCGTATATGCCGACAGCCCCGAATACATTACTGGCTACGTCCTGCGCACCGAGGCGCTTGAGAAACTGGCCAACGACCAGTTCAAGGTGCGCTTGGGCGACATCAAGCGCGACATCACCCTCTTCAACGAGGAGATCGCCATCAGCGACATCTGGGAACAGCTGCTCAAGAACAAGGAGCAGATCGGCCTCATAATAGACGAATACGGCTGCTTCACCGGCATCATCACGCTGGAGGATATCATCGAGACCATCTTCGGCCTGGAGATCATTGACGAGATGGACGAGGTGAGTGACATGCAGCAGTATGCCCGCGAGAGATGGGAGCGCCGCCAGAAGCGCTACCGCCAGATCGAACTGCCCGACGACGATGACGACGACGATGAGGATGGGGAGAAAGAAGACGACGATCCCCAGCCCGTCATCATGCGCACCGACGTGGAGAACAAGTTCACGGGAGACAACTCCACCGAACACAGTTCAGAGGCCCTCGAGAACGCAGAACTCCGCTACGGAGAGCAGGAAGAGAAATAATTACTCCTTACTTATCAGAACTGAGGCGAACGCCTCGACACCCTCTTCGCGACCCACGAAACCGAGCCGCTCGCCGGTGGTGGCTTTAATCGAGACGGTATCCACGCTCACGCCAAGCACCATGGCCAGCGTCTCCCGCATGGTCTCCACATACGGCGCTATCTTTGGCGCCTGCAGCAGCAAGGTCATGTCGGCATTCACCAGAGACCAGCCCCTGGCCTGCACCATGTCATAGGTGCGGCGCAGCAGTATCTTGCTGTCGATGCCGGCAAATTCGTCGGAAGTGTCGGGAAAATGGTGGCCGATGTCGCCGAGGGCCAGCGCCCCGAGCAGCGCATCGCACAGCGCATGGATCAGAACATCGCCGTCGGAGTGCGCCACGCACCCTTTTGTGTGGGGTATCTGCACCCCGCCGAGGGTCAGCACAAGCCCCTCTTCGAGGCGGTGGACATCATAGCCGTTTCCAATACGAAAGTCACATTTCATACCGACAAATTTATTATCTTTGCTTGGATAAAACAAAGTCTTATGGCAATCACATTCTTCCCCCGGCCCAAGCACAAGGTATTCAATTACCAGCCACGCTATTACGATGAGCGCAAGGAGCGCATCAAAGAGCTCTATGCCAAGTACGGCAAGGAGTATCCGGGCGACGCCGAGGCTACTGCCCAGAAGGCGGCCGAGGATCTGAAGGATGTGGCCGAATCGGGCGAGATGCGCGAGGTGCTGGATGCTGCTGCAAGCCAGCGGCAGAACCGCAGCGGAGCGGCATATATCCCGGGCCAGTATATCCGCAGCGCCTACCGCAAGGATACCGCCACCCGCATCAGCGAGGAGAAGGGAAAGAACCCGCTTAGGACAATCATTGCCGCCGTGACTATAATAGCCGCCGTATTGGTGGCCTATTACCTGAGCCAGGGACTCGTTCAATTGCTCAAATGATAAAGGTCCTTCCTAGCAACATCGCCAATCTGATAGCCGCCGGGGAGGTCGTGGGCCGTCCCGCGTCGGTCGTCAAGGAGTTGATGGAGAACAGCATCGACGCCGGTGCCACCGCCATTTCGGTGAGCATCCTCGATGCCGGAAGAACCCTTATTCAGGTGATTGACGACGGCTGCGGCATGAGCGCGGACGATGCCGCCCTCTGCTTCGAGCGTCACGCCACCAGCAAGATATCATCGGCTGAGGATCTGGAGAAGATTCTCACCTACGGCTTCCGCGGCGAGGCGCTGGCCTCCATCGCGGCGGTGGCGCAGGTCACCCTCAAGACCCGTCGCGAAGAGGACGAAGAGGGCATCCAGATAGAGGCGGCCGACAGCAAGATCCTTTCAAAAAAGGCGATTGCCGCCCCCAAGGGGTGCAATATCGCCGTGAGCAACATCTTCTACAATGTGCCGGCGCGCCGCAAGTTCCTCAAATCGGACGCCGCCGAGATGCGTCACATAGAGCAGGAATTCTTCCGCGTGGCCCTGTCCAATCCGGATAAAGCCTTCACGCTCAAGCATAACGGGCGCGACATGTATTCCATCCGCCCCGCCGCCAACCTCAAGCAGCGCATCAGCGACCTTTGCGGCCGCGACCTGGCCGGGGAGCTGGTGGATGTCGCCACCGACACCGACATCGTCAAGATTTCCGGCTTCATCGGAAGTCCCGTTGATGCCCGCAAGACTGGCGGCAACCAGTTTTTCTTTGTGAACGGCCGATATTTCCGCAGCCCTTACCTGCACAAGGCGGTATGCAAACCTTATGAGAATCTGGTGCGCGAGGGCTACACCCCTTCGTATTTCATATTCCTGGAGTGCGACCCCACCGAGGTCGATGTCAATATCCATCCCCAGAAAACCGAGGTGAAATTCACCGAAGAACACTTCATTTTCGAGATATTGATGGCCTGCGTGAGGGAGGCGCTGGGCCGCGGCGCATTCGCTCCGACCATCGATTTCGAGTCTGGCGAAGTGCTGGACTTCCCCGTGATGGAGCGCACCGTCTCGAGTGGCGGTGGCAGCGCGGGCGGAGGCGGTTTTATCCGCCCCCCGAAGATGGATTATTCCCCTCTTTTCAAGCAATTTGAAGAGGGCGGCGCCGAGGACGGGCCTTACACCACGCCCAACCCTGGCTACGGCCACACCCTGGCCGACGAAGACGTCCCCCGCGCCGACGTCATTGTGCTGGGCGGCCGGCTGATACTGGCTCCGGTGCGTGAAGGGCTTGCCGTAATCAGCATCAGGAAGGCACAGGAGGCCATTCTCTACCACAAGTATTTCGAATTCCTCTCGCAGGAGAGATTCATATCGCAGCGCTCGCTCTACCCGCAGCAGGTGGCGCTGCCCGCACGGGTTTATTCGGTAATCCTGGAGAATATCGACCGCCTTTCGCAGCTGGGCTTCGACATCCGCGACTTTGGCGAGGGCACCATCATCGTGTATGCAGTGCCGGACGGTTTCCCCACTGAAGAAGAGGCGCTCAAGGAGGTCATGGACAATCTGGCCACATCGCTCGACAAAGAGATCGGCGGCGAAAATATCATGACTTATGCCCAGACCCTTGCCAAGGCGGCGGCAGGGAGGCTTTCGCACAACCTCAACCCCGTGCAGGCGCAACTGCTGGCCAATGATGTGCTGATGCTGCGGGCCACCTATGGAGCCGACCTCTCCCCCAGGTGCATCGCTATTGTTTCTAACGAAGAATTGGAGAAAAAGATATGAACGGTTCAGGGTTTCAGAGGTTTTTGAATTCGATACCGCCGGTGACGCGCATGCTTATTGTCATCAACACCATCGTGCTGATTTTCACGATGTTGATTGGTGACAAGATGTACGAACTGTTCTCGCTGTTCGCCTTCTCGTCGCCGCTGTTCAGACCCTGGCAGCTCGTAACCCACATGTTCATGCACGGAGGCTTCTGGCATCTGTTCTTCAACATGTACACCTTGATGATATTCGGCACCCCGCTGGAGCGCACGTGGGGCAGCAAGAAGTTTTTGCTTTTCTACTTCGTGACGGGACTCGGCGCGGCGCTGTGCCACAACCTGGTGATAGGATGGCAGGCGACGCACTATATGAACGCCGGCAACGTAGCATCGGCACAGGCTGCTCTCATGACTCCCACAGTGGGCGCATCGGGCGCGATCTACGGCGTACTGCTGGGATTCGGCATGCTCTGGCCCAACACCGTGCTGCAGCTGATCTTCCCGCCAGTCAGACTTACCGCCAAGTGGTTCGTGATTATCTTCGGCGCCATCGAGCTGGTGACCGGTCTTACCGGCATGGGCGGCAACATAGCCCATTTCGCCCACCTGGGCGGCATGCTGTTCGGCCTGGCGCTGATTCTATATTGGAAAAAACGGGGTAAATTGTACAGCGAGTAGGTATGGCCAAGATTCATTATCCCAAAGAAGATAAGCCCAAGCGCAACAAGACTTGGTACAAGAAGAAGACGGAGCGGGGCCTGACCATCTGGCAGATCCTTTTCCGCGCGCTGGTGATTGTCGCCGCCGCGGCGCTGTGCATCTCATACCTCTCCATCTTCATCGACCCGGCATTCATGTCGCTGCCCTACTTCTTCGGCCTCTACTACATTCCGATTTTCTTCCTGAACGTGGTGCTGCTTGTCATCGGTCTGATCAGGATGAAGAAATATCTGGTCATCAGCCTTGTGGCGCTGCTGCCCACCATCTTTTTCGCCGACCTTTTCATCAAGTTCGGCGGTGAGGAGAAAAGTCTTTCGGGCGACGAGGTCAAGGTGATGAGCTACAATGTGGGGCGTTTCTCGGCCGCCGCCAAGGGGATGACCCAGGCGCAGGCGAGCACCAAGGTGTGCGAATTCATCGCCCGCGAGGCGCCGGACATCGTCTGCCTTCAGGAATTCCAGACGAGCGACTCCTCCTCTGTCAATCGCATTCTGAAATATCTCCCCTACCGCTGCCACTATTTCTACGGCACCGGCAAGAATCTCTCGGGTAACATCATCTTCAGCCGCTATCCGATAGTGGACAAGAGTGCCATCACCTTCAAGGACACCCACAACCTCTGCCTCTGGTGCGATGTGCGCATCAACGACGTAACGGTGCGCGTCTATAACTGTCACCTGCAGAGCAACCGGCTCTCCTTTACCAACACCATCCGCAAGATGGCCAAGAAGGGACAGTTCACCGACGAGGTTAAGAACGTACACGAGAGGCTGGCTCACAGCAACATCCAGCGCAGCCAGCAGGTAGGCACGATACACGACCACATCAAGGCCTGCAATCTGCCCTCCATGGTCTGCGGCGACTTCAATGACACGCCGATGTCATACACCTACCACAAACTGGCATCGGACCATAAGGACAGTTTCGCCGACGGCGGCAACGGATTCGGCGCTACCTATTCAGTATTGTGGCCGCTGCTGCGCATCGATTTTATCCTGATGCCGGAGAATGTGTCGTGCGACCGCACCCACATCACCCGCGTCCCCTACTCCGACCACTACCCTGTCAGCACGCTTATCTATTTCTAACGATATGGACGAAGACCTTAAATACGAAGTCGATGCCGCCGTCAAGGCGCTCAAGGCGGGCGACTTGATCCTCTATCCCACCGATACCGTCTGGGGCCTGGGCTGCGACGCCACACGCGACGACGCCGTGCAGCGCATCTTTGACCTCAAGAGGCGCGACGACGCCAAATCGGTAATCATTCTTGTGTGCGACGAGGATATGCTTGCGAAATATGTGCGACAGATACCGCAGATGGCGCTCGATTTGCTCGAGATCAACGACAAGCCCATGACCATTATCTACCCGGAGGGCGTCGGCCTCTCGGCCAAAGTGATTGCCGAAGACGGTAGCGTGGCCATCCGCATCCCACAGAACGATTTCTGCAAGGCTATGATACGCGCCTTCGGACGGCCGATAGTATCCACATCCGCCAACATTTCGGGCGACGCGACCCCGGGCTGCTTTGCCGAGATCAACGCGGAGATTCTGGACGGCGTGGAGCACATCGTGGAGCCTTCCCTCGAGGATAGCGCCACCGGCAGTTCCTCACAAATCATAAAGATAGGCCTCGGCGGCGAGGTCAAGGTCATAAGAGAATAATTTTGGGTAATTCGAATTTTCGTTTACCTTTGCAGTCCCATTTGGCGGGATAGCTCAGCTGGTTAGAGCGCATGATTCATAATCATGAGGTCGCCAGTTCAATCCTGGCTCCCGCTACCGCCAAGACGCCTCCGTTTTCGGGGGCGTTTTTGTATATTTGCACCGGTATGCCCAGCTATCTTCAAGTAGAGAAGATCTCCAAATCGTACGGCCCCAAGGTTCTGTTCGAGAACATCTCCTTCAATATCAACGAAGGGGACAAGATAGCGCTGATAGCCCCCAACGGCACTGGAAAGACCTCCCTGCTGAGCATTCTGGCGGGCAAGGACACCAGCGACCGGGGCGGCGAGATCAAGTTCCTGAAGAACATCGTCATATCGTTTCTGGAGCAAGAGACACAGCTCGGCCCCGGCAAAACCATCCTGGAAGAGGTTGTGAGCAAGGTCGATCCGGCAAAGACCCACCGCGACAGCTGGGACATCGAGCAGGATGCCCGGCAGATACTCACTTCGCTGGGACTGAGCGATTTCGATTGCCGGTGCGCCAGCCTGTCGGGCGGTGAGGCCAAGCGGGTGGCGCTGGCTGGCGTACTCATCACAAATGCAGACTTCCTGGTGCTGGACGAGCCCACCAACCATCTGGACCTGGACGCCATCGAATATCTGGAGGACTATCTCTCCAAGAGCCGCCGGACGCTGTTCATGGTGACCCACGACCGCTACTTCCTGGACCGCGTGTGCAACACCATACTGGAGCTGGACGGCGGCAGCCTGTACACCTACAAGGGCAACTATCAGTATTATTTGGAGAAGCGGCAGGAACGTCTGGCGGTGGCCAGCGCCCTGAACGAGAAATACCGCAACATTTACCGGAGGGAACTGGAGTGGATGCGCTCCACCCCCTGCGCCCGCACCGGCAAGGCCCGCTACCGCGAGAATGCCTTCTACGACTTGCAGGAGAAGGCCGCCCCCATCAGTGAGACCAAGCAGCTTGCCATCAACCTGGGCAGCGCTCGCCTGGGCCGCAAGATAGTCAACTGCCGTGGCGTGGGCTTCAGCTATGGCGACCGTCCCATCTTGCGCGATTTCACATACAATTTCGCCCAGGGCGAAAAGATCGGCATCGTGGGGGCCAATGGCATCGGCAAAAGCACCTTCCTGAACCTTATCACCGGCGTCCTGCAGCCCAACTCCGGAGAGATCGACCGCGGCGAGACCGTCCGCTTCGGATATTACCGCCAGGAAGGTATGCAATTCAAAGAGAGCCAGACCGTACTGGAGGCGGTTCAGGAGATTGCCGAGACGGTGCGCGACGCCACCGGCGCCCAGATTTCTGTGACGACCTTCCTGCAGCAGTTTCTCTTCCCAGTGGAGATGTTCAACACCCACATCTCGCGTCTCTCCGGCGGCGAAAAGCGGCGGCTATACTTGCTCACGGTGCTGATGCAGCGTCCCAACGTGCTCATTCTGGACGAGCCGGCCAACGACCTGGACATAGTGACCCTGAACGTATTGGAGGACTACCTCAAAGAGTACGAAGGCAACGTGATTATGGTCTCTCACGACCGTTTCTTCCTGGACAAGATTGCTGACCATCTGTTCGTGTTCACCGGCGACGGCAACGTAAAGGACTTCGTGGGCACCTACAGCGAATACCGCGAATTCATGCAGGAAAAGCGCCGCGCCGAAGCACGCGCCGCCCGTGCGGAAAAGCCCGCCGCAGCACCCCGCGAAAAGCCCGCGCCCGCATCGGACAAAAAGAAACTATCCTGGAAAGAGCAGCGCGAGAAGGAGCAGATCGAGACCGATCTGCCGCTGCTGGAGGCCCGTAAAGCGGCTCTTGAGAAAGAACTCTCCTCCGGCACCCTCGATATCGCCACCCTCACCGCCAAATCCCACGAAATCGAGCAGATCCTCGCAGACATCGACGCCAAGGAACTGCGCTGGATAGAACTGGCAGAAGTCTGAGTTCTTCAAGGAGGTTGGTATTTATTACTATTTTTCTACCTTTGGTCTTTCAACAGCTTCTAACACCAGTAAACAGGATTATGACAGAAAGAAAGCTTCTTTTGGGTGACGAGGCTATTGCCCTGGGAGCATTGCATGCCGGTCTC
>JAEEGL012995216.1_pt1 | contig 12544 bp, 7 predicted proteins | sample 9134231 | NCBI WGS metagenome assembly JAEEGL01 (sample SAMN16246548, study PRJNA631951) | gut metagenome | biome: gut microbiome; feature: rumen; material: fiber-attached | host: Bos | place: Iran: Karaj | collected 2018-10
ACTTCATGAAGGCAGCTATCAACGAGAAACGCAAGTATCAGGGCTTGGATCCCATGAATGCTGCCGAGTTCTTGAAGATGATGCGCGAGAAACGGAAGATTGTAGAGCTCGACTCAAAGCTGGCTAATCGTTCGGTGAACGAGGGATTCAGCGGTGGTGAGAAGAAGCGCAACGAGATCTTCCAGATGGCTATGCTTGAGCCAAAGCTCAGTATCCTCGACGAGACCGACTCTGGTCTTGATGTCGATGCGATGCGTATCGTGGCCGAAGGTGTGAATAAGCTTCAGACCCCAGAGACCTCATGCATCGTCATCACTCACTATGATCGCTTGCTCGAGATGATACGTCCTCAGTTTGTGCATGTGCTCTATAAGGGTCGCATCGTAAAGACTGGCGGTCCAGAACTCGCCGTTCAAATTCAGGAGCACGGCTACGATTGGATAAAAGAGGAGATAGGAGAGGAATAGGTAACTAATTCCCCTCCTGAGTAGGAGGGGTTAGGGGTGGTCTGATCAGCCACAAGATCAGCGATTGCTCAGACCCCCTCTGACTCCCCCTACTCAGGGGGAGAAACAAAATGATATGAACGCAGAACAACAATACATAGAACTCTATGAGCAGGCACGGGAGTTGATATGCTCTCATGCCCCTGAGGCGATGAATGCCGTGAGGGAGCAGGCCTTTGAGGACTTCCGCAGGCAGGGCTTCCCGTCTAAAAAGGTCGAAAGATACAAGTACACCGACATCCAGAAACTCTTCGAACCAGACTATGGTGTGAACCTGAATCGCCTCCAGATACCTGTCGATCCCTACAACGCATTCCGTTGCGATGTGCCTAATCTGAGTACCAGTCTCTATTTCGTGGTGAACGATATGTTTTTTAGAAGTGATAGGGGAGAGATGAGAGGTGAGAGAATACCTCATATCAATCCGCATTTGCCTGAGGGTGTTGTTGTGGGGTCGCTGCGCGATAATCCTGAACTTGTGACAAAGTACTATTCGAAACTTGCTAAGACATCCGAAGATGCCATTACGGCCCTCAACACGATGTTGGCGCAGGATGGTATGTTGGTGTATGTCCCTAAGAACGTAAGGGTTGATCGCGCCATTCAGGTCATCAATATCCTTAAGGCTACGCCACAGAATGCCCAGCACCCAGTTCCTGATCTGATGGTGAATCGTCGTGTGCTGATAGTCTTGGAGGCGGGAGCTGAGATAAAGATGCTGTTCTGTGACCATGCTGCCGATGACCGTAACTTCCTTGCTACGCAGGTCATCGAGGCTTACGTCGGTGAGAACGCATCGCTTGACCTCTATTGCATGGAGGAGACACATCATAAGAATGTCCGCGTGAGCAATGTCTACATCGACCAGCAGGCCAATAGTCGCGTGAATCACAATGTTATCACCCTGCATAACGGTATTACGCGCAATAAGCTCGATTTGACCTTCTCAGGTGAGGGTGCCGAGTGCCAGTGCTATGGTTGTGTGATTGCCGACAAACAGCAACACGTCGATAACAACACGCTGATTACCCACAAGGTGCCGCATTGTACCTCGAACGAACTCTACAAATACGTGCTCGACGATAAGGCCACAGGTGCCTTTGCCGGGCGTGTGCTGGTGGAGCACGGGGCTCAGAAGACGACTTCGCAGATGACCAACCAGAACCTGACGGCCATCAAGGAGGCCCGTATGTACACCCAGCCGATGCTGGAGATCTATGCCGATGATGTGAAGTGTGCGCATGGCTCTACGGTGGGTCAGCTCAACGATGCCGCCCTGTTCTATATGCGCCAGCGCGGTATCTCTCTCGCTGAGGCCAAAGTTCTTCTTCAAAATGCCTTCATCAATGAGGTTATCGACCACATGCAGCTCGAACCCCTCCGCGATCGCCTCCACTATCTCGTAGAGAAACGTTTCCGTGGTGAGCTCAACAAGTGTTCGGGTTGTAAACTCTGTAAATAGACCAAATGTCTGTAAAACTAAACTTTCTCCTGGCCTTAACGATGCTGTTGCCCAAGTTGGCGATGGCATCACCAGATTCTACGACAGTTTGTCCTGAGGTCAAGATCGAAGTCGAGCAGTTGCCCGATCTGAATATCCCCCGTGCTGGCCATGAAGTGTTCTGTGTGAATGGCGAACTGACGGTGGCTGGTGGTCATACCGATGGGTTTGTGCCCACGCCAACGGCAGAATATCTGAAGGATGGCAAGTGGCACACCATTCGGATGACTTATCCTCACGATAATGCATTCTCTGTGGTGCTCAGTTCTGGGGAAGTGATGCTGGGCGGTGGTAGTGAACAACCCATCGGCATCGGACAGACCTTCTTAACAGAGACCTACGACCCAAAGTCGCACTCCTTTAGCGGTTACTGCAGCATGCAGCGCAAACGGGCATGTGCCTCTGCCCTTGAACTCGATAGCGGACGTATCGTCGTTGCCGGGAACTGGTATGCCAATGATGGTATCGAGTTGTTCGAAGACAAGTCTGACACCCGTGCTGATTATAATGGTAAGCGTCTTTTTACCTATTTAAAAGATGTGGCGATACAACGTGCCTATCCCCTGATCTTTCGTACGGCTCCTGACGATGCCTTGATCCTTGGAGGCGTGGGTGTGAAGGGCGACTCCATCTGGACGTCTATAGCCTATAGTCTGAAGGGTGACTCTGTCACGATTCCCTTGTTAGAAGAATGGTGGCCATTAGGTACTGAAATGGCCCGTAGTGCTGATAGTTTCTTTGGTGACGTGTCTAAAAATCTTTATGTCTACTTCTTGGCCGTTCAGAATCGCGAGGGTCAGATTGCAATAGCAAAGGTGGTCAATGGGGAGTTTGCCTTGTTGCCCACAACTTGTCCTGTGCCTATGCAGAGTCATGGCGAGGAAATCATCTATGCCTCAACGGTCCTTGTTGACCAAAAGGCGGGAAGAGGTTATCTGCTGGGCATTGGCAGAGGTTATTACAACGCTCCTGACAAACCTGCGCGATGGTATGTACTCTCTATCGACTATACCCAGCAGCCTGCAGCCTTGATGCTTTGTTATACAGACCAGTTGCCGGAGTTCAATGTATCCGCGTCCACACTGAGCCCTGAGGGCAATCTGTTCATTGCTGGCGGACTATGTAATGGTAGCAACTTCACCCCCTCGAAGCGTGCGATATTATTACGTGTAGGTCCGGAGCCTGCTATTATGGCAGAAAGTAACTCCAACTTCAGGCTGATGACCTTGTTGATTGGGGTTGCGCTATTGTTCGTGGTCTTCTTCATATACCTATATATATATAGAAGGAGGCATCGCGCCATTCCGTCATCTGTCGATGGTGCTGCTCTTGCTTCTGCTTCTGATTCCGAGGCAATTGGTGAGCTGATGGAGCGCATCTGTCACGTGATGGAAGCGCAGAAACTCTATCAGAACAGCAACCTGAAAGTGACAGACCTCGCTGTTACTTTGGGAACCAACCGTCGGGCCGTTTCCGACTGTATCAACTCACAGAAAGGCTGCACCTTCACCCAGTTCGTCAACATCTATCGCGTAGAACACGCCAAACGAGTTTTGCTTCAGAATCCTGAAAAGAAGTTAGCGGATATTTATTTGGAGTCAGGCTTCGCCAACGAAGGTTCCTTCTTCCGTACCTTCAAGGCTATCACGGGTATGGCACCCAAAGAGTGGCTCAGCAAATCATAAAGATACTACATTTCGAAGGAAATCGACTCACAAAACGCGTTTTGTGAGTCGGTTTTGTTAAATTCGGAGTTGATGTTTCGAAAAATTTCCTATATTTGCAGCATAATTTTAACTAACAACAGACAATATGAAAAATTTTCTACTACTGTTATTAACTTTGCTGGCATTGCCGATAGGAATGCAGGCAGATGCATTACGAGATTCATTGCCGAGTAACTATGGCAATTGGTTGAATTTAACCGAGGGCTATAGTCAGGATCATAGTGAAGACCATCACAAGATGGAAGTCGCTATCGACGGAAATACTATCCATCTTGCCTGGGTGGAATTTGCCAAACAGTCAGATAATTCGTATCGTGTATGGTACAGACGTTCTACTGATCTTGGTAAGACATGGGAGAATGCTAAGGTTGTTTTAAAATTGCGCAACAATAATGTCTTAAATATCAATTCTGGCGCTCTCAACCATTATATGGTGGTCAGCAACGGAAAAATCCACATGGTCTTTACCCAGAATAAGAACAATGATGACGAAAAGAGCCATCTGATCTACATGCGTTCTGACGATGGAGGTGCCACTTTTACCAGTCAAGTGATTGGTGAAAAGGAGAGCCGTTATGATTGGTATTCCGGTGCGATGATTGCTGCCGATTGTAACTTTGTTGTTGTTGGCGCCGGTATAGATGGCTCAAGTGACATATTCTACTATACGTCCAAAGACGGAGGAAATACATTTAATGAGCAGAAGCAGACTTTGGAGCACAATAGCCGTACTGCCAATTTCTATGACCTGCAGGCAAGTAATGGCCATTGGGTATCGATGACTTACGGTTCTGATTGGTATGGTGCTTTGAAATATGGTTATCTCTACATGACGGTGTCTGACGGTGCTACGATGACCAGCCAGAATATAGCGCCCTTGCATAGCGACGGCACGCCGTATGCCTTCCCAGATGTGATGCATGGCGCTAACAGATCCTCGTATAATTATCATCCGCAGGTAGCCATGGAGGGCAATACCATCCACGTCATGTATATGGGCAATCCCGGTGGCAAGGAAAAAAGTAGCGACTATAAATATACGCTTTATCAAAAGTCCACAGATGGTGGAAAAACATGGAGCAAAGCTATCGTGTTGCCAGAATCAAATGGTACGCATGGTACGATTGCTGCAAAGGGGAATAATGTGTATATCCTATCCTCTGCTTCAGGCGGTCGACGCGTGGTGTATTACTCCAACGATGGGGGAAAGAATTGGGCCATTCAGGATCAGTGTACGTGGACAGAAAGGTATGCCAACAATCCTACCAACTCTTATTCACTGGTCATTGACCCCTATGATACGACGGGTAAGCACGCCTTTATGACGGGTAACCGCTTTTATTATATGGAGACGAAGGACGGTTTCCAGTCGATTTGCAAGAATTTCGTGTTGGGTGATGAGGCGTTTTGTGGCAGCAACAACTATGCACTTTCCGTGTTGTCTGACAAGAATGGTATGCAGCATTGGTTCCTGCAGTATCAGAAACCCGTCGTGACTCAGTATGGCAATGCTAACATTGACAACAGCTCTACCGACATCTGTTATCGTCGCGTGGATGCAGAGCCAGAGCCCTCAGGCACTAAGGCCCTGAACTTGACTGACGAAAAGATGATTGATTATCGCGTAGTGATTCCCATGACACAAAGTCTGATGTTAAAGCAGGCCATCACCGTAGAGACATGGGTGCGTCTCGACTCGATTAGCACTTTCCAAATAGCAGGTACATCTCAGGAATGCAAGCACGAAACATCCCAATATAATGGCGGCTGGTATATCAAAGCCGACAACTGGTATGGCGATGGCGGTTACTTTGAGGCAGGCATACGTACCGATAAGGCTGTGGACGATGTGGGCACTAGGATTTATAACAAAGATGCCCTCAGGATCTATCAGTGGAAAAAGTGGCACCATGTGGCCTTTACCTACGATGCCAATGCTGGTGAGAAGAACGCCCGACTCTATATTGATGGTATGCTGGTTGCAGCTGAGACGCTTGTGGGGGGCATCCAGATGGGTTCTAACCCCATCGCCCTTGGAACGGCAAACGGCTATGGCAGTAAAGGCATGTTGGACCACTTTGCTATATTCAACAGGGCTCTGACTGCAGAAGAGCTTCAACAGCATATCCAGAGCATGCCTACAGGTAAGGAGAATGGATGTGTATGTCTACTCAATTTTGATGGCACACTGAAGGATATGAGTGGCAACGGTAATGATGGTGTGGCGTTGTTGGATGTAGACTTTGTGAGCCATGATGGTATCCGTTTCCCCAAGCCTGACTTCGCAGCAATTAAGGATGTGGGTGGCAAGAACATCACGCTGATGGACAAGTCTTCTGGCGGACAGGCTGTCTGGTGGTTCACTGACAAGGGACCAGACTATTATTCTCGTTATCTGAGTTCTACATCAAGACAGATGCGTCTAAAGGATATCGATCCAGGTAACTACGTTGTCAACATGGTTGCTTGCAGCGATAATGCCTATGCTGGTATGTCGAAAGTGGTGATGATTGCAGGTCTGACCCGTGTTTATCCTGATAAGGCAGCGCCTTCTGATGTTGTCCGCGTAAAGATACTTGGAGGATACGATCTGAGTTATTCTAAACAGCCACGTGTAGCATTGCGTAATGCTAAGGGCGAGATTGAGGGCAAATGGGATGTTGACCGCAATTTCAGCATGAAGAATGTCGAATCATCCGACGACATGCCTGATGCAGTCTTTGATCTGCGTACAGCTGAATTGGGTAAATACGATGTCGTTGTGGGCGATGACGTCCTTGAGGGTGCCTTTGAGGTGGTAGCTGGTGACGGCTATCCTGATGTGTCTGTCGAGGTGAACGGACGCGATAAGATGCTCTTCAACAAATATCAGATCTATTCTATCGATTTCTGCAACAATTCCAATGTTGCGGCCTATAACACGCCATTCACGCTCTTCGTCAGCGACAAGGACGGGCATATCGAACTTTCGTTCGACTTCCCCATTGACTGTTATGGTGAAGATATTCCTCAGGTCATCAAAGACTTCTGCAAGGATTATGAAAATGGTGTGGTCGTCAACACGCCGTATGGTCCTATGCGTGGCTATGTGCTCAACATACCTTATATAGCACCTCATGGTGAAGCGCATTATACCTTCCGTGTCCGTCTGAAGGATGGTGATACTTCTGCTCCTGACATTGATATGGTGTACGCTTGTGGCCTTCCTTTGGGAGCCTATGATCCAGACAAGGTGGCTTCAGCAAGAAGCAGAGCGGGAGAGAAAGACGAGTGGCAAGATAAGTTGAAAGTTCATGACGGTTGGGATATGAGTCTGGCCGAATGTCTTGGAGACTATTTCTATGGATGGTTCAAAGACGCAGCCATCGGATCCATTCCTGGTGTAGGCTGTGTCTACGGCATCCACAAGGCTAAGCAGGCTATGAAGGAATCTCACGACTGGGCTGTGGCTAATATGTTTGTCAATACGATGTCAGCTGGTTTATCGTGCTTAGGGACGGTTGTCGATGTCGCTACTTTAGGTGGTAGCTGGGTCTTCCATACGGCAGCAGAGTTTATTTGGAACGGTATCAGCAACGTGGTGAGTGTGGGTAGCTGTCTGGCACAGTCGAAGAAATACCGCCATTTGGTGGCTGTGCGCAGTTATGACCCCAACGAGATGATAGGCCCTGCTGGTTATGACGACAATGCCCATTATATCAAACCTATCCGTAACATGGCTTACACCATTACCTACGAAAATAAGGCTTCTGCTACGGCTCCGGCGCATGAAGTGTTTATCAACGACAAGCTCGATGCTTCTAAATACGACCTCTCTACCTTTAGCTTCACATCATTCGGATGGGCTGGTAAAACATGGAGCGTAGGCGGTATAAAGACCAAGGAGTTTACGCGTGACATCCTGTATACCGTTAAGGGTACGGAGATCCTGGTACGCGTCAGCGGCGCCTTCGACGAGAAGACTGGTGAGGTCAACTGGAGCATGGTGTCACTCAAGAAGAATGGCGATGAGATTGATGATCCTGACCTTGGCTACCTGTTGCCCAACAACGACAATGGCGATGGCGAGGGCTTCGTCAGCTTCTCTATTGAGCACAAGCCTAATCCTTCCAATGGCTCTACCATCAGCAACAAGGCATCCATCGTGTTCGACGCCAATGCACCGATAGAGACGAATACCTATGTGAACACCTTCGATACCGACTATCCCACTTCGAAGGCTACCAAGGTTGAACTGAGTGGTAGTAACCTCGTTCTTACCTTCGAGGGTACCGATGCGACATCTGGTATTGCAGGCTATAACATCTACGTCTTCAAGAATAGTGGTGTAGCTGAGTTGGCTGGTACTGTGGTAACTGGCAACAGCTTCTCGATACCTTACGATACAGAAGTGAGTTATGCTTTCTGCGTCATTGCTCAGGATAATGCTGGCTGGTTCGAGGCTAAGGACATCAAGCCTGAGATTGAATATGTGTCTTCAGGCATTAATAGCATCATCTTAGATGACATGGGGTCTTGGACCATCTATAGCGTCGATGGCAAGCGTGTATTCCAGAATAAGGGTCAGAAACAACTCTCTCTGCCAGCAGGCGTTTATGTCATTCACAACGGAAAGACAACCCGTAAGGTCGTCATTAAGTAAAATCTTTCTCGGCGGGAGCTGGCAGTGATGGCAGCTCCCGCTATTGGTCTGATGTTCTATGTGTTTATTTCCATTGACTGTTTTTTCAGTGGAAAGTTTGGCTCTTTCATCTTTTTTGTTTATCTTTGCAGCGGCGAATGGCTTTAATACCGTGATGCCGGAATGACTTATTTACTTTTCAGATGATATGGTAACAGTAGCGAATCCTATTTACGACATTGTGTTCAAGTACCTCATGGAGGATGAACGCATAGCACGAACCATTCTTTCAGCCCTTCTGAAGATGGACATCGTTAAAGTTGAGGTGCGTCCCCATGAATATAGTAACTCTAAGCGGGATACACTGTCCGTCTTTCGTATAGATTTTGGTGCCACCGTTTTGAAGGAAGACGGTTCCGAGCAGCTCATATTGGTGGAGCTTCAGAAAACTTGGCTTGAGACAGAAACACTTCGTTTCCGTCAATATCTGGGTGTTCAATATCAGAACCCGGCCAATATTGTCGGTGAAGGTCATGACTGCCATGCCCTCCCAATGGTAGCCATTTATCTGTTGGGGCATAAGGTGGGCGACATAGAAGAACCAGTGCTCTATGTGCAGCATGAATCCTTTGACTATGAGGGCCATCGCATTACCAAGGGTCTTCCCAATCCCTTTATTGACAGTCTTACGCACAATAGTATCATTGTCCAGATTCCCCGTCTTCATGGTCAGATCAATACACGTCTGGACAAAGTATTAAGCATTTTCGACCAGACGTACAAGAGTAAGGAAAGTCAGCAGGTCCTCAACATTGATGATAGCATTTATGCCGGCGATGCAGACTTGGAGCATATTGTTCACCGTTTGCTAATGGCCACATCAGATGTAGATGTTCGGCAGGATATGAATGTTGAGGATGAGTACTTCTCGGTTATCGAGAAACGTGATACGGAGATTATGATGCGCGACCAGAAATTGGCCAAACAAAAGGTTGAGATAGAAGAGCGTGACGCTATGCTGACGGAGAAAGATGCCATGCTGACGGAGAAGGATGCCATGCTGACGGAGAAGGATGCCATGCTGACTGAGAAGGACGCCATGCTGACTGAGAAAGATGCCATGCTGACGGAGAAAGACGCTATGTTGCGTGTGTCCATTAAGATGATGCTGGACAGCAACGTACCTTTAGAAACGATAGCCAGAAATTTGGGAAAGACCATTGATGATTTGAAACGAATCTTGGACTAATATCGTAATTTTGTAGTCAAATAGAGATGATATATAATATAAACAAAATCCGCGAGGATTTCCCGATTTTAGGGCGCGAGGTTTATAAGAAGCCGTTAGTGTATCTCGACAATGCGGCCACGACGCAGAAGCCGCTTGTGGTGCTTGATGCCATGAGAGACGAATATCTCAATGTGAATGCGAATGTGCATCGCGGGGTGCATTATCTCTCTCAACAGGCGACGGATTTGCATGAGGCGGCACGAGAGAAGGTGCGTGCGTTTATCAATGCCAGGAAGATTGAAGAGATAGTATTTACACGAGGGACTACGGAGGCGATAAATCTCGTAGCGAGCTCGTTTTGTGAGAGTCAGATGAAAGAAGGTGACGAGGTGATTGTCACTGAGATGGAGCATCACTCGAACATCGTCAGCTGGCAGCTTCAGGCGATGAAGCACGGGATTGTGGTGAAGCATCTTCCCATTACCGACGATGGCATTCTCTGTTTGGATCAGTTGGAGTCACTCATTTCTGCAAAGACCAAGATGATCAGTGTGGCACATGTCAGCAATGTGCTTGGAACGGTGAATCCAGTCGAGGAAATCATCAAGGTCGCTCATGCTCATGGCATCCCCGTTTTGGTGGATGGTGCTCAGAGTGCGCCTCATTTCAAGATCGACGTTCAGGCGATGGATTGCGATTTCTTTGCCTTTAGTGGTCATAAGATGTACGGTCCTACTGGCATTGGTGTGCTCTATGGCAAGGAGGAATGGCTCGAGAAACTGCCTCCCTATCAGGGTGGAGGCGAGATGATCGACAAGGTGACTTGGGAGAAGACCACTTTCGAACGCTTGCCGTTTAAGTTTGAGGCCGGCACCCCCGACTACGTAGCGACTCACGGCCTCGCCACTGCTATCGATTATATCTCTGCCCTTGGCTTCGATGCCATCCAGCAGCACGAACAGGAACTCACCCGCTACTGCATGGAACAACTCATGACCATTGATGGCATGCAGATATACGGTCCACAAAACATATCTCACTCCTCACTCCTCACTTCCCACTCCTCGAAAGACGCCGTCGTTTCCTTCAACGTCGGCAACATCCATCATTTGGATATGGGCACACTGCTCGACCGACTTGGTATCGCTGTCCGCACAGGTCATCATTGCGCTCAGCCATTGATGGATCGCCTGAAAATTAGTGGTACTGTTCGTGCATCGTTCGCGCTCTACAACACCAAAGAAGAGATCGATGCTCTGTTGACAGGTATTCGCCGTGTATCGCAAATGTTTTAAGCCATGCTACTCAACAAATATTATGAAGGCAAGATAGAGGCTGGTTGTGACGAGGCTGGACGTGGTTGCCTGGCCGGCAGTGTGTATGCTGCTGCTGTGATCCTGCCTGAAGGTTATCAGAATGAGCTGCTGAACGACTCAAAACAGCTATCAGAAAAGAAACGCTATCAGCTACGAGAGATGATAGAGCGTGATGCCGTAGCTTGGGCTGTAGGCATTGTTACGCCCGATGAAATTGATAAAATTAATATTCTTAATGCCTCTATTCTAGCCATGCATCGTGCTCTCGACCAACTCAAGGTGCGCCCAGAGGCTGTTATTGTTGATGGCAATAAGTTCAAACCCTATAAAGACCCAGCTGATGGCAAGCAGTTACCTCACACCACCATCGTTAAGGGCGATGGAAAGTATTTGGCTATTGCAGCGGCGAGCATCTTGGCCAAGACCTATCGTGATGATTATATGAATAAGCTTGCAGAGGAATATCCTCAGTACGACTGGCTGTCCAACAAGGGCTATCCTACGAAGAAACACCGTGAGGCTATCAGGCAATTCGGCATCACGCCCTATCATCGCAAGAGCTACAACCTTCTTGGCGATGGGCAGTTAAGTCTTGAATTCTCAGATGAGGTATGATCTGTTGCTGTGGACAAAGTTCCACATGCTCTCCTTCAGGTTCAGCATATACTTCAGGTTATGGAAGTTGTCGATCTTCCATTGGCCGTCTTCATATACTAAGTCGATACGGACAGGCATATAGGTGTCGGATGTGTAAACGGTGAACAGCACGCTGGCAGTACGTTCATTGTTTGGACCGATGTAGCAGTTTCTCACCTCAAACTCGTCGAAAGATACCAGATTTGTGTCGTATGCCATCGTCCAGTGGTTGACCTCAGAGAACAGGTTGTAAGTGCGGAACTCCTTCCTTCTGACCTCCGCCAGTAACTTGTTCCACGATTTTGAACAGTAAGCTCTGTCCAACAGGTCGTTCTCCACCGATCCTCCAAGATTCATACTCTCACTCTTCACCATGTTGTAAATCCAGCGTACATGCTCCAGAACGATACCGCTTTCCACAGTGACGTTCATCTCTGAGTTCAGCAACATGGTGTCCTTAAGGATTATCTGGGTGGAATCTGCCACCATAGAGGTATCTTTTGGAGTCCTCCCACAGCTTACTGACATCGTACAGACGATGAGCAGCAACAACATAGATGTAATATTAGCGAAACGTTTCAATGCTTACAATTTAATATATGGTGACTAATTCGGGTGCAAAGTTAGACAAAATATGCCAAACTGCAAAATATTATGGTTAAAAATGCAGTTTATGAATAGTTTTTTGTAACTTTGCACCGCAATTTAGGAAATATTAGTTTAAATAGTAATAAGATTATGGCAAAGAAAGCATTATTGATGATTCTCGACGGATGGGGAATCGGTAAGCATGGTAAGGGTGATGTGATCTTCAATACACCTACGCCTTACCTCGATCTGTTAACAGCAACTTCAGCTCACTCTCAGCTTCAGGCCTCTGGTGAGGATGTCGGTCTGCCCGACGGACAGATGGGTAACTCTGAGGTGGGTCACCTGAATATCGGTGCTGGTCGTATAGTGTATCAGGACCTCGTGAAGATCAACCGCGCCTGCAAGGACGGTTCTA
>JAEEGL014035887.1_pt1 | contig 12544 bp, 17 predicted proteins | sample 9134231 | NCBI WGS metagenome assembly JAEEGL01 (sample SAMN16246548, study PRJNA631951) | gut metagenome | biome: gut microbiome; feature: rumen; material: fiber-attached | host: Bos | place: Iran: Karaj | collected 2018-10
AGGTCGGCCCCCAGCTCCCGGGGGTCGCCGGAGGCGATGTTGAGGCCGGTCTTGATGCCGGGGCCCACCACCAGGGGGCTCTTGCCGCAGACCAGCTCCATCACCCGGATCAGCACGTTGTTCAGGGGCGGCACGACGCTGGAGACGATGCTCCCCTCGATGCTCTCCCGCTTCACCCGGTAGATCTCCAGGATGTTCTTCACCAGCACGGCGTATTCCGCCTCGGTCTTGTTCAGGTCGGTGGCCACCCGGGTGAGAAAGACGGCCTTATCCTGCTCAAAGCCGCCGATGACGATGTTGGTGTTTCCGATATCAAAAGCCAGGATCATGTTCCCGCCTCCTCAGCCCTTGTTCTCTTTCCTGCCCAGCATGACGAGCCGGACGATGACGGGGCTCAGGATCATGTTGAACAGCAGCTCAAAGAGGAAGTTGCCCCCCACCAGTCCCAGGATCATGTATTTCCCCGCGCTTTCGAAGCCCATAGCCACGCTCCATTCCGTGATGGTGGGGAGGAAAAACACCAGGCAGCCCAGCAGGAAGATGCCCGTATTCACCACCGGGGCCGCGATGGCCGCCGCGATGACCGGCAGGGTCTCGTCCCGCTTGCGCAGCAGCTTGTAGACCACGCCGGCGCAAAAGCCCGCCAGCGCGCCCTTGAGGAGCACCACCAGGATGGTGCCGATGGGGCTGACGACCATGAAGGGCGCCGCGTCGCCGCTGAGGAGCACCACCAGGCCGAAGACGAAGCCCAGCCAGGCCCCGGCCCAAGCCCCGTAGAGGGCGGCACCCACCACGATGGGGATCAGCACCAGGCTGATGGAGAAGGTGCCGAACCGGATGAACGCCCCCAGGAACTGCAGGACGACCACGATGGCGGTAAACAGTGCCACCCCGGTGAGCTTGCGGGTGTTGAAGCGTTTGTTATCCACTTTTCATTCCTCCCTGCTGTCGTCCCGTTCTGTGACAGGTACGGCGCAATATCGTGTTTTTATATTATAACAGGCATTTCTGATTTGTAAAGAGTTGGGAATAATAATTCACCGCGGGGGCTTCCCCGCGGCGAAAAATTCATCTTGCGGCGAAAAAGCGCCCGCTCTCTGAATCAGTCGTCCTCTTCCATCGCCTCGTAGTAGTCCGATTCGGAGGCGAAGAGGACGTATTTGCCGTCCACCAGGCCGTAGTAGCCGCTTGCCGTGAAGTATCCGCGCATCTTTCTTTCCTCCTGACGTCAGATTTTCTCTTTCTGACGTCAGGATAACAGCCTCCCTGTCCAATAAAACGGACAGGCGTCCTTATTTGCCGGAATACGGCGCAGCTCCCGCCGGTCGCTGCTTGAAGATTCCGGCAAAACGTCCTTTCCAAAATGGAAGCGGCGCTTCCATTTTGACGGAGGAACGGTGAAATGACTGCGCTTCGGCCTTTTTAGGTCGAAGCGCAGGATTCTAAGCGGGTCCGGATTTATCGGACCAATATCCACTCCAGGAGGAAGACCACGCCGCAGCAGGTGGCCGCCACGGTGAGGAGGCTGCCGCCGAAGAAGGCCGCTGCGGCTCCGGCGACAAGGGCGGCGATGCCCGCGGCGGGGACCTGGGTGGCCTCCACGATGGCGGGAAAGGTCATCACCGCCAGGGTCACATAGGGCACATAGTAGAGGAAGGAGCGCAGGAAGCGGCTGCGCAGGGGCTTCCGGATCAGGGTCAGGGGCAACACCCGGATGGCGTAGATGACGGCGAAGGCGATGAAGATATACAGCCAGTTATTGCGCATCCTCTTCCTCCTTTCTGGGGAAGATCAGGGCGGCCAGGGCGGAGAGGCCGACGGTCAGAAGGATGGTCCTGGTGCCCGCGGAGAGCTCCCGCAGGGCGGGCAGTACCCCCGCGGCCCAGCTGCACAGGAAGCCGAAGACCACGCAGAGGGCCACGCTGCGTTCCTTGCGCGCCGGGGGGATGATGATGGCCAGGAACATGCCGTAGAGGGCCACCCCCAGGGCGCTGACCAGCCGCTCCGGCAGGATGGTGCCCATGAGGATACCCAGGGCGGTGCCCAGGGCCCAGGCGGGCACCGCCACCGCCATGGCCCCGTAGTGATACCGGGGCTCCAGAGGGCCGGGCCGGGCGATGCTGATGCCGAAGATCTCGTCCGTCACCGCCGCGCCCACCAGCCAGCGGTGGCCGTTGGGCATTTCCGGGGAAATACGCTGGCTCAGGGCGCAGCTCATGAGGAAATAGCGGGCGTTGGTGATGAGGGTCACCAGCGCCACCTCCCAACAGGCGGCCCCGGCGCCCACCAGGGTGAAGAGGGCGTGCTCCCCGGCGGAGGCGGTGCAGAGGACGCTGGCGACGAAGCCCTGCAGGGGGGTGAGGCCCGCGTCCCGGGCGGCGATGCCCAGGGAGAAGGCCACGGCGAAGTAGCCCAGGGCGATGGGGATCCCGTCCCGCACCCCCTCGCCAAAGGCGGATTTTCCCCCTTTCGCCTGCTTCATGCCCTCGCCTCCTTTCCCTCGATATGTGATTTAAAGTAACACAATCCATCCGGGAGTGCAAGTGTATTTCAGCTTTCGCTTTTATCCCCGTCCCGCTGATGAAACATCGGGATCGCGCAAATATGCTGCCCAGCCCACAAAGCATCTGTCTGTCGACATCACCAGGATGCCGCTCTCCCTGCCTTTCTGTCGGACAAAGATGCATTTCCAGACGTCGCCCTGGGCACAAGGGGCGGCGTTATCCTCAATGAATTGCCGGTCCGCCCTCATATCCGTGATGAAATTCTCATAGTCGATGCCGGAAAGCAGAATTGTTTTCACGATCTCAAACGTCTGCTCCTGTTTGATCGCGTGCGGCTGGCAAAGGTCTTCCGCGGTACGCGGTCGTTCCGCAAAGAAAGCTATGCCGGTTCTTTCCATTCATTCCCCATCCTTCCTGTATGGGCATTATTGCCTATAACGGATCGTCTTCATTATAGGCAATAATGATGATAATGCAAGGGGAAAGAGAGGGATGCCGTTTGATCTCCTATGCTCCTTTGTGGCGCACCATGGAAAAAACCGGCGCGACGACCTACACGCTGCAAGTCAAAGGCCAGATCAGCAGCTCCACCGTCCGGCGTTTGAAAGCGGGAGAATCCGTCTCTACGAATACGCTGGACGCGCTATGCAGAATCCTGCAATGTGACCTGACGGACATCATAGAATATCTTCCGGAAGATGGCAGCTGACCCGAAAGCCCCGCTCGTTCGGTGGTTTTCGGGTCAGTTTTTCATTGCCGACTGCCATACCCGCGCCGTCACATCAACAGCTTCGCCGCGGAGAGCAGCGCCAGGAGCAGCAGATTCACAAGCAGGAACACCAGCAGGAATCTTCCGGGCTTTGCCCCGGGGCTTTGGGAATAGAGCTTCAGGCTGATGAGGCTGGCCAGGCTGGCAACCGGGGTGCCAAGGCCGCCGATGTCCACCCCCAGGAGCAGCTCCCGGGCGTTGTCCGTGAAGCCGGAGAGGAGCAGGGCCGCGGGCACGTTGCTGATGACCTGGCTGGCCAGCAGGGCCGTCCAGTATTCCCGCCCCGCCAGCAGCCGCCGCAGCAGCCCGTCCACCGCCTCCAGCCGCGCCAGGTTCCCGGCAAAAAGGAAGAAGGCCAGAAAGGTCAGCAGCAGCAGGAAGTCCGCCTTCAGCAGGGTCTTCCGGTCAAAGAGCAGCAGCACGAGCACCAGGGCGGACAGCAGCCCCTGCCAGGGCAGCAGCCGGAACACGGACAGAAGGCACAGGGCAAACAGTCCCAGATAGAGCCAAAGCAGCTTTTTGTCCGGCTCCGGCGAAACCCCCAGGTCCCGGGTCAGCTTTACCCGGGGCAGGGCCAGGCAGCCCAGCAGGGTCAGGGCCAGGGACAGGACCCACACCGGGGCCGTGACGCGGAAGAAATCCCCGGCGGACAGGCCGTAGCGGGAATAGAGGTAGAGGTTCTGGGGGTTCCCCACGGGGGTGAGCATGCTGCCCAGGTTGGCCGCCGCGGTCTGCAGCACCACCACCAGAATCAGGTCCTGCCCCCGCCCGGTGAGCCCCAGCAGCACCACGGCAAAGGGCACGAAGGTGAGCAGGGCCACGTCGTTGGTGATGAGCATGGAGCTGAAAAAGGTCAGCGTTACCAGGGTGACGGCCAGGGCCCGGGCGCTCCGGGCCCGGAGGCAGACCAGGTGGGCCAGGGCTTCCAGGGCCCCCGCCTTCCGCAGCCCCGCGGATACCGCCATCAGGGCGTAGAGCAGCGCCAGGGTACGAAAGTCGATGTAGCCCAGGTAGGCCTTGTCCGGCGGCACGAGGACACAGCTCCCCAGGGCCGCCAGGGCCGCGACTGCCAGGATCGGCTCCTTTTTCAGAAATGCTTTCAGCTTCGTCATCCGTTCCCGCTCCTCCCGCGTTTCCTGCCGCATAAAAATAGACCTGCCGCCGGGAAATGTCAAGGGCGGCGGAGCGGTTGACGCCCCGGGGGAAAAGACCTATAATCGGGGCAGAAGAATGAATAAAAAGGAGATGTCTGCCATGCGGAACAAAAAGCGTTATTACCGGAAATTCGACCTGGACGTGCCCAGGGAAGAGGTGGAGCGCATCGTCAAAGAATGCAGCGACCCGGAGAAGTACAGCCACAGCGCCCTGGCAGGCCCCTACACCCCGCCGGACACGGACGCCCTGGTGGGCAGGACCCTGGCCTTCCGGGGGGAAGAGAGGAACTACGATTTCCGCTTCACCGGCCTCAATGAGCTCTGGTTCAAAGAGGAGGGGAAGGAGGAGCAGCGCTGCTTCGTGAACGTGAAGACCCTGGACGGGGAAGTGTTCTTCGTGAATTTCCTGGTGCCCGGCTACGCCACCTCCCGGCAGGTGACCCTGATCCCGGACCTGAAGACCGGCTGCGCCACGGTGGTGGACGCTCACATCGGTACGGAGCATTCCAACATCGACGTGGACCGGGACTTCTACTTCGGCCGCCTGGAAGGAGACTATGCAGGAGGGGAACTCCACGGCTTCACCACGGAGCTGGTGGGCAAGTCCATCATCTGGGAATACAGCCCCAAGATCATCAAGATCAAGCACATCTACAACTGCGACATTTACTATACCTATAAGAACCTGACGGAGTTCGGCACCTGGATGGCCTGCAACCCGGCGGATTACGTGAAGATCCGGGACGATCTGTTCCTGTTCAGCTTCGTGGAGGAGCGGCAGGTGGGCCTCCAGGCCATCTTCCTCATCGACCTGACGCGGATGCACGACATCGGCAGCTTCTACGGCGTCAGCAACGGCCACTTCACCAGCGCCTGCCTGGGCGCCGTCGGGGAGATGGCGGACCCCAACACCATCGCCTGAGACCCCGGCGCAACGGCGGGTTGCTTGCCTTCCGCGGGCAGCCTCTGGTATACTGCGGACAAACAAAACCGGAGGAGATCGTCATGGAAACCTTTGAAATACTCAAAAACCTCAGAGAGCAGCGGGGAATGACCCAGGAGCAGCTGGCCCGGAGGGTCCTGGTGACCCGGCAGGCGGTGAGCCGCTGGGAGACGGGAGAGACCCAGCCCAACACGGAGACCCTGAAGCTCCTGTCCAGGGAATTCGACGTGTCCATCAACACCCTGCTGGGCTCCCCCCGGTCCCTGGTCTGCCAGTGCTGCGGCATGCCCCTCAGCGAGGACGGTTATATCAGCCGGGAGAAGGACGGCAGCTTCAACGAGGATTACTGCAAATGGTGCTACGCCGACGGTGCCTTCGTCTACACCTCCAAGGATTCCCTGCTGGACTATCTGCTGGCCCATGCGCCAAACCCCGACAACACGCCGGACCCGGAGCGCCACAAGACCTACGACGGCTGGCTCTCGGAGCTGAAGCACTGGAAAAAATGAGGAACGAAGAACGAGGCAGGGAGCGCCGCCGCCCCCTGCCTCGTTTCTGTCTTACCGATAGCCGCCGTGCTTTGCCTTGAAGGCCTGCTTGGCGGCGTACATGGCCTTGTCCGCCCGCTTCAGCACCGGGTCCAGCGCAAGGTCGCTGCTCTCGCTGTCCGCCATCCCCACGGAAGCCGAATACCGCTCCCAGGGGGGCTTATCCTCCTGGGCATAGGTCCGGGAAAACTTCTCCTCCAGCCGCAGGGCCAGCAGGCCCCGGTCCTCGTAATCCGGGCCGTGGAGGATGGCCACGAACTCGTCTCCGCCGATGCGGAACACGGAGGAGTGCTTGTACATATCGCAGATGATCTTGCAGCAGCCCTTCAGGTAGGTGTCTCCCGCCTCGTGGCCGAAGGTGTCGTTGACGTATTTCAGGTTGTTGACATCCATCATCACCACGGCAAGGGAGGTCTTTCCCATCCTGAGCTCCTGAGAGATATCCTGGGAGTACTGGTCGAAGCCCGCCTTGCTCCCCACGCCGGTGAGAGCGTCCCGGAAGGCCACCTGGCGGATCCTGCCGATCTGGCCGTCTTTTTCCATGATGTCGCTCTTTGCCTGGGTCAGGTTCTCCAACAATTGCTGCGCCATGATGCTCTTCCGGTTGAAGCGGATCATGACGAAGATCAGCACAAGCGCCACCAGGCAGACTGCGATGACGGTGAAGAGCAGGGTCTTCTGCATCTGTTGGAACACGCCGGTGGCGTCGAACACGGAAAGGCACAGCCAGTCGTTGGCCACCGAAACGGAATAGACGATGTATTCCTTGCTGCCGAAGTGCAGGAAGAAGAAGCTTTCGACCGAGGAGCGGAGCATTCCCACCAGGGCGTTGCCGAAGGTATCGTTCTCCGTGAAATAGCTCTTCCCCACCTCGCCCCGGTCGGAGTGGGCGATGACCCGGTATTTCCGGTCCAGCACGATCTCCATGTCCGACTCGCTCTCCGCGGCCAGCTCCTCCGTGATCCGCTGCAGGTATTCCACGGAGAAGTCCATGGCGGCCACGCTCTTGGCGTCGCAGAGGGTCTTGGCCAGGGCGATCATCACCGAGTTCGTCTCCAGATCGACATACGGGTCCACCACGGCCACCCGCCCGATGTTGGCCCGGGCGTCGATGTACCAGGGGCGCTCCGTAGGCTCGTAGTCCTCCTCCGGGATCCACCCGGTCCCGTCCAGGTATTCGCCGTTGATATAGCCGTAGAGCCCGGGGGAACGCTCCGCGGTGATGTTGGAGATGGCCCTGGACTGGTTGTCCAGAAAGGTCTTGATCTCCTCCTGGGACCTCCCGTCGCGGATCATATTGTCCAGGGTGAAGCAGGCCAGGCGCATGGCGTCGATGCCGGTGGAGAGGTATCTGTCGATCTGCTGTGCGGTGGTCACCGCGCTGATCCGGCGGTCCTCGATGATCCTCTGCCGGGTTTCCGTGCGCAGCATGGCGTAGTAGGCAAGGATCACGCCCACAAAGAGTAGGATGATGACCGTCGTCATCAGTATCCCCTGGAGCAGGATGCGTGTGTTTCTCTTTCCCATCGCCGTTACCTTACCGTCGTGATGTCGCTGCGAAACCACTTCTTTGAGATTTCCCCCAGGGTCCCGTCCGCCTTCATTTCACTGACGATCTCCTGCACCTTGTTCCGCAGGGCCCGGTCGTCTTTGCGGAAGCCGATGGCATATTCTTCCTCCCCGAGACTGTCGGGCAGGACAAAATACCGTTCGTCGCTGGAAAAGATGAAGTAGTAGGCCGCCACCGAGTCTACCAGGGCAGCGTCCAGGTAATTCCGCTTGAGCCAGTGCAGCAGCATGACGTTGTCGGACAGGGGGACGGAGGTGACGTCCTTGTAAATGTCGGACGCCTCCAGCACCTCCAGGGCCGTGGAGCCGATCTGCACGCCGATCCGCTTGCCCCGCAGGTCGGACAGTCCCTTGGCGCTGCTGTTTTCCGCCACCACGAAGATGAGCTCATTTTTCATGTAGGGCTCCGACAGACACATGGAAGCCGCCCGCCCGGGGGTGACCGACATACCGTTCCAGATGCAGTCGATCCGCCCGCTGTTCAGCTCCTCCTCCTTGGCGTCCCAGTCGATGGGCTGCTTCACCAGCTTCACCCCCAGCCGGCGGCAGACCTCCTGGGCCACGTCGATGTCAAAGCCCACGATCTCCCCGGATTCGTCGGTGAAGCCCATAGGGGGGAAGTCGGCGTCCAGCCCCAGGATCAGCTGTCCCTCGTCCAGGATCCTCTGCAGAGAGTCGTCGTTCACGGCGGGCGGCGTCCTCCCGCGCAGCTGCGCGCATCCGGCGGCTGCCGGAAGGAGGAGCGCAAGCAGGAGAAGCGCCGCGATTCTTGCGGGATTCGGTCTCTTCATAAATACCTCTGTTTCCGGGATACGGATCGGCGTCTGTGTCTGACTTGCTGATTATAGCATTTCTTTACAAAGGCCGCAACCGCCAACGGGGGATAAATGCCCCAGAAATCGCCGGTATCGCCGGACTTTGAATGGCCGGGGCATGTATCCATCCGGAAGGAAAGCCCCCAAAGGTCCTCCTTCCGCCGGCAGGGAACCCCATGCGGACAGAAAAAAGCAGAAAACCCTTGACAGGTTAGCGGAAGATAACTATAATATGGCTATGGGTTAGCTATTGCTAACTACATTGCGGGGGACAGGTCCCCCGCGGGTCCGGCTGTCAGGAGCGGGATCGGGCGCGCCGAAGCAGGGGCAAAAAGGAGAACGCAGATGGAACGGATCAAAACGACGCTGAAGATCGAGGGGATGTCCTGCGGGATGTGCGAGGCGCACATCTGCGACGTGATCCGCAGGACGGTCCCCTCCGCGAAGAAGGTCACCGCCTCCCACCGCAGGGGGGAGGCCAGCTTCCTGACGGATGCGCCGGCGGACGCGGGGAAGCTGAGGGACGCCATCGCCGCCACGGGCTACACCTGCCTGTCCGTGGAGAACGGACCCGAGGAGAAAAAGGGCCTGTTCGGCAGAAAATGAACGCCGTGTTCTGGGGGCTCACGATCCCCTTTCTGGGCACGGCAGCGGGTTCCGCCTGCGTGTTTTTCCTGCGCCGGAGCCTCGGCAGCGCTCTCCGGCGCTCCCTCACCGGCTTTGCCGCCGGGGTAATGGTCGCCGCCTCCGTCTGGAGCCTGATCGTTCCCGCCATCGAGCAGTCCTCCGGCATGGGGCGATGGGCTTTTCTGCCCGCGTTCATCGGCTTCTGGTGCGGTATCCTCTTTCTCCTGCTGCTGGACCGCCTGATCCCCCATCTCCACGCGGGCGCAACGCAGGCGGAGGGGCCGAAGAGCCGCCTGAAGCGCACCACCATGATGGTGCTGGCGGTGACGCTTCACAATATCCCGGAGGGGATGGCGGTGGGCATCGTCTACGCAGGGGTGCGCGGCGGCTCGGCGCTGATCACGGCGGGAGGCGCCCTCTCCCTGGCCTTGGGCATCGCCATACAGAACTTCCCCGAGGGAGCGATCATCTCCCTGCCTCTCTGCGGGGAGGGCAAGAGCAAGGCGGAGGCCTTCGGCCTGGGGGTCCTCTCCGGGGCGGTGGAGCCGGTCTTCGGGCTGCTCACCGTTCTGGCCGCCGGGACCGTCGGCCCGGCCATGCCCTATCTCCTCTCCTTCGCGGCGGGAGCGATGCTCTATGTGGTGGTGGAGGAGCTGATCCCGGAGATGAGCGAGGGAGAGCATTCCAATATCGGTACGGTGTTCTTCGCCGTGGGCTTCAGCGTCATGATGGCGCTGGACGTGGCGTTGGGATAAGCTTCTGAGCCGTAACCCTCAGAAAGGTGGGAGCGAAATGAAACCGGATTACAAGAACTGGATGCCCAAGGGCATGGTGCTGACTGCCGCGGCGGTCACCGCCGTATTCCTGCTCCTGTGGATCGTGTTCGGCCTGACCGGACTCGTTTCCGGGACGCTGAAGACCGTGCTGTTCATCGTTTTTCTCCTGGGAACGGCGGCGGGCCTGGCCGTCACCGTCTGGATGCTCCTCCTGTACCGCGCTTTCTCCTACAACGGCACGCGGCAGATGTCAAGGCAGATCATCCAGGGCATCGCGGAACAGGTGAGGCTCCCGAAGGGCGGCAAGTGCCTGGACGTGGGCTGCGGCAGCGGGGCCCTGACCATCGCCTGCGCGAAGCGCAATCCCGGGGCCGACTTCCTGGGCATCGACCGCTGGGGCAAGGAATACGCCTCCTTCAACAAGCCCCTGTGCGAGCAAAACGCCAGGGCGGAGGGCGTGAGCAACGTGCGCTTCGGCCGGGGGGACGCCACGGCCCTGGATTTCCCCGACGAGAGCTTTGACGCGGTGATGAGCAACTACGTCTACCACAACATCCCCGCAAAGGACCGGCAGGCGATCCTGCTGGAGACCCTGCGGGTGCTGAAAAAGGGCGGCGTCTTCGCCCTCCACGACATCTTCTCCCCAGCCAAATACGGGGATATGCAGGCCTTTCTCCGGAAGCTGAAGGAAATGGGGTATCAGAAGGTGGAATTGATCGACACCACGAAGGGGAGATTCATGAGCCCGCGGGAAAGCAAATGGATGGGGCTGTCCGGCTCCGGGCTGCTCCTCGGGAGGAAATAAGAGATGGGATTGTTCCGGGATTTCATTGCGCAGACGCGGAAGCCGGAGGGCTTCCTTGGCAAAATGATGGTCAGCGGCATGAACGGCGGCCACGCGAAGCTGGCCGACTGGGGCATGTCCCACCTGGAGGGGGTCGCGGCCTCCCGCATCGCGGAGCTGGGCTGCGGCGGCGGCAGGAACGCGGGAGAGCTGATGAAGAAGTACCCCCTGGCGAAGCTCACGGCGCTGGACTATTCCCAGGTCTCCGTGGAGAAGGCGAAGGAGGTAAACCGGGAGATGATCGCGGCGGGGCGCTGCACCGTCGTCCAGGGAAGCGTCGCCTCTCTCCCCTTTGCGGCGGAAGCCTTCGACCTGGCCACCGCCTTTGAAACGGTCTATTTCTGGCCGGGGCTGGAGGCCTGCTTTGCCCAGGTCTGCAGGGTATTGACGCCGGGCGGGGCGTTCCTGATCTGCAACGAATCCGACGGCAGGGACGAGACGAGCCTGAAATACGAAAAGCTCATCGAGGGCATGAAGTGCTACACCGCCGAGGAACTGACCGCGGCCCTGAAAGCGGCGGGCTTCGGCGAGGTCCGCTGTGACCGACATCCGGAAAAGCCCTGGCTCACGGTGCTGGCGCGGAAATAAAAATCCATGGAAGATGAGCCTTGATATGACGACGCGTGCATGAGAGACTGCGTTGCCCTGTTCGTCGGGGAAAACCTGGGGTAAGCCGCGGCGGCGAAGGCGCCAGGCCGATGCACGACGGCCCCTGAACCGGAACGCGTGACGCGCCTCCGGTCCGGCGGAACCCCATTCTTTACTTTTGCTATCCCCTGTTTTCCATACTCACCTCACTCTTCTATCCCTTGACCAAGCAGAAGAACGGAAGGCCACAAGCAGCCTTCCGTTCTTCTGTGTGCGATTTGAGCCGCACGACGGCGTATAAGTATATTGGGCTTTTGGAAGGGTAGGCAATTGAAAGAACATTCCCCAGTTGACAGTATTCCCAAAACGTGCTATGTTGTCTATGGGCTCATCCTCAGTCATGGCCGCCAGGGACGTAAACCCTGGTCTCCCAGACGCAAGAGTATGGGCTCTTTCTTTATCTACATGGAGAACCCGATGCTCCTCAAAAGCCTTTTCTATGTCATTTGCAAACTGGTCCCAATCATGCTATATGACCAGAACATGAAACATTATCAATACAATAAGTATACCTACAGCAAAAAAGCCAAACACTCCCGAAGCTGATAATACGACATTCATAAACTTGGTGGATTTGAATAAGTTCTTACGAACAAGTGCGCCTATGATAACTCCATAGAAAGCAAAAGCGCCACAGTTTATTGCCGATGAAGCGCCATATAATAACCACCACAATAAAAAGTAAAGCAATATGCTTCCTATGGTAGTTATCTCTTTTCCGTTGCTGGTGATAATCCGCACAAAGTATATAGAGGATGAGATTTGAGCATCCCCTTTAGCAAATAACACAATATATATAATTGCTAAATAGTGTGCTATTGCTAAAACAGCTAAGGCAATTTGACTACTTGTCCATTTTCCCTTATCACAAAGCAAGTGAAACAGTGTTGCAAATAACATAATTATTGGTTTTTTGATTTCCTTTTGCAAAATCAGAAAGAGATGATACAATAGCCGCAAAGGAGGGGAGTACATGGGAACCGCTACCAGCGGCAAACGCGACAACCAAAAGCTGAAAACCTACTTCGACATGGAGTGAAAATGATTGCGATAGTTCCTTGCCGTGACTTCTTTCACGCCTCTTGCCGTCTTGTAAATAACGAACTGTTCCGCCGCCTCCGCAATCGTCGGCTCCCTGCGTTTTTGCATCTTGATCCGTTCCATTTTAGGGCCTCATGCCTCCCCGAAATTATACTGAAAAGGCATGAGGCCAAGCGGGAAAAATAACGAACAGTAAAACCCCCGAAAACACAGCGTTTTCGGGGGTTTTGGTGGAGACTACTGGACTCGAACCAGTGGCCTCATGCGTGTGAAGCATGCGCTCTAACCAGCTGAGCTAAGCCTCCA
>JAEEGL014595235.1_pt1 | contig 12544 bp, 4 predicted proteins | sample 9134231 | NCBI WGS metagenome assembly JAEEGL01 (sample SAMN16246548, study PRJNA631951) | gut metagenome | biome: gut microbiome; feature: rumen; material: fiber-attached | host: Bos | place: Iran: Karaj | collected 2018-10
AAGCTGTTGTAATCAAATCCTTTTTCCTCAAAGGACAGATCATCTTTTTTCTCAAAGCAACGCCCTGTAAAATTGTCATCACCCTGTCCATAGGTCTCGAAATACAGTTTATCCTCGTATTCGTCCAGATAGTAGGCCATAATGCCGTTCTGAGTCTGATATACCACTTCAGCCTTGTCTTTTTCCGGGTCCACAGCATAGATCACACTGTGATTGCCCTCATCACCATCGTCATATACATCGCAGCAATAATACAAAGCACCGTCCGAATAGAACTTAAAATTACCGGAATCAAGAGCCATTCCCTTAGATGAAAACCGCTCATTGATTTCCTCAAGGTCATATTCATGTAAAAGATTTCCCTGCTCGTCTGTGATAAACAGTTTTGACCCATACTTGAGCTGAACTGTATCGCCATCTATGCTTCCATCACCTATATCTTCAAATAAAGATCCTGCGCCCTCTTTTCCTCCATCAGCTGTCTCTGAGCCGGCCGCACCGCATCCTGCTGCAAAAGCCATAACAGCAGTGCAAAGAAGCTCCAAAATAAGTTTTCTTTTCTTCATAACAAATTACTCCTCCCATAAATAAAGGAACGCCTCCTAAAAGACGTTCCTTACCATTTTACTCACATTTACAGGTCCTTAGTCAATATCTCATTCCATAAAAAAATTCTAAATAATACAAACGCCACCAGTGTAGTCACAATATCTGCCACAAACTGGGCCGAAATAACTCCCGTAAGTCCCATTATCCGTGACATAATGATCATTACAGGTAAAAAGACAATTCCCTGCCTGCAGGCTGATAAAATGAATGCTCCTGCTGCCTTGCCCGTGGACTGGAAGGTACAGATCATGATAAGGCATACACCCATGAGCGGTGCTCCAAGCAGCTGCAGCCTCAGCATTTTCACACCGCTTTCTATCATTGCAGGGTCCGATAAGAACCTTGAAATTATCCACTTTGCAAATACAGACAAAGTGATCAGGAAAAACGCTCCTGTTCCTCCTGTTACTAAAAATCCGAATCCCAGGATCTTCTTTAGCCTGCCTTTAAGTTTTGCACCATAGTTGTAGCCAATTAGTGGCTGCCCTCCAAATGCAAGCCCAACAATGACCAAAAGAGCTATATTCACGATCTTCAGAACAATTCCCATGACAGCAATATTTTCATCGCCGTATGGCTTAAGGAACCTGTTTGTCATCGTGATCCCGATTGTCTGCATTAAATTTGTTATGCTGGAGGGAAGGCCAATAGCAAGGATACTTGCAATATCTCTCGGGTTTATATCAAGGAGTCTTAGATCAAGGGATAATACCTTACTCTTTTTACAGATGGTATATACAAAAAAGCCACAGGTAAAAATATAGCCTATTACCGTTGCAATAGCAGCTCCTGCTGCCCCAAGCCCCAGTGCAAAAATAAATACAGGATCCAATATGATGTTTACCACTGTTCCGATGATGGAGCCTAACATCGACTCAAAGGCCATGCCCTCCGCCCTTAAAAGATTAGACGGTACCAGGGAAAAAATGATAAGTGTCGATCCAAGTATAAGCGGAAAGTAGTACTGATCAGCATACCGGAAAGTCTCCTGCGTAGTCCCTAATATTTCCAGTACCTGTTTCCTAAAGATGAGCATAAAAATCGTGAACACTACTCCGGTCATGATTGAACTGTAAAAACACAGCACGCTCTTTTTCCTGGCATCATCCACCTTGTGACTTCCTAGTATCCTCGATATAACAGAACTTCCACCAATTCCGAAAATATCTCCGATGGCAAGGAGCAGCGTAAAGAGCGGCGCGCACAAGGATATTCCGGCGATAAGATTTGTATTGCCCGTAAGTGCAATGAAATACGTGTCCACAAGATTGTAAATCAGTGTCACTATCATTCCCATAACTACAGGCAGCGCCATTTTCATATAAGCCCTTGGGATAGGTGCTCTCTCAAATAATTCATTTTCCATCTTTTAACTTCTCCTATCAGAAACTCCTATCAAAAAAAGAAATCCATAACCCGCTAGGATTATGGATTTCCGTACCGTGGCGAAATCATATCGCCCTACTGACATTATTAAGATGTTGTAATGCTATCATTTTCGTTTCAGAAAGTCAACCTTTCTTCAGCTTTCTGTTGGTGATGTATTCTCTTCTTCATCTTCTTCGCGTTTCTTTTTTGCGAGGAAAAGAAGATGTGACAACATGAAGAACAGTGAGCTGAATATAATAGCTACTACACTCAAAATGTAAAGAATATGAGCAAGTGCTCTCTTCTGAGAAGCTGTAGGTGCAATTGCGCCATCTTCTACAGGAGCATTTTCACTCTCATCATCATTTTCTTCAAATCCAAAGTAGTCCACGAAACTTGCATCCTTAGCAATCTGTGAACCGTTAATTACATATACAGGCTTGCTGGTGGTCTTAGTAGCTTCTTCCACAACTTCAGAAGTCTTCTTAATATATCTTGGTCTGTATGAGTTATAGCTGCTGCTCTGAGTACTCTCTGTAGTTGCAACGGTAACTGGCTGTGTTTCAGCTTCAGTCACAGTTATGCTTTCTTTTGTACCTGCAGATGCATCTGAATAGTCGTTGTAGCTATAAGATGGAGCAGGTGCAGGTGTAGGATTTGAGTGCTCAGTATGGCTGCTTGGCTTACTTGAAGGAGCGGGAGCCGGAGCTGGTGATGGAGCAGGAGCCGGTGCAGGAGCTGGAGCTGGTGATGGAGCTGGGGCTGGTGCAGGAGCCGGTGAAGGTACCGGTGTAGTCTTTCCTGAATCGCCGTCCTTGTCACCCTTTGAATCATCTGATCCGTCAGGAATAATACTGATTACTTCATCATCTTTCTTTTCAGGTTCATCATCCTTAGGAGTAAGATTCTTAGCGTTCTCCCTTGCTGCCTCAGCGGCCTTCTTTGCTTCTTCAGCTATATTCTTAGCATTTTCAGCTGCCTGTTTTGCTGCATCTGAAGCTTTCTTAGCCTCATCAGCTGCTTTCTTTGCTGCTTCAGCTTCAGAATTCTTAGTATTAGCATCACCTGCAAGCTGAGCTGCCTTATCTGATGCTGCCTTTGCTGCCTTTTCTGCTTCCTGAGCTGCAGTTTCTGCTTCTTTAGCTGCATTTGCTGCATCTTCTGCTGCCTTTGCTGCATTATTTGCTGCTTCCTCAGCTGCTGCAATTTCTTCCTCAGTAGCTGTCCTTGGCTGTGTATCACCGTTTGAATCGCCCTCAGCAGGTTCTCCTTCTGCAGTTTCTCCTTCTGTAGTTTCTCCTTCTGCAGGATCAACTTCAGGGTCATTTTGTCCTATAAGTTCCTTAACCTTATCCAGAGCCTCCTGAGCTTCCTTAGCTTTTTCAGCTGCTGTCTGAGCTGCCTGATTAGCTTTGTTTCTTGCTTCCTCAGCTCTCTTTCTTGCTTCTTCTGCTTCCCTAGCTGCCTGATCTGCCTTTTCTTTAGCCTCAGCTGCTTCCTTGGCTGCCTGAGCTGCCTTCTCAGCTTCTATTCTTTCCTGTTCTGCTGCTGCAGCTGCTTCCTGAGCTGCTTTCTCAGCTTCCTCAGCTTTCTTTCTTGCTTCTTCTGCAAGTCTTTCTTGTTCGGCCTTCTTAGCTGCTTCTTCCTCGGCTTTCTTCTTTTCCTCGTCCTCAGCCTTCTTTTTATCTTCCTCGGCTTTCCTTCTTGCTTCCTCTTGTTCCTTAGCAAGTATTGCATCTGCTTCAGCTTTGTCTAAAGAGCCTTTGATACCATTAGCTGTATTTGCTGCATCAACTGCTGCCTGGTAAGCCTCCTGAACAGCATCATAAGCATTTTTTGCTGCTGTTCTTGCAGCTGTAGCTGCGTCAGTTATCTCTTTATCATCACCATACTGTGCTGCAATTCCTTCTGCCTTTTCTGCTGCAGCAACCGCTTTATTATATTCTTCTGTTGCTGTCTCGTACTTAGCGTTGGCATTACCAGCAGCCTCCTTGGCAGTATTATATGCATTTTTCAGGTCATCCAGTGTAGCATTAGCAGGATCGATCTTTGCCTGTTCCTTCGCTGTAGAGAGCTCATTTTTCGCATCATCCCTTGCAGCCTTGGCATTTCTCTCTGCCTCTTTTGCTGCTGCCTGAGCATTCTTAGCCTCAGTTCTTGCTGCATTTAACTGGTTTTCCTTTGCGAGTCTGTCAGCTTCTTCCTGCGCAAGTCTGTCAGCATCTTCCTTTGCAAGTCTGTCGGCTTCCTCTTGTTCAGCCTGCTTTCTTTCTTCTTCTGCACTTCTGGCTGTTGTTGCTGCTGTCTGAGCTTCAGTTGCCGCGTCCTTGGCATTGTCCCAAGCTGTCTTAGCATTGCTTGCTGCTGTCTGAGCTGCATCTGCTGCGGCTCTTGCTTCCTCAGCAGCCTTATTTGCATCGGCATTATCAGGATTTGCTGCTGCAATACCCTCTGCAGTTTTAGCTGCTTCATCTGCTGCAGCAGCTGCTGCCTGGGCATTGTCATAAGCTGTCTTGGCATTGTTTGCTGCTGTCTGAGCTGCATCTGCTGCATTCTCAGCTGCTGTTGCATTTTCTTCTGAAGGATCAGCTTTTGCTGCATTCTGAGCTTCTGTCAAAGCTGAATCAGCATTTCCTTTCTCTGTAGCTGCCTTGCCGGCCTCAGTATCAGCAATACCTTTCTGCTTTATTGCTTCATCTCTTGCTACTTCTGCATTTTTCTTATCAAGCGCATCCTTTTCTGCTTTCTGTCTTTCTGCTTCTTCCTGCGCAAGTCTTTCTGCTTCAGCTTTCTCTCTGTCAGCCTCTTCCTTTTCAGCCTGCTTTCTTGCTTCTTCTGCATCTCTGGCTGCTTCAGCTGCTGTCTGAGCTTCAGTTGCCGCGTCCTTGGCATTTTCCCAAGCTGTCTTAGCATTGTTTGCCGCTGTCTGTGCTGCATCTGCTGCGGCTCTTGCATCCTTAGCGGCATTCTTTACATCGGCATTATCTGAATTTTTAGCAATCTGCTCTGCTTTCTGAGCTTCTGCATCTGCTGCAGTAGCTGCTGCCTGTGCATTGTCATAAGCTGCCTTGGCATTGTTTGCTGCTGTCTGGGCTGCATCTGCTGCATTCTCAGCTGCTGCAGCATTTGTTTCTGATGGTTCTGCGTTTGCTGCCTTCTGAGCCTCTGTCAAAGCTGAATCAGCTTTTCCTTTCTCTGAAGCTGCCTTGCCGGCCTCAGACTCAGCAATACCTTTCTGCCTAATAGCTTCATCTCTTGCTGCTTCTGCGTCAGTCTTGTCCTTAGCGTCCTTAGCTGCCTTCTGTCTTTCTGCTTCTTCCTGCGCAAGTCTGTCAGCTTTGTCCTGCGCCTGATTAAGCTTACCATCTGCTGCAGTTTTTGCAGTTGCTGCTTTACCTGATGCCTCAACCAATGCATCATAATCAGCCTTTGCTGCAGCTGCTGCATCTTCTGCTGCCTTTGCAGCCTTTTCTGCATCACTTATTGCACCTATTATGTCTTTATCTTCAGAATTTCCGGCTAAAGACTTCGCTGTATTAGCTGCAGCTCTGGCATCTTTTGCTGCCTGTTCTGCTGCCTCATATGCTCTCTTTGCAGTATCAACTCTTCCGGCAATGAAATCAGCATTATCTTCAGCAGTTTTCTGTGCTGCCTTTACTTCTTCAAGTGTTGCAGTTTCAGGGTCGATCTTTGCTGCATTCTCTGCGTCATTAACGTAAGTATTTATATCTTTAGTTGCATCTTTTACAGTTTTTGCTTTATCCTCAGCTACAGCCTGCTTTGCTATAGCTTCTTCTTTTTGAGCATTTACTTTTCCTAATAAATCAGCCTTTTCTGCTGCATCTGCTCTAGCTATAGCTGCCTGTGCTGCTCCTCTTGCTGCATCTGCTGCAGCTCTTGCATCGATGGCTGCCTGTTCTGCATCTGCTATAAGCTTTTCATCTGCAGTTCCCTTAGCTGAATCGGCAGCGTTTTCTGCTGCAGTTGCTTTTCTATCTGCTTCATCAGCTGCTGCATTTGCGATCATTGCAGCTGTTCTTGCATTCTCAGCTGTTGCATCTGTAGCTGCAGCTGCCTTATTAAGTGCATCATCTCTAGCACTATTTGCTTCATCTATTGCTTTTGTTAAAGCATTATTACTATCAAGTTTCTTCTGAGCATTCTGTGCTGCAGCAGATGCATCATCTGCAGCTTTTCCTGCTTCAGAAGCCTTTGATACAAGCTTTTCTATCTCAACAAGGGCTTTCTGTGCTGCTTCCTTTGCTGCATTTTTAGAAGTCTCGTCATCGGTACCATCACCAGCTGCATCTGCTGCATCTGCCGCAGCTTTTACAATCGGAATAAGCTTGGAAAGATTTTCCTGCTCAGTAAGAGCATCTTTCGCTGCATCTTTTGCTTTCTGTATGCTTTCACTTGATGGAGTATTCTCTACATCCTTAATAGCTGCTGCAGCTTTATCAATAGCTTTCCGTGCCTTTTCAATTGCAGCTTCTGCATCGCGGACTGCCTTATCTGCATCTGCAGCTGCTTTATCTGCTGCATCCTTTGCCTTCTGGGCAATTTCATCTCGAATTGCCTTGGCAACTTCCTCTGCATTACCGGCTGCAGTTTCTACTGCTGACTTTGCATCTTCTACCGCCTCTGCAGCTTCCTCAACTGCTGCCTTTACATCATCAGCCTTTGCTGCCTTTTTAGCTTCTTCTGCTGCTGTCTTTGCATCTTCAGCTGCTTTTGCCAAATCTCTTGCATTCTGAGCTGCTGCTTCAGCTGCCTTTGCATTCTCTATTGTTCTATCATTGTTGGCCTTATCTGCTGCTGTCTGGGCATCTTCAGCTGCCTGAGCTGCATCATCAGCTGCATTCTTAGCTGTCTCTGCTGCATCCCTTGCTTTCTGATCAAGAATATCCTGGGCCTTGTCAGCTTTTTCTTTTGCCTCTTTTGCAGCCTGAGCTGCTGCCTCTGCTGCAGTTTTAGCTGCAGCTGCTGCGTCTTTAGCTTTCTGAACATTCTCTCCGGTTGCCTTCTTAACAGCTTCCTCTGCGGCCTTGGCTGCAGTTTCTGCCTCTTTAGCTGCCTTTTCAGCTGAATCAGCTACTTTATTAGCTGTGTCTATAGATTCAGCAGTTGGATTATTAAGATCAATATTATCCTTTGCTTCATCTGCAGAGCCTTTCGCAATTTCTGCTGCAACTGCTGCATTATTAGCATCGGTTATTGCCTTCTGGACTTCGTCTGCGATCTTAGCAGCTTCTTCTTTAATCTTTTTATCAGCTTCATCAGCCTTTGCAAAAGCTTCTAACGCCTTTGCTTTTGCTGTTTCTGCCGCTTCATGAGCCTTTTTTGCCCACTCCTTTACATATTTCTCTATTTCTGGATTCTTACATAAAGCTACTGCGGTATCTGCCTTTGTGGCTGCATCCTCAGCTTTATCAGATGCTGTCTTAAGTTTAGTTGCATATTTCTGAACATCTGCTACATATTGCGCAGTTGGAGTCTGTTCCAGTTTGGCTAATTTCTTATTCAAATTAGCTGTTGCAGTAGCGACATTTTCTGTCTCGTCCTTGGCCTTATCTCCGGCTGCCTTTGCCAGATTGTCTAACTCTGTCTGCGCTGCACTTGCGGCGTTTCTTGCTGCTTCTGCTGCCGTTGTAGCTGAAGTTATTGCACTATTCGCATTGACATATGCCGTTTGTGCATTGTTATATAGAGCATTCCCTTCAGATGTCATCCCTGCAATATAAGCTACTTGTATAGCCTTATCTGCAGCATCTTTCATTGCATCTCTGTCAGTAGTTGCTGTTCCGGCAAGACCATCTGCCTTATCTGCAGCATCATTTGCTTTCTTTATGTTATCTGCAGTCTTCTTATTAGTAACAGTTGTAGCTGCTTTACTTGCTGCTCCTGCTGCTAAATTTGCTGTGCCAGTAGATTCTTTTGCTTTCGCAATTGCCTTATTTGCATCTTCAATAAGCTTATTTACCGCTGCCTTGGCTGCATCATCAGCTTTCTTTGCAGCATCTTTAGCAGATTTTCCGTAATATGATAAATACTGGTTAGTCTCATCGGCATATGCCTTCACATCTGCATCAGTAGTATTCTTACTAATCTTATCTATTTCATCGTATTTAGCCTGAGCTTTTGTTGCTGCATCATTCGCTTTTTTAGCTTTCTCAACTGCTGTTTTAATATTTTCTACAGACGGATTTGCGTTAACATTATTAGCAGCAATAATTGCTTCTTTAGCAGCATTATATGCGTCAAGAATAATATTATTTGCTGCGTCAATCGTAGGTCTTGGATCGACTACAGGGTTAACAGCATTTGTATCTTTTGCATAAAAAAATTCAACACTGTTAATTACAATTCTCTTTTCAGTCTGATAATAGTTCTTTTCATAATCATCTATATTTGACATTACGCCAAAGTACTGAGCGATGCCTCCCTTAGTTTCAACACTATAGTTTAAACTTGAACTTCCTTTATTATCGTACGAGACAAAAATCTCATTCATATTTTTGTCGTAAAGCTTATATGCCACAAGAAGCTTAGGATCCTGATACCCAACATTGACCTTCATGCTTACAAGTCTGCTAAGGTCTACCGGGTTATTTAATTTAATGACCTTATTCTGATAATCTCTTCTAAACCAAAGATCCTGACCAAATCTGGCTTCTTGATTGCCGTCTTCACCCAGCTCATTATATTTGCTGTTAAAAGTTCCGGTATTTACTGTTGTACTTGTAGTATCACCATCATATTTCTGTGCTACAACTTCGCCTCTTGGGATCACGGTAACAGAATTAACATAAAAATAAGTATCAGCAGATTCAGCCAGGAAACTCACATATCTGAATTTTCCGGTAAAGTCAGACTTAACTACTATCTGACCATTAGAATTCCATTGGCCGCCTACATAAAGTTTATCTGAGTCATTCTTATCACCAAGAGAACTTGCACTGTGAAGTCTGATTCCGACAGCCTTATTCTGGTAGCCAACATTAATAACTACACTGTCTACCTGATAGCCCCAGAACTCTTTTCCAAGATCAAAAACATACTCATCATACTGATTTGTCATATGAAGATCATTAGAAGCGAAGGTATATTGGTTATACCATCTGTGAAATACAGTACGAGTTCCAAAAGATTCCGGAGTTCCAGCGACAGACTGCTGCCCATAGCCCCAGTTGAAATCAAATGAAACTCCTCTGTCTGCCGCCTCTACAGTTATCGTACCAAAGTTTAACGATTCACCAATAAGAGCAAACGTAAGTACAATTATCAGTATCCTTTTGAGAATTGCTTTCATAACACTCTCCTTTTAAATCCTATTACCACCAAAAAGAAACAACCATAAATCACCCATTTATCGTGTCTCGAATATTTATACATTTGAGTTTTTACTCTTTGCCGGAAACCAATATAGCACTTTACGTTTTCTTTGTAAACGTTTTCAACGTAAAAACAAATATTCATTATCATCTAGGGATTAGGAAAGAAAAATTCATTTTATGAAAAGCCGCTTAAAATAGGGGATTAGCAGAAAAAGCAAAAAGCATTTATCTCGCATTACAGCGAAATAAACACCTATTTATTTTATTAAAAATTTATAATTGAAATAGTCGTTTTTATAATTATGCGTGCAAAATATAATTTTATGCAACATTTATGTAAATCCTTACATGAATATTACTGACACCAGCACTACTGGCATAAAAAAAGCCTCCCGATAACGGAAGGCTTAGGTAAATGCATAATTATACATTTTTCTTATATTCCTCAGCGATGGCATCGAGGAACTCCTCTGAGCCAAGCTTAACAGGATTAGGAAGGTTTGTGATAAGAGCAAGATCTCCTGTCATGCGTCCGGACTCGATAACGGAAAGAGTTGCTTTTTCGAGGTTATCAGCAAATGTCATAAGCTCAGAAATTCCATCAAGCTCTCCTCTCTTACGAAGAGCACCTGTCCAGGCAAAGATAGTTGCAACAGGATTTGTTGATGTGGGCTCTCCCTTAAGGTACTTGTAGTAATGTCTCTGTACTGTACCGTGAGCAGCCTCGTACTCATAAACTCCTGTTGGAGAAACCAGAACTGAAGTCATCATAGCAAGTGAACCGAAAGCAGAAGAAACCATATCACTCATAACATCGCCGTCATAGTTCTTGCAGGCCCAGATAAATCCGCCCTTTGACTTCATAACGCGGGCCACAGCATCATCTATAAGAGTATAGAAGTATGTGATGCCTGCTGCTTCAAAGTCTTTTTTAAACTCTGTCTCAAAGACTTCATCAAAGATTTCTCTGAATCTCCTGTCGTAAGTCTTGGAGATTGTATCCTTTGTTCCGAGCCACAGCTCTTTTTTCTCAGCAAGAGCATATTTAAAGCAGGCTCTTGCAAAGCTCCTGATGGATGAATTCTTGTTGTGAATACCCTGAATGATACCGGGCTCTTCGAATTCGTAGATGGTCTCTCTGATTTCTTTTCCATCCTCACCGGTGAATAGAAGCTCAGCCTTTCCCTTTCCTGGAACTGCAATCTCAACATTCTTGTAAACATCGCCATAAGCATGTCTTGCAAGAGTGATCGGGCTCTCCCAGGTCCTTACATTTGGCTCAATTCCCTTTACCATAATAGGGGTACGGAAAACTGTTCCGTCAAGGATTGCTCTGATGGTTCCGTTAGGACTCTTCCACATTTTCTTAAGGCCGTACTCCTTCACACGCTCGTTGTTAGGAGTAATGGTTGCACACTTAACAGCAACGCCGTATTTGAGTGTAGCATTGGCACTGTCAACAGTCACCTGATCATCTGTCTCATCTCTGTGCTTAAGTCCAAGATCATAGTACTCACTCTTAAGGTCAACAAACGGAAGGATAAGCTTATCCTTGATCATCTGCCAAAGTACCCTTGTCATCTCATCACCGTCCATCTCAACGATGGGTGTGTTCATCCTGATTTTCTCCATCAAACCCTCCTTAAAACTTTTCTATACATCTGCCCTGAAATATTATTCGTAAAGATCCAAAAGTCCTTTTTCAACCATGTTCTCATAGGCGTTTATCATATGCTGGTTGGCAAGTTCCTCAGCCTTATCCGGATTATTCTCCTTGATGGCCTCCATGATAAACTTGTGCTCAACATTAGAAACAGCACCACGGTTGCTGGAAAGAGTCTTCTGTCTAACTCTCCATACATACTGGTGATAATCCTTCAAAAGATGCTCAAGCATCTTGGAATTGCATGACTCATACATGATGGTATGGAATCTGTTATCCAACTCTGCCATCTGCTCCATATGACCTCTTGCTGCATGAAATTCTGCAAGGTAGATAACCTCTTCCATCTCCTCAAGCTGCTCTTTTGTGATATTCTCACAGGCCCATCTGGCACATAAGCCCTCCAGTTTGGACCTTATCATATAGATGTCCTTGATATCTTTGACCTTGATACCTGTAACGTAGGCTCCCTTATTGGGGATAATCTGAATAAGTCCTTCCAGTTCAAGCTGTCTGAAGGCTTCTCTTACAGGTGTACGGCTGACACCAAGTTCCTGACCAATCGCAACTTCTCTAAGCTCCTCATGATCCTTGTATTTGCCGTTTAATATATCTTCTCTGATCCTGTGGAACACACGACCACGAAGTGAGTATTTATCAGTTACTTCTTCCTGTAGATCACTATTTCCCATAGTTCCCTCTTTTTCTAAAAATTTCAATTGTCCCTCGAAACTATCTCGCCCTCTTTAACAACTATGCCAAGTTCATCGCTGACCTTTTCTATTTCACGGATAAGCTCAGCATCTGTCATAACTGTAACACGTCCACCTGCATATTCCGCATCAACCCACTCTTTTATCTTAGTTACAAGCGGTGATGTCTTAGAAAGAGCATGCTCCTCGCGAAGCTTGTAGTGAACATTTATCCAGTGTGCGATACCTGCAAGTCCCGATGTATTAGATACTGCGCTGACAGGAGGTCTCTTTAAAAACTTCTCTGTGTCAAAGATGTTGTAGATCTCCTCATTCTTGAGAAGTCCGTCAGCGTGGATTCCGGCTCTTGTTACATTGAAGTTCTTGCCTACAAATGGTGTATTTGCAGGAACTGTAAAGCCGATTTCTTTCTCATAGTACTCAGCAAGATCTGTAATAACGGTAGTATTCATGCCGTTTAATGTACCCTTAAGCTGTGCATATTCAAATACCATAGCTTCAAGAGGTGTATTACCTGTTCTCTCACCGATACCAAACAAAGAAGTATTGACGGAAGCACATCCATAGATCCAGGCTGTGGTTGAATTCGTAACAGCCTTGTAGAAATCGTTGTGTCCATGCCACTCTATAAGTTCGCTTGGAACGCCGGCATTAGTGTTGATGGCGTAAATAATACCCTGAACACTTCTCGGGATAACAGCACCTGAAAAGTTTACTCCATATCCCATGGTATCGCAAGCACGAACTTTGATAGGAATCTTGTATTCATCCTTAAGTTTCATAAGTTCAAGACAGAACGGAACAACAAATCCGAAGATATCTGCTCTTGTGATGTCTTCAAGGTGGCACCTTGGGCT
>JAEEGL016721630.1_pt1 | contig 12544 bp, 11 predicted proteins | sample 9134231 | NCBI WGS metagenome assembly JAEEGL01 (sample SAMN16246548, study PRJNA631951) | gut metagenome | biome: gut microbiome; feature: rumen; material: fiber-attached | host: Bos | place: Iran: Karaj | collected 2018-10
AGGTTTGTCGAACCCGGTAAATATCTGCCTGATCCGATATAAAGACGCATTGTACAGGTTGCATGCCAGGACAGAGTAACTGTCAAGGTAATCGCACAATTCCCGGTAACGGTATTTTGTTATGATAAACTGTCTGACCTGATACATGTATGCATTCCTTTACAAACCTTTATTTTACAGGTATAATTATATCATAATTGCAAATATATGTAAATGATAAGGTGAACATATGTACGTACGAAAACAAGGCCAGTCATACTATACAAACAGACACAGCTGTTTCCTGCTCCAATACCATATGGTTCTCGTGACCAAGTACAGAAAGCCCTGCCTTGATGGCGTTATAAAACCATGCGTGTATTCAAAGATTAAGGGTATATTTAAGGAGCGTGGATTAAATATACTACAGATGAACGGCGAACCGGATCATGTTCATATATTGTTTGAAGCTGATCCTTTTACATCGCCCGGTGAGCTTGTGCAGGTAGTAAAAACACAGTCATCAAGATTTGTCCGTAAGTATTACGGCGACAGCATACTGAAGAAGTGGTATTGGAAACCATATTTTTGGTCCGAAAGTTATTTCATCACGACCGTAAGTGAAAACAGCCTGTCGGCTGTTGAAGAATACATTAAAAATCAGGGAGTATCGTAAACCAGGCATTCATCCATGCACATGCGAGTTATTCTATGTATATGGTACTCTGCTAAAAACTGATAGAATCGATATATTTCTGGCGCTTGGGTTTAGGATAGCATCCAAGCCCCGGCGCGTCAAGGAATACGGGATTGGATTTTTAGTCCAAAGTGCAGCGGCTTAGTCATCTTAGGGATAATTCAAAAGCTCTTCTTTTGCTATTGTCAAATCAGATATCCATCTTTGGGATATTTCAAACAACTCCCTCAAAACCGAATGCTCGCAGGAGACGCCCTATGAAATTGTACAAGTACAACAATCGTTGCAATATATCGGGATTGAATATTAGAAAATATAGAGAAGCTGCAAAAATGTCACAAGAGCAGCTTGCTTCATCTTTGCAGCTTTTGGGACTTGATCTGACGCAGAAAGCCGTCTCCAGAACGGAAACCGGCAGTCGCGTAGTACCGGATTTTGAATTGCAGTTCTTTGCGCGTGCACTGAACGTTTCGATTGCGGATCTATTAGGAGCTGAGTAGCAGGTACACCAAAGTAGCCAACATAGTTTCACCCACTCAAATTACTCTCCCAGCAAAAAATCGATCCTGTCTCGTATCTCTTTAAAATCAATCCTACACCTGCCATCCCAGATCCCCACAGGGATCGTATCTTCAAAGGTATATTCCATCTTCTCTTTTTTCTTCTCGAAATGATGAACGATCACTTTTTTGTGATCCGGTAAAACGATCCAGTATTCCACTCATTGGACTATCAATGAAAAAAAAGTAAAACAATCTGTTTTATATCATCAGATAACAAAACGTTTTAGCGTATCCTCTATAAAACAGTTCGTTTTGGAGGCAGGCTATGGAAAATGCATTGGTGCGTTACCGCCATATCAGAGATCTTCGAGAGGATGCGGATCTGTCGCAAAAGCAAATGGCTAAGATTCTTAACTGCTCACAGGTTGCCTATTCCTATTATGAGATTGGAAAACGGGATATCCCGACTCAAGCACTGATCAAGATTGCCGATCATTTCAACTGTTCGGTGGATTATCTTCTGGGGCGGACGGACAATCCCGAGATATTACGCTAGATTTGCTCGAACTCTCTCTGACAAACTCATTTGGCATATACAAAACAGGCGGCGCAAATCGCGCCGCCTGACTTTTTCCAAATCCTCAATTTCACTTTGCTTTGATCCGATCCTACTTCATCAGATCACTTACTGATTACATCACTCTTCAATCTGATCGATTCTTCTCTGATGTCTTTCCTCTCCGGAAAACTCCGTATCCAGGAAAGTATCTACGATAGAAATTGCCAGATTTTCACCGATGATCCCGGCTCCCATGGAAAGTACATTTGCATCATTATGCAGTCTTGTAAGCTTTGCGGAAACGGTGTCCGCGCATACTGCACAGCGAATGCCCTTTACCTTGTTAGCCGTCATGGAGATTCCAAGTCCGGTGGTACAGATCACAATCCCTTTTTCCGCTTCCCCTGCAGCCACGCTCTTTGCTACAGCGCGTCCGAATACGGGATAATCACAGGAGGCTTTATCATAGGTTCCGAAGTCCTTTACCTCAAAGCCCCTCTCCTTTAAGTGTGCTACTACTTTTTCCTTCAGTTCAAATCCGCCGTGATCACTTCCGATTGCTATCATACCTGTCTCCTCCTGTCTTTTCCGAACTTATTTACACAATTCCGATTTCCGATCTTACATTTTAAGCTGTGAAAGCACCTCTGATCCTTATCTTACTACAAACCCAATGGGGTGTCAAAGCAGACTCAGCGGGGCTCTTTTACCACTGCAGCCGAGTCCCGTCACTGGTGTGATACATCCTTCTGCGTTCCCTCCTCTCCCCTTGTGAAACCCATTCTCTTCGTGTATAATAACTCTGACTGTGCATAAGTATGCGCTCATCATTCAGCACTCTTACGAGGTATTTATGAAAAGTTTACGCGCCAAGATGACAATCATGATCGTACTGGTGGTTCTGGGGAGCTCCACTCTGGTATCCTTGATCAGCTATCAGAGGGCAAAACAGAGCCTGACTCTGCAACTGGAGGATAACTATGAGGTTGCAGCGCAAAAATACGCTCTGGAGCTGACATCCTGGGTTAATACCAACGCCACCATCATCGATACACTGGCTGCGGAGATCGCTGTAAACAACATCTCCTCTCAGGACTACGATACCTTTCATAACTATCTGAAACACAGTAACGAGCTGTTAAATAAGAATGGCTACGTCTATGACGTCTATTTTACCTACCCGAACAACTTCATGGTTTGCGCCTCCGACTTTCTGGCGGACGGCTCCGTGGATTTCGTCCACGAAAGAGAATGGTACACCACCTCGGCTTTGACCGGGGAGCTCTACTACGCCGCTCCTTATCTGGATTCCGACACCGGAAAACCCGTGATCACCATCTCGAAGGCTGTCTATTCCGATGATACGCTTTTGGGCGTTCTTGCCGCCGACATCTTTGTGGATACCCTGGTGGACCGCATCAACACCGCCAACACCCAGAACAACAGCTATGCATTTTTGATGGACCAGAACCTGAAAATGCTGGTGCATCCCAACAAGTTCTATGAATATGAAGATGTTCCTTATTACATTATGGATGCGCCGGATGCTCCCTACCAGGATCTGGTGAACGCGGTGAATGCCCACTCCGATGATATGGTGTTCGTCAAGGACTATGACGGCATCACCAGAGGGATCGTTACCTCCCAAATGACCAACACCGGATGGTATGTATGCTTTGCCACCAGCCAGAACGAGCTCCAGGAGGGAGTTGCTTCCCTTATGAGAAGCTTTGTGATCACCACCATTTTCGAAGCTGTCATCGCCTTTATCATTGCTATTTTCCTGTCCCGGGTTTTGGACAAGCTCAACAAGCAGGAAACGGAATACCGCCAGCAGGTTCTTCGATTGGAAAAACAGGCTGCGGACGAAGCAAGTCAGGCCAAAAGCCGATTCCTGGCGGATATGTCCCATGAAATCCGTACCCCCATCAACGCCATTTTGGGTATGAACGAAATGATCCTGCGGGAATCCGAAAACAGGCAGATCCAGAGTTATTCCCAAAACATCAAGCAGTCGGGACACAATCTGCTTCAGCTCATTAACGGTATTCTGGATTTTTCCAAGATCGAGGATGGAAAAATGGAGATCCTGCCCATTCGCTACAGCGTCAGTGAGCAGATCGCATACTTTATGACCGCCATTTCCAAACGGGCGGCTTCCAAAAATCTGAAGCTGGAATTTCAGATCGATCCCAGCCTCCCCTCGGAGCTCAACGGCGATGATACCCGTATCAACCAGGTTATCATCAACCTGCTGACCAACGCCGTAAAATATACGAAAAAAGGCACGGTCACCTTTACCATGCAGGCAAAAGAGAAAAACGAAAAAGACGGCAGCATGCTGATCTACTATGAAGTAAAAGATACGGGAATCGGTATCAAACAGGAGGATATGGAAAAGCTGTTCCAGTCCTTTGAGCGACTTGACGTAGATAAAAACCGGAACATCGAAGGCACAGGTCTTGGCATGGCCATTACCGTACGCCTGCTGGAGCTCATGGGCAGTAAGTTAGAGGTGCAGAGTGTCTATGGAGAAGGCAGTGTGTTCTCCTTTACCCTCAAGCAGATCATTGAAAATCCCGAGCCTCTCGGGGATTACAAAAAAGCCATTGAGGAAGTAAAGGAATACGATGTCTACAAGGAATCCTTCCACGCACCGAAGGCCCGGATCCTTGTAGTGGATGATACGAAGATGAACATTATCGTCATCGAGAATCTGCTGAAGAAAACGGGAATGCAGATCGACACCTGCCTCACCGGACAGGAAAGCATCCGCCTTTCCGATGAAAAGGAATATGATGTGATCCTGATGGATCAGCGTATGCCTGTAATGGACGGAACCGAAGCCATGAAGAAGATCCGCTCCTCCGAACAGGGTAAGAATAAAAACACCCCCATCATCTGCCTGACCGCCGATGTGGTCAGCGGCGCCAGAGACCGGTACATCACCCAGGGCTTTTCCGATTATATGATGAAGCCCGTGGATGGAGCCGATCTGGAAAAGATGATGCAAAAATACCTTCCCGCAGAAAAGGTGGAAAAACAGGTTTCCGAAAAAGCCCAGACCTCCGCAGGCGAAACTGCAAATACGGATATGCCTGATTTCCTCGCTGCTCTGGAAGGCAACGGCGTCAACACTTCCCAGGGACTTACCTACAGTGCCAATGATATGCAGATGTACAAGGAGCTCCTTTCTGCCTATGCAGAGGAAGCAGAGGAAAAGACGCAGAACCTCAAGACCAGCTATGCTGCAAAGGACTGGGAAAACTACGGCATCTATGTTCACTCCTTAAAGAGCACCTCCAAATCCATCGGCGCCGCAAAGTTGTCTGAGCTTGCCGCCGCTTCCGAGGCTGCTGCAAAAGAGCAGGATGAAATGACGTTGCAGAAAAACCACGACGAGATCATGAAGCGCTATGAGACCATTATCGAAACCCTCAAAGCAAACTCGGATCTTGCAGGAGATGCTATGGCAACAAAAGAGGAGGAAATCCTGGAATTCCCTCCTGAAAACTAATCCTGTATTTTCTTATATCACTCCAAAGCAAGAAGAAGTTACAGCGCTATGATCCTGCCTCCCGCTGCTTTTTTCAGACGGTTCATAACCGCCAGACCAAGGCCTTCCTGGGCAACGGCACGAACGTAGATACGTTCAATCTTCTCATCATCGAACTCCCGCAAAAAGCGAAACAGCATATGGGCCATAGCCTCCGTATCATCGCTGCTTCCCAGGCACTTTACGGAATCAGCAGGAATTTCTTCCTCCTGCCCCTTCAATCTGTCAAGCATCTGATCCGATAAGATAACTCCGGATCTGATACCCTTTTTCCGATCCTTCTGTAATTCAAAAAGTAAGCGTTCGCTAACTTTTTTCTCATCCCCTTCAAAGATGATCACTTCTCCCTGGGGAGCATAGTGTTTGTATTTCATGCCGGGTGCCTTGGGACCTGTATGATCTGCATCCGGATTATCTCCTAAGCTACCGTCTGCTGTATCAGAAGCTTTTATAGCCTGGGGATCCAGATCCGCCGTCACGGCTTTTGCCAAAAGGGCGGGATCCAGACAGATATCGGGAAGGACCTTTCGCAGCATGGCTTCCGTAATAAAACCGGGACGCAGGATCATGGGAACTTCTTCTGTAAGATCTACGATGGTAGATTCCAAACCAAGTCCCACCTGTCCGTCATCGATAAGCATATCAATGCGTCCGGAGAGATCTTCATAAACATATTTTCCGACTGTAGGGGATGGTCTTCCTGATGTGTTTGCACTGGGGGCTGCAACAAAGCCGCCTGCGGCATCGATAAGGGCCTGAGCCAGTGGATGGGAAGGAAACCGTACAGCAACGGTTTGCAAGCCTCCCGTAGTTTCCGAAGGCAGCAAAGGATCCTTTTGCAGAATCATAGTCAAGGGGCCCGGCCAAAAGGCCTCAGCCAGCTCATAGGCCTCCTTCGGAATGAAAGCGGCTGTCTTTTCCAGATCCGACAGCCTGCAGATATGTACGATCAAGGGATTGTCCGAGGGTCTTCCTTTGGCAGCATAAATCCTCTTTGAGGATGCCGGATTAAAGGCATCCCCTCCGAGTCCGTAAACCGTTTCCGTGGGGAAGGCAACCAGCCCTCCGCTTTTTAAGATCTCTCCGGCCTTTTTTAAAATCTCATCCTGCCCCGGAGGATCTCCCATTTTCCACCATATGGTTTCTTTCATTTCACTGCTTTCTGCCAATTTTTCCACCCGCCGTCACAAGACTATTTCAACTGATAGAATCCGACTTTTTTATACACCTTGCGAAGTGTCTTATTTGCAATATAGGATGCTTTCTCAGCGCCCTGTTTGTAAATATCATTGAGGTATGCCTTATCCGCCATCAAGCGCTTTGCCTCCTCGCGGATGGGCTCAAGAAGGGATACCACTGCATCACCTACTGCAGGCTTGAATACGCCGTAGCCCTGGCCTTCGAATTCCTTTTCAATCTCCTCGTAGCTCTTTCCGGTAACGGTTGCATAGATGTTCATGAGGTTCGATACTCCGGGCTTTGCCTCACGGTCAAAGTGTACGCATCTTTCCGTATCGGAATCCGTTACGGCTCTCTTGAATTTCTTGCGGATCACATCCGGCTCATCCATCAAAAAGACGCAGCCCTCCGGAGCAGACTTGGACATCTTCTGACCCGGCGTGGAAAGGCCGTAGATCCTGGCTCCCACCTTGCTGATGTAGGGCTCCGGAACACGGAATACATCGCCGTAAATGTTATTGAAACGAACTGCCAGATTTCTGGTAAGCTCCACATGCTGCTTCTGGTCTTCACCAACCGGAACGTAGTGAGGCTGGTATAACAAAATGTCCGCTGCCATCAAGGAAGGATAGGTAAAGAGTCCCGCATTGATGTTGTCCTTGTGCTTTTCGGATTTATCCTTGAACTGGGTCATACGACCAAGCTCACCGAACATGGTATAGCAGTCAAGCACCCATCCAAGCTGGGCATGGGCCGGAACATGGGACTGTAAAAACAGGGTGTTCTTTTCCGGATCCAGGCCGCAGGCAATGTAAAGGGCCAGCATTTCCAGAGACCGTCTGCGAAGCTCGGCAGGATCCTGTCTTACGGTAATGGTATGCAGGTCCGCCATAAAATAGTAGCACTCAAATTCATTGACACGATCGGCCCAGTTCTTGATGGCTCCGAGATAGTTACCCAGATGCAGATCTCCGCTGGGCTGAATGCCGGAGAGCATGACCTTCTTTTCGGCACTGTCGCCTCCGGTGGTTGTTTCCATCACTTCTTTTTTCTCTTCCATTGTATCTCCTCTCTTATCACTGCAAACTTCCGTTCATATAGGCTGCAATCTCATCCCATACCACGGGAAGCTCCTGTCCTAATTTCCACTCTGCTACGCCCCCTAAGTTAAACTGGCTCATGGCGCGAAGCTTGGCCCGGATACTCTCGGATTCCTCCATCCAGATCTGACACTGCTTGCCCTCTTCCTCAAAGGCAGCATAGTACTGGGAGGTGGTCTCATCCCACTCCGGCGTGATGCCTCTGGTTTCCATGGCCTGCTTTGCTACAGGCATGGTCAGTGCTTCGGATTCCACTCCTGCGTCGGAGGAGCGCCAAAGTCTGGTGTAAAAAGGAATGCCGTTGATGACCTTCTGGGCCGGAACATCGGCAATGGTCTTTTCAATTCCCTGCTGGACATAGCCAAGGGACGCCACACTTCCGGCTTCCTGGGATCCGCCGTAATGCTCATCATAGCCCATGATCACAACGTAATCCACAACCTGTCCCTGCTCTTTTCTATTGTAGTAATCCGTATATTCCGTAGGCACATAGTTATCTACGGAAAGCACCAGATTGTTCTTTCTACAGGCAATGGAAAGCTCCCGGATGAACTCCACATAGTCCTCTCCCGCTTCCCGGGGTACCAGCTCGAAATCCACGTTGATACCGTCTGCTCCCACAGCCACTACGGACTGGGTCAGAGCACTGATAAGGCGCTGTCTGTTGGTAAGGGATGACAGGATCTGAGTGGTATCCACATCATTGGTAAAGTTATCGATGAGAGCCCAAACCTCGATGCCCTTATCGTGCATGGCAGAAACATACTCTCCGCTTTCAATGGAAGTAAATCCGCCCTCATTATCTGAAAGGAAATACCAGGTAGGCGACACCACATTCACCGCCTGGGTATTTGCCAGAAGATCATAGATGGTATCGTTGGCTACCTTGCTTGTTACCTGATGCCATGCCATGTTGATCTTGTGATCCCGCACCAGGGAAGGATATTCTGGCTGGGTGATATTGATGGGCACGGTAACCGTTTCCTCCGAGGCGCCTGAGAGCTTTTTGTTCTCCACATAGCCTACGATGCCGTCCTCACTTTTCACCTTGGACCATTCCTCCATGGTCTCCAGAACCGCCACCTTTTCTCCGGCTGAGATCTGTCGAAGCACATCGCTCTTGATGCCCCCCTGATACCGGATCTGGGTATCCTTTAAAATCTCCGCCCGGTTTTGTGTATAATCCTGTACGGATAGGGTCAGTCTCAGGGGATCCTCAAAGCGTTGCCATATAAAATTGGAAAAGTGCTCCAAAAAACCAATCTCCAGCTGGGGCATCTCATCACGCATGACCCAAAGCACCGTATCCGCCGTCTTGCTTTCCCCGTCCACCTGATACTCTGCGCTGTTCTCAGGGAAGACATAGATCTGGGTAGGGGTGGTATAGATCATCACCCGTTCCTTCTTATCATAAAAGAACTTGCTGTTGAGTCTGGCCTGGACAAAGTCCAGAGGCAGGTAAAGGTTGCCGTCCCGTTGCAGTGCCCGCAGATCGGAAACGCCCTGCTCCATGATCACAGGCACATCCTCGGCTCCGGTGATCTTATAGTACTCTGTCAGCTCCATGGTCTCTTTGGAATAGGACCATCGCTCCATCAGCTTTCTTCCGGCCAAAACTGCCACAATAACGAAAACGGCGACAAAAAACAAAGTAACCAGCACAGGACCCATGGAAGGTCCGGAGGATTTTCTTCTCCTTCTCGTCCCCGGTCTTTGCTGCGTCTGTCCTCTGCGTTCTCTTTGCTGCCTTTGCTCTCTTTGCTCTCTCTGTTGTCTTCTCTCTATTCTCTCTTCCTTTCGCTGCTGGCGTTTTTCCTCTTCATCAAAATCGCCTGCATCCGAAAAGAATTCCAAAAACTCATGCTTCGGTTTTCGATTTCGGTTATTCTCTCTCATCCGTTTCTCCGCTGCTGTCTGCCTTCATTCCAACAAATTACATTCTAAAGGTTATCTTCCTATCTGACAAGTGATTTTTCCAAAACCTCTTTTCCCCACGAAAAACAGGGGTTCCTGTATCTGCGACTGACACGAAAACCCTGACATTCAGGTCGGAACCCCTTTTTCTCTGTTATTCTTTTGCTACTGCTTCACTACTCTTTGTTAACACCCTCCCCGTCTGCAGTACCCGGATCCTTTCTTCTGTAAGGAACCCGGACGCTGTCGGGGATCACATCGACGATGAACCCTCTTTCGTCAAGGATGTAATCAGGCATATAAGCGCCGGAAACATATCTGCTGGTTTCCATACACGCCTTTCCCTCTGCATCCTTTTCAGGCTGCAAATGGATCGCCTTTTCCAGCTTATCCGTGAGCTGCTTCTGCAGATCCGCAGACCGCTTCAGTTCCCGGATCAGCTCCATCACATCCTGCCAGGAGGGATCTTCTTCGAGCATTTCCATATCGGAAGCCATATTGTCCTTCCTTTCCGGTCTAATACCTGCTAGCTATTCTGTTATCGGCCAAATTTCCGAAACCCCGTGAAATCATGATCGGAATTTTACGCCATAAGAGAAACGCAAAACCATGCATCTTTCGTAAAAAACAATAACTGATATTGCATTCATGTAATGTGAATATTCCACCGAACCGGTGGCAAGTGACATCAGGTAAACCCGATCGCTTACCCAAAAGAACGGAAATCAATTTCTCTAGAAAAAATCTTCCGTGATTCATTGTGAGGACGGCCCGCGCGTCCGCAGGACTCATCCGCTATCTTGCAAACGCCTCCCTCCCGATGCCGAGTGGCCGGCGTTTCTCTTAAGCGCATTATAAACACATGACTTTTCTCCTTGCAAGGGCTTTCGGCTACTTTTCCCATTCACCTGATATTTTCATGAATCTTCCACAATTTTGCATACCCGAAATTGTGAAAGATTTATGTCAGAAACCCCGTCAACTTGACGAACACTGCATTTCGAATTAAAATATAGGTAACAGAAACCTTACACATACGGCTTCTGCTGACGATATATGTATTAGGAAACAAACCGCATTCTTCGGAATGGTCCCGGGATCTTTATGACGGGAGGTGAACGATATGAAGATAGAACGAGTAAACGACAGACAGATCCGCTGCACCTTAACCGGCGACGATCTGGCCAACAGACAACTGAAGATCAGTGAGCTGGCATACGGCTCAGAGAAAGCAAAAAATCTGTTCCGCGATATGATGCGACAGGCTGAATATGAATGTGGCTTTGAAGCAGAGGACATTCCCCTGGTCATCGAAGCCATTCCCGTAAGCTCCGACTGCATTGTTTTGATCATTACCAAGGTGGAGGATCCGGAAGAGCTGGATACCCGCTTTTCCAGGTTTGCGCCTTCCGTTCATAACAGTGAAACCGAAGGCATCCTGCCCTTCTCCGGTGACAATGCTCCCGGCAGTATCAACGAACTGGCAGAGGGCATGATCAACATGCTCAAGGAAGTAAAGGCCTCCTTTGAACGGCGTCAAAACCAGCCCGATACCGGATCCGGTGAAAAGGGCGAGGATACTCCGGAAAAAGAGGAAAAGATCCTTTGCATCCTGGAGTGTGACAGCCTGAGCAATCTGGTATCCTTTGCAAAGAGCGTAAAGGCCTTCTACAAGGAGCCTGCTAAGCTGTACCGCATACCGAAGGGTGCCTACCAGCTCCTTCTTTCTTCCGGCAGCATGGGACAAAAGGAATTTGCCAGAGTCTATAATGCCGCTACGGAGTTCGGTCATGTGACAAGCGTAAACGCTTCCAGGATCTCCTATATGCAGGAGCACTTCGATCTGATCCTGAAGGATGATACCATCGAGGCTCTGTCCAAGATCTGATCTATGATAAAGCAAATGAAAAGCACCCGGCCTTCAAAGGTTCGGGTGCTTTTTTTGTCCTTACTCTGCGTTGTAGATCGCATCCATGAGATCGTCAATGTCGATGCCGTGTACCATGGCTGCCTGCTCCAAGGTCTCACCCTGGGATGCGGGACAACCGATGCAGTGCATTCCGGTGGAAAGCAGGATCGGTACCACGTTGGGGTCCTTCACCATAATCTCGGCAATCGTCATATCACGTTTCACATTTTCATGTGCCATATCCAAATACCTCTTTTCTTTCCTGTTATGATTGTTCCATCATAGCAAACTATTTTCTCCCGGTCAACAAGCGTATTTTTTCCAACCCTGCCACTACTACTTGTACGATTTGCACGAAAAACCACAACCTGTTGCATACAATATACAGATTCCTTCGTCACATTTCACGAAAGAAACCGTTTTCGCCCTCTTTTCCTTATAATATGTATATAAAAAAGAACATCTCCCCGCCTTGACTTTGTCTTTCAAAATCTATTATACTTCTGAATTAGAACAGTAATGATTCCTAACTTTGGGATCACTGCAAAAAAATAAATTTATAGGAGGCATTTACCAATGAGAGAAGAATGGAACGGCTTTACTGGCGGTAAATGGGAAGACGAGATCAACGTACGTGACTTCATCCAGAAGAACTACACTCCGTACGACGGCGACGATTCTTTCCTTTCCGGACCCACCCAGAACACGAAGGACCTGTGGGCACAGGTTATGGACCTGACCAAGCAGGAGAGAGAAGCAGGCGGCGTGCTTGATATGGATACCAAGGTGGTTTCCACTATCACATCCCATGGCCCCGGCTATCTTGACAAATCCAAGGAGACTATCGTAGGTTTCCAGACTGACAAGCCTTTCAAGCGCTCCATGCAGGTATACGGTGGTATCCGTATGGCTGAGAAAGCTTGCGCTGATAACGGCTACACTGTAGATCCTGAGATTTCCGAGTTCTTCACCGTACATCGTAAGACTCACAATGCAGGATGCTTTGACGCTTACAACTCTGAGATGAGAGCTTGCCGCTCCTCTCACGTTATCACCGGTCTTCCGGATGCTTACGGCCGTGGCCGTATCATCGGTGACTACAGAAGAATCGCTCTTTACGGTATCGACAGACTGATCGAGGACAAGCA
>JAEEGL010069460.1_pt1 | contig 12543 bp, 7 predicted proteins | sample 9134231 | NCBI WGS metagenome assembly JAEEGL01 (sample SAMN16246548, study PRJNA631951) | gut metagenome | biome: gut microbiome; feature: rumen; material: fiber-attached | host: Bos | place: Iran: Karaj | collected 2018-10
AACCCTACACGATATTTATGCAATGACGCATATTGGCAATTGCTTAATAAGTTTTCAGGTCGGGCTTTGCTTATTCACATTCCGACTGTTAAGTATTTTGGCGACGATTTGCTGTGCAGTTTGCAAAAAGCGTTTTCCTGCCTGTGAAAGGGAATAACCCACTATGACACTTTCTCTGATTGAAAGATGTCAAAGTGGGTTAGTTTCTTCTTTACGTAGCCTCTTCCTACCGTTTCTTTTGTCATAAGTTTATTAAAAGTTCACAAAAAAGACCAAAATCAAAAGAAATGCCGCTTGAAAGTTTTTATAATATATTATATAATATTATTATGCCTTAGATATAATGAACGAAGTGTTTTTTGTATATATTGCATAATTTTCTAAATAAAGTAAAGGAGGTGCTTTATGGATACAACTCAGATTATTATCCTGTGTGCTGCCATCGGAGTCGGTATGCTCGTGATCGGACTGATAATCGGAATCATCGTTCGTAAAAAGATCGGTGAAGCCAAGATCGGTTCCGCGGAGCAGAAAGCCGCCGAGATCATAGACGAAGCTGAGAAAACCGCCGAAGCAAAGAAAAAAGAAGCTTTGCTTGAAGCTAAGGAAGAAATACTTCGCAGCAAGAACGAAGCGGATAAAGAGCTGAAAGAACGCCGCAAGGAAGTTTCCAGACTCGAAAGCAGAGCTCTTGCAAAAGAGGAAGCGCTCGATAAAAAGCACGAAAATCTCGATCACAAAGAAGAGATCTTGAACAAAAAGATCAAAGAAAACGCAGAGCTGACCGAACAGATCGAAAAGATCAAAGAAAGCGAACTGCAGATGCTCGAACGCATCGCAGGGCTCTCCGCCGAAGAGGCGAAAGCCGAAATGCTCTCGAGCCTCGAAGAAGAGGTCAAACTCGAAAAAGCGCGCAAGCTCAGAGAGCTTGAAGCGGAGTACAAAGAGGAGGCTGACGAAAAAGCCAAAAACATTCTCTCTCTCGCGATACAGCGCCTTGCCGCGGATCACGTCGCGGAGGCGACCGTTTCGGTCGTATCTCTGCCTAACGACGAGATGAAGGGCAGGATCATAGGCCGCGAGGGCAGAAACATCAGAACGATCGAAACGCTGACCGGAGTCGATCTCATAATCGACGATACGCCCGAGGCGATAACGATATCGAGCTTCGATCCCGTACGCCGCGAGATAGCGCGCCAGACGCTCGAAAAGCTGATATCCGACGGGCGCATACATCCCACGAGGATCGAAGAGACCGTTGAAAAATGCAGAAGAGACGTCGAGGCGACTATCAAAGCCGCAGGCGAACGCGCAACGTTTGAGACCGGAGTACACGGCCTGAACGGCGAGCTCGTCAAACTGCTCGGCAGACTCAAATACAGAACGAGCTATGGTCAGAACGTTCTCAATCACTCCATGGAGGTCGCTTATATCGCCGGTATCATGGCTGCCGAACTCGGCGCCGACGTCGCGCTTGCAAAACGCGCCGGCCTGCTTCACGATATAGGAAAGTCGATGACTCAGGAGATAGAAGGATCGCACGTACAGATAGGCGTAGACCTTGCAAAGAAGTATAAAGAGAACAAAGACGTCATTCACGCGATCGAAGCGCACCACGGCGACGTTGAAGCGAAGACGATCACCGCGGTCATCGTTCAGGCGGCTGACGCCGTATCTGCGGCGAGACCGGGCGCGAGACGCGAGGATCTCGAAAACTACATCAAGCGTCTGCAGAAGCTTGAAGAGATCGCGAAGAGCTTTCCCGGCGTTGATAAATCGTACGCCATCCAGGCAGGCCGTGAGGTCCGCATAATGGTCAAGCCCGAAGAGGTCAACGACGAAAAGATGGTGCTCATCGCGCGCGATATAGTAAAGAAGATCGAAGAAGAGCTCGAATACCCGGGTCAGATCAAAGTCAACCTGATCCGCGAGAGCCGTTACGTAGACGTAGCGAAATAAAAAACCGACTGCCGCAAACGGTTCAATACCGTTTCCGGCGGTCTTTTTATCGTAAAAATGAAAGTAAAATCAAAAAAGGTATTGAATTTTTTCATTTTATGTGATAAAATAAAACATCATCAATTCGAAAGGCTGTGAATTTATGTTAAAGGTCACATCGATAAAAGAAATATTTGAAAAAGCCGAGCAGCTTAAGGATCAGTCCGTCGTGACCGGCGGCTGGATCAGAACGGCGCGCCGCAGCAAAAACGTCGGCTTTATAGAGCTTTACGACGGCACGTGCTTTCAGGCTCTTCAGGTCGTGTATTCACCCGATCTGCCCGGAGTCGAAGAGGTGGACGCGCTTATAACCGGCTCGTGCATCATCGTCACGGGTAAACTCGTGCATACGCCCGACGGCAAACAGGCGTACGAGCTGCAGGCTGAAAAGATAGATATAGAGGGATCCTGCGACCCGTCGTACCCCTTGCAGAAAAAGCGTCACGGTTTTGAATATCTGCGTACGATACCGCATCTGCGCCCGAGAACGACGACGTTTTCCGCCGTGTTCCGCGTTCGCTCCGTGCTTACGTTCGCCATACACAAATTCCTCTGCGACAGAGGCTTTGTGAACGTCACTACGCCGTGCATCACCACCTCCGACTGCGAGGGCGCGGGCGAGACGTTCCGCATCACGACGATAGATCCGGCAAATCCGCCGAAAAACGAAGACGGCACGGTCAACTACAAAGAAGATTTCTTCGGCAAAAAGACTTATATGACCGTTTCGGGTCAGCTGAACGTCGAGCCGTTCGCTCTGGCGCTCCGCAACGTTTACACGTTCGGACCGTCCTTCAGAGCGGAGAACTCCAATACACCGCGTCACGCCGCCGAATTTTGGCAGGTCGAGCCGGAGATGGCGTTCTGCGACCTTGACGGACTTATAGAGACCATCGAGGCTATGTCGAAATATATCATCAAATTCGTTATGGATCACTGCCCGGACGAGCTTGCGTTCTTTGATAAATTCATTGAACCGGGCTTGACAGCGAAGCTTGAAAAGACCGTCAGCTGCGATTTTGCACGCATCACGCACAAAGAAGCGATCAGGGTGCTGAAAGAGAGCGGCAAGCAGTTTGAAGTTCCCGTTACCGACGACGGATCGATACAGACCGAATACGAGAGATACCTTGCCGAAGAGTATTTCGGACGCCCCGTATTCGTAACCGATTATCCGAAGAACCACAAGGCGTTTTATATGAAGGTCAACGACGACAACGAAACGGTTGCAGCGACCGACCTGCTCTTCCCGGGACTCGGCGAGATCGTCGGCGCCTCCGAACGTGAAGCGAGATACGACGTGCTCTTGCAGAGGATCAACGAAATGGGCCTCGATCCCGAAGAGTACGGCTGGTATCTGGATCTTCGCAGATTCGGTACGGCGACTCACAGCGGCTTCGGTATGGGAGTTGAGAGAATGATGAGATTTATCACCGGTATCGACAACATACGCGACGTTATCGCGTATCCGCGCACGCCGAAAAATGCGGAATTTTAATAACGCAAGGCAGGATCAGCTCAAAAAAAGAGGCGCCGTTCTTATAACCGGCGCCTCCTCGGGGCTCGGTCTTGCTTTTTCTTACGAATTTGCTTCGCACGGTTTTGACGTCGTTATGACGGCGAGGAACGAAGAGATACTCACAGCCGAAGCGGAGAAGATAAAAGAAAAATACGGCGTTGACACCGCCGTATATATATCGGATCTTTCCGTAAACGGCGCGGCGCAAAAGCTTTATGAGCAGATAAAAAGCGACGGGCGTACTGTATCGGTCCTCGTTAATAACGCCGGGGCGGGTACCTGCGGCGAAAGCCGTTTGATCGGATCGAATAAAGATACCGATATGATAAACGTAAATATCACGTCCGCGACCGTTTTATCGAAGCTTTATGCAAACGAATTCGTCGAGGCGGGCGGCGGCGCGATATGTAACGTCTGCTCCGTCGGCGCGTTTCAGCCGGGACCTTACACGGCGTCGTATTACGCTTCGAAAGCGTACCTTTATAACTACACTCTCGCGCTTCGGTGCGAGTTAAGTAAATACGGCGTCGCGGTGACGGCGCTTTGCCCCGGTTCGATCGATACGCCGTTTTTCGGCAAAGCGAACGCGCCGGAACCGAAAAACGGTATGGACCCCGCTAAGGTCGCCGGATACGGATATAAAAGCCTGATGAAAAATAAAAAAACGGCAATATGCCCGTTTTATAACCGCCTCGCGCTGATCGTACCGAAATCAGTCAGATCGGCGTACGTTGCAAAAATCAAGAATCGGTGATCATAAGCTTCGGCGGTTTCGCCGCGGTATTACGGCATATATAGGTATAATATATATAATAATAAATACGAGCCGCTCTCTTTCGAGAGCGGCTCAGTATTATTTCGGATTATTCAACTCGTAATTATTTTTCGAGTTTCTTTTTGCCGATCACAACGCCTGCCGCTGCGACGCAAGCTACTGCCGCGATAGCGACGATAGCTATATCGCTCGTCGGCTGCGGGACTACGGCAGATTCCGTAACGTTGAACGTTACGCCAACCTGGCGGATGTCTTCAACGTCAGCAGTGGATCTGTCTTTTACGACTTTGATCTGCGTGCCGTCTGCAGCTATGACGTATACGTCGATGGAGTGTTCGCCTGCCGCGAGATCAGCGACCGGTACTACTACGCAGAAGCCCTGAGCGCCCGGGAAGTTTGCGTTAGCAAGTTCAGCAGCTCTATCCTGGATGAAGTCGCCTTCGACCACTTCGCCGCCGTCGATCGAGTAACCGAAGCCTGCTATGTCAGCAATGTTTTCGGAAATTCTTACCCAACCGCGTACGGTGATGTTTTCGATCGTGCCTTCTTCGAAGTCGAGGACGGATTTATCTTCGAGAGCGAAGATGCTCTTGTCAACGCTGCCCGAGAAGAGCTGCGTGTCGTCATATTTGAGCTCGTCATACGATACGTTGAGGAGCGCTAATGCGGGAGTGGGATCTACGGGTGCTTCCGGAGGAACAGCGCCGCGGAGAAGCATGTACGGCTGTGCAAGAGTGTTTTCGTTGGTCATGCAGTTGCCGCCTACTTCGATATGTACGTCGCCTGCGTTGCCGGAACCGATTACGAACCAGCCTGCTTCGCCGTCAGTACCGACAGATTCGATCTTGAGCGTGTACGTGCCGGCAGGATATGCATTATCAAACAATACTAAAGGCGTGCCGTCGCCGAGCTGATTAAGTCTCTTCGTTTCGAGAACGTTGCCGTTTTCATCGAGAACGCTTATATCGACCGTGGAGCCTTCGGGGTTGGCGAAGAACAGAGCGCATACGCCGTCAAACGCATACGGAGTCGTGAACGTGCCGGTCCAGAGCCATCCGCCCTGTGCAACGGGGTTCATCCACCAACCGGTTGTGCCCGGTCCTGCAGGATCAAAGAATACCGTGTTGGGATCGGTCATCGTGAACGGAGCCGTTACGATTTCTATTTCAGTGCCGTCAGCCGCTTTTACGAATACGGTCATCGTATGTGCGCCGACTTCAAGACCTGTCAGGTCGACCGGGTAAACGTTGAAGCCGTTCGCTACGTCGGCAGTTACGCCGAATGCATCCTGAACGTCAGCTCTCTGTTCGATGTAAGCAGCGTTGAATATACGTTCGCCGCCGTCGATGCAGTAGCCGAAGGATTCGATCGTGCTGTTGTCGATCCAAGCCCAGCCGCGGAGACCTATGTTTACAAGGTAAGTGGACAGCGGAGCTGTCTGGAGATATGCGAGAGCGTCACCGACGTCGCACCATACAGCGCCGTTATAGAATACTGTATTGAAGGACATCGCATGGAGAGCGGCGGGATCCTGCGGAACGGGTCTTTCGATCGTGAATGCGAAAGACGTGAATTCGATCTCGCTGCCGTCAGTTGCTTTTACGTACAGTCTGCAGGTGTGGTCTCCGGATTCGAGGCCGGAAACGTCGATCGGATTGATCTCAAAGCCGTTGGCTTCGTCAGCAGTTACGCTGAATGCACCCTGAACGTCGGGTCTGTTGAAGATGTATGCGGTGTCGAATACGGGGTCGCCGCCGTCGAACGAGTAACCGAACGATTCGATAGCGCCGTTAACGATCCAAGCCCAGCCGCGTACGCCTATGGTCTGAGCGTCGCCGAAGTTCGGGTTTTCTTCGATCCACTTACCGGCTTCGCCGTCTTTCTTCGCTTCTCCGTCAATGTAGATGGTGTCGAAAGAGAAATTCTGGAGAGCAACGGGCTGCGCTTCTTCGGTAACGTTGAACGTTACGCCGACCTGTCTGATATCCTGAACTTCTGCAGTAGATCTGTCTTTAACTATCTTGATCTCCGTGCCGTCGGCAGCTATAACGTAAGCGTCGATGGAGTGTTCGCCTACCGCGAGATCGGAAACCGGTACTACTATGCAGAAGCCCTGAGCGCCCGGGAAGTTTGCGCTGGCAAGTTCAGCAGCTCTATCCTGGATGAAGTCGCCTTCAACTACTGCGCCGCCGTCGATCGAGTAACCGAAGCCCGCTATGTCAGCAACGTCTTCGGAAATTCTTACCCAGCCGCGAACGGTGATGTTGGAAACGGTGCCGACCTGGAAGTCGAGGATCGACGGATCTTCGAGGTTGTGGATCCATTTGTCAGCGCTGCCGTTTACGAGCGTGTTGTCGTCATATTTGAGCTCGTCATACGATACGTTGAGGAGGCTGTATTCTACGGGAGGCTCAGGTCTTTCGACCGTGAAGATGAACGACGTTACGGTGATTACCGTGTCGTTATCGGAGCTGAGAAGTATCTTGAAGAGGTGGGAGCCGTCTGCAAGCTCGGAAACGTCGATCGGGTTGATCTGGAAACCGTTGCAGATATCCATGGTCGTGCCGAGAACACCGCCGAGGTCAGCTCTGTTTTCAAGGTAAGCAGCGCTGAATACGGGTTCTGCATCGTCGATCTGGTAACCGAACTGGCCGATATGACCGTTGTCTACCCAAGCCCAGCCGCGTACGCCTATGTTCTGAACGTCGCCGAAGTTTTCGTTTTCAGCGATCCAGCCGCCTGCATTGCCGGCGGGAGTCTTATTATCGCCTTCGATAAAGATGTTGTCGAAGGAATAAGCGTGGAGCGAAGGATCGGGAGCTTCATGGCTTATCGTGAAGGTCTTCGATGCCATATCAACGATCGCGAAATCGTCGCCGACAGTGACTCTCATAATGAGCGTGATCGTGTGTTCGCCGGCTTCAACGTCGGCAAGGCTTATGCCCGCCGCAACGGAAGCAAATCTGAACGCGAATTCGCCTGCAATACCTTTGATGGTCTCGCCTTCAGCCTCGGTATTGAAATTGCGGAATTCGATACCGTCAAATATCGGATCGCCGCCGTCTACTTTGTAGCCGAGGTTGTTTGCGGGATAGTTAGCGCCCGCCCAGCCCTGTACGGACAGGACGTCCGCGGTGACCTGGAAGATATCCATGTTGCAGTGGATGAGCGCCGGTTCTTCCGGACCCGCTTCGACTTCTACTTCACCGGCGGTGAATTCGAACGCGACATCGTCTTCATCGTAGTTGAAGATGCCGTTTTTGCCTTCGGCAAGGTTCACGTTGAGCGTGCCGGAAGCGTTTTCGCCGACTTTGACGTTGACCGTGAAGAACACACCGTCGCCGGTAATGTTTTCACTGTGGTCGGCGGTAACGTTGTAACCGCCGGTTACAGACGTTGCACCGAAGGTCATGCCGTCCGGTTTTACCGCGGCGCTGGCATTATCGATGCTGACGATCTCAAGCCCTTCGTCAACCGATACGAATACATGCATATACATGAATCCGGGGTTGTTTTCAAGAGTGACATCAACAGCAACGGTCTCGCCGGGTTCAGCAGTTACGCTGGCGCCGGTCATGGCCGCGGGTGTTTCCGCCGCACTGGTCCAAAGCGTAAACAACGCTGAAACGAGCGCGACGATGAGTACAAATGAAAGAATCTTTTTCATACTCTGTTTTTTTCTCCTTTTTTTAAAAATTAACTTTTTAAGTTATAGAAAGTATAGCACGGCGCAAGAGGTTTGTCAAGGCTTTTTCACAATTTTATATTTAGTTTGTTTAGAAAATTAAAATTTTTTCCTTCGAGACGCGATGGATATTGTTTTTTTTACTGTTTTCTTTGCTTTTTTCTATATATCGTGACGCGGACCGGGGGAAACTGCGATCAAAACTGACCTGTATGTTAATTATTTGTTAATTCTGCGAAAAGGTATTGATTTTTCGAAAATTGATGCTACAATATGAATTGTTGTTTGGCACTCAGTTATTCAGAGTGCCAAACGGAAAATCATTCAGGGAGGAAAGTATAATGAAACTTAAACCTTTATTCGACCGCGTTGTGCTTCGTATGGTCGAAGCCGAAGAAACAACGAAAAGCGGCATCATTCTCGCCGGATCGGCAAAAGAGAAACCTCAGATAGCCGAAATAGTGGCCGTAGGCCCCGGCGGCGTTATCGACGGCAAGGAAGTCGCCATGACGGTAAAGGAAGGACAAAAAGTAATTTTTTCTAAATACAGCGGCACGGAAATAAAGCTCGACGGCGAAGAGTATACCGTCGTAAAACAGAGCGATATCCTCGCGATCGTTGAATAAGAAAGGAGCGATATATCATGGCAAAACAGATCATTTACGGAGCGGAAGCGAGAGCGGCTCTCCAGGCGGGCGTCGACAAGCTTTCCGACACAGTCAAAATCACGCTCGGTCCGAAAGGCAGAAACGTGGTGCTCGATAAAAAATACGGCGCTCCGCTGATCACGAACGACGGCGTCACGATAGCAAAAGAGATAGAACTCGAAGACGCTTTCGAAAATATGGGCGCTCAGCTCGTCAAAGAGGTCGCAACGAAGACAAACGACGCGGCGGGCGACGGCACGACGACGGCGACGCTTCTCGCACAGGCTCTTATAAGAGAAGGCATGAAGAACGTCACGGCGGGCGCCAACCCGATGGTCGTAAGAAAAGGCATACTCCGCGCGTCTGAAGCGGCGGTCAAAGCGATAATCGCAAATTCGCAGTCGGTCAAAGGCTCGAAGGATATAGCGAGAGTCGGCACGGTATCGTCCGGCGACGAATACATCGGCACACTGATAGCCGACGCTATGGAAAAAGTAACGTCCGACGGCGTTATCACGGTCGAGGAATCCAAGTCCGCTGAGACTTACTCCGAGGTCGTCGAAGGTATGCAGTTCGACCGCGGCTACATTTCGCCTTACATGGTCACCGACGCCGATAAGATGGAAGCGGTCCTTGACGACGCCTGCATCCTCATCACGGATAAAAAGATCTCGAACATACAGGATATCCTGCCCCTGCTCGAACAGATAGTAAAGACCGGCAGCAAGCTGCTCATCATAGCAGAAGACATCGAAGGCGAAGCCCTTACGACGCTGATACTCAACAAACTCAGAGGCACGTTCAACTGCGTAGCCGTCAAAGCTCCCGGCTTCGGCGACAGACGTAAAGAAATGCTCCGCGATATCGCGATACTCACCGGCGGCGAGGTCATCACGTCCGAGCTCGGTCTCGAGCTTGCCGACGCGACGGTCGATCAGCTCGGTCACGCGAGACAGGTAAAGGTAAATAAAGACAATACGATAATCGTCGACGGCGCCGGCGACAAGGATCAGATCAAGGCGAGAGTCGGTCAGATCAGAGCCGCCATCGAAACAACGACTTCCGATTTCGACCGCGAAAAACTGCAGGAGAGACTCGCAAAGCTCGCCGGCGGCGTAGCCGTTATCAAAGTCGGCGCGGCGACCGAGGTCGAAATGAAAGAAAAGAAGCTCCGCATAGAAGACGCGCTGAACGCAACGAAGGCCGCAGTTGAAGAGGGCATCGTAGCGGGCGGCGGCGTGGCGTATCTCAACGCGATACCCGCTGTTAAAGAGCTTCTCGAAAAAGCCGAAGGCGACGAAAAGGTCGGTGTGAACATCGTTCTGAAAGCTCTTGAAGCTCCCGTACGTCAGATCGCCGAAAACGCCGGCTTCGAAGGCTCCGTCATCGTCGACAAGATCTTCGCGTCCAAGAAAGTCGGCTACGGCTTCGATGCGTACAATGAAAAATACGTCGATATGGTCAAATCCGGCATCGTAGACCCGACGAAGGTCACCCGTTCGGCTCTGCAGAACGCGGCGTCCATCGCGGCGACGGTACTCACCACCGAATCGCTCGTGGCGGATAAGAAAGAAGAGAACCCCGCTCCCGCTGCTCCCGCGGCAGGCGGCATGGGCGGAATGTATTGATAAAAACCCGAAAGAAAACGACCGGTCTCCCGGTCGTTTTTTTGTGCTGCCGTTTCGGCTCCCGATTCACCCGTTTCGAACGAACGTCGCTTGCCGAAGGCATACTTCGCTTTTTTACGAATGCGCTTCCGCTTCGGAGAAGGCGCGGCAGAGCATCTGCACGTCGTCGTAATACGACCGTCCGGCACGGAGCCGAAGATCAAATTCTACTATATGGTCGGCGGAAAGACGGAAGAAGAGACGAAAGAAAAGCTGAAAAAGCTCAAAACTCTGCCTGCGGCGATAACGAAAGCGTAAGTGCAGTAAGATATGGGAGATTATTTCGATCAGGCTGACCGGTACAGACAGTATCTGTCGGACGGCGAATACGTCGGATAGACCGGCAGATAAAGCAAAATGATAAAAGGCTGTTATCAAACCTGAACTGCAAATCAGGCGATAAACAGCCTTTTTGTTTATCAAAACGCGTATTCACGGAAAAGCCCGCGGTCGACTCACCGGAACAGAAACCCGTTTTCTTCTTTTATTCGGATGATGTTTCTATAATACTGTCAGAACAGTAATATTTATTTATAATACGTTCCCATGATTCTTCATCCACATAGAGCCATGAAGTATAACACATTATCCTATCTTCTCCTTGCCGACAATGTTCGGGTTCAATCTCGGAAATAATATCATAATCTCCATTTTTGAATTCAATCAAAAAACATATTCCACGTGGAGTCAGCAGTTCCAAACCGTATCTTTTCATAGGAAGATTCTCTATCTCATAATACAATTCTTTTGCCCGATCATCGGAGAGTTCCGATAAAACTGTATACTCATATTCATTTTTTGCATCAACTATTTTAACGCAATTAACATTTTCCCACGGTTGATCGCAATTCCAATAATGAATACTATTATCGCACGCGCAAATAAATGTGAGTAATAAAAGTATCAGAACTGAGAATAACAATTTAAAGGTCAGGGCTTTTTTCATATTTATCCTCCATTCATTTGTACCTAACGGTACGATCATCATTTGACGCGAAGCGTCAATCATCATTTTAAATGAATTGACGGCAAAGCCGTCATGAATTACGCTGCGCGCGTGAATTAACGCTTACGCGTCGTGAATTGTCCTTCGGACATGAAATTCCGCTTGCGCGGAATTCTCAATTCTGTTACACCGAGTGTTCTTCCGCGGCGGCGCCGCGGATCGTTTTCTTACCGTATTTTCCGTTTATTTGCTCTGCGCAAAGTATTCCGCCATAAGCTCTTCAAAACGCTGATCATAGTTTATATAATCGTCATACTGTTTCGATATCAGCACCGTATCGTCGCAAACGAGAGATAATATATATTTGACCGTTCCGTCTTCATACTTTGCACTCGATTGCACCTTCCAGTATTTCTGATCTATACAACCGTAGGCACGTGTATTATAAACGTAATACGCGTCGTATTCTTTAAGAAGTCTCTGCGATATGAAATCGGTATCGGGAAAGCCGTCAGCAAGTCCGATGCACCACGTATAATCGGCGCCGATAATGTTGCCGTATTTGTCGATGAAAAGGACCAGTTCATTGTCGAGCAAGTTTTCATTATAGAGAAGTGCGCACCACATTCCCGCCTCTTCATCTTTATAGAGGTCTATATCCTGATAACGTCCGTGTTTGAACGTCTGCGCCGTATATTCGATCGTTTCTTTGCTCAGTACGGTCTTATTATTTTCGTCCGGCGCGTATGTAAAGAACGAATCCGTTTCGGCGCGGTCATAAAACCAAAGCCTGTAATGGAATTTGCTCTCGTCGTATTTATCCTGCATTATAAGCTCATATGCGGGTCCCATAAAGTTTTTGATATGCTCCGCAAGCTCCGGGACAGCGTTTTCGAAAAAGTTTTTGCCGTCGCAGATAATCGGCATATTCCTTTCCGCGTCGTACATTATAACGTAAGTTTCGCCTCTGTAATATATCGCAAATCCGTCCGACTGCGCGCCTTTTGCCAAGCTGTCGACCGGTCCGCTCTCTTTTATGCGCGTTATGACCGAATCGTAATACTCCGTCTCTTCCGCCAGCGTCGCGGCGTCGTCATAACAGATATTGGCAAGGCCGAATCCCCGACAGTATTCTGATATTTGCCTGATGTTTTTTCCGTCATACTCGTAATACGCGTATTTGACCGCGATGTCTTCTCCTTTGGTATCGTCTTCATCAAAGATCGGCGCGCTTTTCCGGCAGGAGCAGCATAACAAAAGCATCACCGTGCAAAGTATTATACACAGGATCTTTTTCATATTTCTT
>JAEEGL012096597.1_pt1 | contig 12543 bp, 8 predicted proteins | sample 9134231 | NCBI WGS metagenome assembly JAEEGL01 (sample SAMN16246548, study PRJNA631951) | gut metagenome | biome: gut microbiome; feature: rumen; material: fiber-attached | host: Bos | place: Iran: Karaj | collected 2018-10
GATCTGATCATTGTCAGGGTTGCTGCCCAGGGAACCCGTACACAGGCAGATGGCATTGGCTGGACTGTCATGCAGCCTGACCATCTGATCAAAATCTTCCTGGCTGTGGGCAATCCGCGGAAGCCCGAAAATCGGCCAGGCCGGATCATCCGGGTGGCAGGCCATGCGCACGCCGACCTCCTCGCACACGGGAATCACCGCGTCCAGGAAATATTTGAAATTCTTCCGCAGGTCCTCCGGGCCGATCTTTTCATACTGCTTCAGGGTTGTCTCCAGCAGGGCCAGCCGTTCCGGTTCCCATCCGGGCAGGGTAAAGCCTTTGCTGCCCTCCGCGGTTTTCCGGACGATTTCCAGCGGGCCCATTTCACCCAGGTCCTTCTCATCGAAATACAGGCTGTTGCTGCCGTCTTCCGGAATCACCCGGGCCAGATCCGTCCGCAGCCAGTCGAAAACCGGCATGAAGTTGTAGATGATCACCCGGACCCCGTGTTTCGCCAGCATCCGGATGGTGCGGATGTAGTTGTCAATATATTCTTCCCTGCTGGGAAGCCCCATTTTGATGTCCTCGTGTACATTGACAGACTCGATCACTTCGATTTCCAGCCCGGCGTCGTTCACTTCCCTTTTCAGCGCAGCGAATTCTTCCTCCGGCCAGTTTACTCCGGCCGGTTTTTCCAGCAGGCCCATCAGCCCCGTCATGCCGGGAATCTGTTTGATGTATTTCAGCGGAATCGGATCCGTGGCGCTTCCGTACCAGCGAAAGGTCATTTTCATCGGTTTTTCCTCCCTTGGGTCAGATTGTTATGATGAATACAGATTGGTCTGTACCCTCATAATATACCATAGATTTTCCCCGGTTCCTATAACATCGGCCCCGGTTTCGGCAGTTTTTTTCGTCTTTTTCCTTCTTTGTTGTGTTTTGGGTCCTTCCCGTGTATAATATCATAAAAACAATCTGATCCAGAGGCGTAAACCGTCAGCATCAGTCATATCCCGTGAAGGAAACCGGAAAGAAAGGGGTTTCATGAACACCATTATCCAAAAACCCGTCGGAGTCTGTCTGGCGCAGGCGCATACCTCCCTGAAGACCGATCTGGTCTCCGAGATGGATCGCGCTGCCCGTGAAAAAGGCTGCGGCATCATTGCTTTCAACAGCTCGCTGGATTATTACTGGTCCCAGAAAGGGGATCATATTACCGCGTGCATTTACCGCCTGATCCGGTTTGACCAGCTTTCCGCGCTGGTGATCCTGCACGATAACATTTATGACCTCCACCTCATGAACTACCTGATCACCAACGCGCGTCAGCAAGGTTTGCCGGTCTTTTACCTGGGCGGAATCCGGGAGGACTGCATCAGCATTACGGACGATTACGAAATCCCCTATAAAGACCTGGTCCGGCATGTGATCCGGGATCACGGGGTCCGGGATATGTTTTATATCGCCGGGCTCCGCAATGAGGACAATTCCGTCCGCCGCCTCAGGTATTTTCGGGAAGTGCTGGAGGAATACGGCATCCCGCTGCCGGAGGAAAACGTTGCCTACGGAAATTATCTCGATACCATGGCGGCAGATATTGTTCGGAACCTGGCGGAAACCCGGGAGCACCTGCCCCGGGCCATCCTGTGCGCCAATGACAGCATGGCCGCCGCGGTGTGCGACGAGCTCCAGGGCCGCGGAGTCCGGATTCCGGAGGACGTGATCGTCACCGGTTTTGACGGAACGCCCACCGCGTATCTCGGCGTTCCACAGCTGACCACCTGCCATTCCAACCCCGAAGGCCTGTCGAAACTGGTTATGGATCTTGTGGACCGCTATTACCGCGGGGAAGCGCTGGAAAAAAAATACACCCACAGCTACAAAACCCTGCTGATGGAATCCTGCGGCTGCGGACATGTCCATCATCCGCGTTTCAACGCCCTGCGCACCTTCCGGCAGGCGGAAACCTTTGTCAACCACGAGAACAACCTGTATTACTCCATGGAACAGCTGCTGGAGCTGAAGGAGCCGCTGGATATTTTCCGGAAGCTTTCCGCCACGCTGCTGCCCGGCTCCGCCCTGTACCTCAACCGGAGCATGATTGAGGCCAATCCGGACGAAGAGTACCACGCAAACCGGATTGAGGATGAACTGATCATGATTCCCTACCGGAAACCGGACCAGCAGCTGATCTTCCGGAAGGTTTACAGCCGGGATATGCCCCTGCCGGAGCCGGTGACCCAGGGAACCCATATCCTGAATGTCATTCATTCCGACACGCTGGTGTTCGGATACTATGCCGCCCATACCACGGACCTGGCAGCGGATACCCAGCTGATCAAGCGGCTGTCCTCTGTCCTGAACATGGTTTACTGCATTGTGGAAGCCCGGAACCGGCAGCGGCAGCTGATTGCCCGCTTTGAAAACAATCTGTATCTGGACACCCTGACCGGCCTTTCCAACCTGAAAGGCCTGACCCGTTGGTTCCATGAGTATATCTCCGATTCGGACAACCACCGGAAATATCTTTCCCTGTCCGTTTATTCCATTCCGCGCTATTCATGGATTTTCGAAACCCACGGCATGGAGGAGACGGAAAACACGGTCCGGACCGTCGCGGAACTCCTGCGCCAGTCCAATCCGGACGCGCTGATCATCGCCCGGCTCAATGAAGAACAGTTTGGCGTGGCCAGGTGTTCGGAGACGGAAGCGGACATCACCGCCCGGATCGGGCATGCAGAACAGGAGTTCCTGCAGCACCTTGAAGCCGTCAACGCCCAGGGAGGACGTTCCTTCCATCTGGAGGTCAGCTTCGGAAGCACCCTGCTGAAAACCGGCTGGGAAAGCACCACCGTGGAAAACCTGATCCATCTGGCCATCGGCGAAATGTATCTGAACCGGCTGCGGACCTGAACCCATGAGAATCCGGATGCGGAAAAAGCCGGCCACACCCTGTACAATTCCCTGATCCTGCTGCTGGAAAAGAACCTGATCCGGTATTTCTTCCAGCCCATTGTGGACGCACGCACCGGGCAGATTTACGCCTATGAAGCGCTGATGCGTTCCGGCGGCGGAATCCAGCTGACCCCCATGCAGATCCTGAGCGCCGCCCGGGAATACGGCCGTTTGTATGACGTGGAACAGATCACGCTTTTCGGGATCATTGACCGGTATGTCCGGGATTACCGCAGTTTCAGCGGCTGCAAGGTTTTTATCAATACGATCCCGGGCCACTTCCTGACGGAAGAGGACTGCAGTGAAATCATGGCCCGGTACGGAAGCTATCTGGACTGCTTTGTGCTGGAGCTGACGGAGGATGACCCCACCTCGGACGAGGAGCTGAAGCGCATCAAAAAGCTCAGCCATCCGGGAAACCAGATGCAGATTGCCGTTGACGATTACGGAACCGGCCACAGCAATATCGTGAACCTGCTCCGCTATGCTCCCCAGATTATCAAAATCGACCGGGCACTGATCACGGATATCGACAAGGATACCAATAAACAGCTGTTCGTCCGGAACACCATCGATTTCGCGCATCAGAACAACATCCGTGCCCTGGCGGAAGGTGTGGAAACTGCCGATGAGCTTCGGACCGTCATTGAGTTCGGCATCGACCTGATCCAGGGATTCTATACCGGCCGTCCCTCTCCCCAGCCGGTCCCGGTCATCAATGAAAACGTCCGGAACGAGATTATCCGGATGAAGCTTCAGGCGGTGCAATACGGAAACACGCCGCTGACCTACACCATGAGCGACGGCGAAAAGGCCGACCTGCTCCAGCTGCGGCTGCAGCAGGTCAACTGCATCCGGATGGGATCCGGAAGCTTTGTCCTGACCGGGGATCCGAAGCAAAGCGTGGATATGATCCTGCGGGTGGATGATAATTCAGAATGCACCATCACCTTTGACGGCATCAATATCCGCGGTGTCACGGAGCCTACCGTGGTGTTCGGCCGCAGCTGCAGGGTCACCCTGATGCTGAAGGGCGAAAACACCCTCCGGAAGGAAGGCATTGTCGTTCCTCCGGATTCCTTCCTGACGGTGCTCGGCGACGGCAGCCTGCACATTAACAACAACCGCAACTATTCCGCCGGAATCGGCGGAAGATACAACGATCCTTACGGCACCATTGTGCTGGATCTGAACGGAAAGCTTTCCTTTTCCTCTGCCGGAGACCGGATCTGCTGCATCGGCGGCGGCCGCAGCGCCGGCAGGGGCATCCGTCTGGTTCGGGGAACCTACGATATTTCCGCCAGCGGAATCAATGTGGTATGCATCGGTTCCTCCCTGGGGGATGCCTCCGTTCAGCTGGGTGAAATCAGCCTGTCCGCTCACGGGGAAGGAAATGAGGTCCTGCTGATCGGCAGCGTATCCGGCAAGGCAAAAATCGTCTCCTCAGGTTCTCTCCGGCTTTCCGCCGCCTGTGAACGGGCCACCGGCATCGGAACCATCAGCGGGGATGCGGAGATCTCCTTTGACGGCGGTTCCGCCGTCGTCTCCGTCAGCTGCGACAGCGGAGCTGCCATCGGCACCTTCAGCGGGGAGCATATGACCACCGTCCGGAATACGCTGATCCGTCTCCACGGGGAAGGAAACCAGCTGGCCGGTCTCGGAAGCCTCCTCGGCATCGGAGAAGTCCGGATCGAAAGCGGGGAAATCTGCGGGGACCTGCTGGCGGCCGAAAAAATGATCCTGGGAAGCGAAGGATCCCGCTGCGTGGTGACCGGCGGAAACCTGAATTTTGCCCGGGACCGCAGTGCGATGCCAGTCAGTCCCGACGGTACGCCGCTGGTCTTCAGGATGCCGGAGGAAGATCACTTTGAACGCACCTTCCGGGACCGGAAGGAAACCTGGACCTACCGGGCGGACCGGAACGCGGAAGGAAAACTGGGGGTGTTTGTTCCGGAAACGGATCCCGGACAACTCCCCTGATCCGTCCCCGGCAGGGCACGCCGGAATCAAATGCAGCACAGCAACCCGGACCATGGATAAAAAGGAGCTCCGTCAGGCATGCAGCTGGATTATTTCTTTTTCTACACGGAAGCCAATCTCGTCTGTATCATTATTCTGGGAATTCTCCTGATTCACAGCTGTCTGAACAGCACCCGCCAGGAAAAGCTGATCTGGTATAGCCGGACCCTGGCAACCCATATTTTGTATTTTCTTTCCGACATCGGATGGGCGGCGGTTCTCAGCGGGAATCTTCCGCGGACCCGCTTTCTGGTCGTGCTGTTCAACTTTCTGAACTATTTTCTGCTCAGTCTGATTGCCTATGAATGGTTCATGTATACGGCTGCCTCCATCCGGATGAAATCCAGGAACAGCAGCAAATTCAGGATTCTGTGGCTGCTCCCCATGGAGCTTTCCGTCCTGGCCGTTGTGCTGCTCTTCATCATTTCGCCGGAAACCCTGGTCCGGGAAAGCAACGAACTCACGAACCTGTATTATCCGATGATGATTGCCGCGCCGATCATCTACCTGGTGACAGCGCAAAGCCTTTCCCTGAACCGGGCCAGGAGGGCGGAATCAAAGGAGGATGCCCAGCAATTCCTGCAGATCGGTCTTTATCCGATATGCATCCTGGGATTCGGCCTGATCCAGACTTTCGCCATGAACGCGCCGCTTTTCTGCTTCGGATGTACCGTCGTCATGATGATTTTCTACATCCGGAACCTGCAGGTTCTGGTTTCCGTGGATTCTCTCACCCGCCTCAACAATCGCGGGCAGATCAGCCGCTATATGCAGCAGGTTCGTTTCCGGGAAAACATCCGGTCCTATGCCGTCATGATCGATATTGACAATTTTAAAAAAATCAATGATACCTTCGGCCATGCGGAAGGCGACCGGGCGCTGATGCTGGTTTCGGATGTCCTGAAGCAGGCCGTGGAAAGAATCCGGTCCGCAGTGTTCCTCGGCCGGTACGGCGGGGATGAATTCACAATCTTCCTCCAGTGTGCGGAAGGGGATGTGCCCCCGGATCAGCTGCTGACAACCATCCGTGAAATGCTGGAGGAACGGCAGGCAGAAACCGATCTTCCCTATGTGCTGAAAATCAGCGCCGGCTACGACCTGCTCCGGGACCGGAAGGATACCCTGGCTGCCTGCCTGAACCGGGCGGATGAAAAGCTGTATCAAAACAAGCGGGCCGCCAATGTGGGCCGCTGAAAAAGGCTGCCGGAAAACCCATGTCTCCTTTCCGCCTTAAGGCGCCTGATTTGACCGGAAGCCTTTCCCGTAGTATGATATCCGGGCCGGGAATTTCCTTGATTTCCCGCGCCCGGATGTTTTTTCATGTTTTTCAGAAAGGGTGATCAAAAATGCTGTGGCACTGGATTGTCAAAATTGTACTCTGGACCCTGGCAGGCTACCTGGGCAGCCGGATCATGAAGGACGGAACGCCCAACGGATGGCTCGGCAACGTCATTCTCGGCTGGATCGGCGGGCTTATCGGCAATTTTGCCTTCAGCCTCATCGGGCTGGGCTCCAACGGCCTCATCGGGGAAATCCTCGTTTCCGTTGCGGGCGCCTGCCTGGTAATCTGGCTGGTCCGGAAGTTCAACCTGGGTCGTTGGTTTGATAAATAAATCATCACGGAGGCAGGGAACATTTCTTCCCTGCCTCCTTCATTTTCCGTCCGGAAGTTTTCAGCCCTGGCTTCCGCCCAGGAGATCATACTCCAGTTCAATGCCGTTGGCCGTTTCATACACGAGATTTCCGTCCTTCAGGGAGAAGGTCGCGTCATATGTCTCGGCATCTTCCTCGGAATCATATTCGCCGTCGGCGTTATTTTTGAAGTGCGTGCAGGGACCCATGACAGTCACCTTGCCGGTTTCCGACTGGTAGGTTCCGGTCATCAGGAAGAGCGTGTACTGTTCCCCGTCAATCTTTCCGCGCTGGAGATAAACGGTGTAGTACAGGTGATCCTCATCCGCGCCTTCCCAGTAAATGGTCGCTTCCACTTCTTCCGCTTCGTTTTTCCAGGTGCCCTTGAACCGGCCGATATCCTCAAACTTCAGTCCCGCGCCGGCATCCTCCCGGCCGTCCTTCCAGATCAGCTTGCCTTCCGCGTCAATGGTGAACCGGGTCGCGGTCTGGGCGTCGTCAAAATCACTGTAGGTTTCGGCCGCGAACTCCTGCTGCCCGGTTTCCGCCTGGTAGGTATAGTCCGCTTTGGAGGAGGAGAAGGAAACCAGGGCATCCTCCGCCTCTTTGTAATCGCAGGCATAATACCAGACGCTGCCGCCGTTCTTTTCCGGCTGGTCCACGGTCACGGAAACCCTGTAGCCCTGTTCCTCATAGTAAATTTCCACGAGGCCTCCGGCAATGGCCCAGTCCTTCTCAAACTTCTTGCCGCCTTCCGCCTGGGGAGCTGTCTCCGCCGCCGCAAAGGCCAGCATGCCCACCATCAGAATGGCCACCAGGATACTGATTGCTTTTTTCATTTTATTCAACTCCTTTGTTTTCTTGTCCGGACGCGCGTCATAGCGCGTCACGGATATTGATACGCAGTTTTTCCCGGGATGGCAGTTTCCGGAAGCATCCGGATTCCGCCGGATTCAGCCCTGCATATATTTTTCAGCAAAATCCTTCATGGGCACAGGCTTTGAAAAATAGTAGCCCTGAAGATAATCGCAGCCGATGTCCGCCATGGCTTCGGCCATTTCCCGGTTTTCAATTCCCTCGGCGGTAATGCTGAAACCCATCTGCCGGAACGCCTGTACCAGCGCCGGCAGCAGGGAATCCCGGTCCCGGATGTAGTCCCAGACAATCTTCATATCCAGCTTAATATGGGAAAAAGAATACTTTTTGACCTGATGCAGGTTTGAAAAGCCGGATCCGTAATCATCCAGCGCCAGCTGAAAGCCGCATTGACGCAGGTCTGCAATCTGTTTCTCCTGCTTGGAATAATTGATCATGGATTCTTCCGTAATCTCCAGATGAATCTGATCAGCGGAAATTCCGTATTCCTTCAGGATGGAGGAGAAAAGAACGGGAAGATGGCTGTGCATGCACTGGATCGGCGAAAGATTCACGTTGATCCAGCGCAGCCCGGAGGAATGCAGGTCATGATCCCGGATAAAGGCACAGACCTTGCGCAGGACCTGTTCTCCCAGCTGGTTGATGTTTCCGTTTTTTTCGGCGATCGGAATAAACAGGCCCGGGGGAATCATTTTCCCCTCCCCGTCCCGGATCCGGGCCAGGGCCTCCGCTGCGGCCGTCTTTCCGGTCCGGCTTTCATTGATCGGCTGCAGGAATACCTCCACCGCGTCGTTTTCAATGGCCTTGTCCAGCCAGCGTTTGATTTCAATCTGGCGGCTGAATTCTTCCAGGGTTTCCGCCGGCATCAGCGTCTGTTCAATGTCCGCGCTTTCGCCTGCCTCGTCCAGCGCATAAATCAGCATGTTCACAATCCGGTCCGAGGACAGCGCCCGGGCCGTCAGTCCGATTTCCACGTAAGTGACGTTCAGGTACAGGTCAACACCTTCCGCCTGCCAGGACTTCTGAAAGCGTTCCGAGATCTCTTTCCGGATTCTGTCCCAGTCGGTTTCATCCGCCCCGGCCAGCGCAAAGTTTCCGCCCCGTACATAAAATACCAGGCACTGCGGAAACTGCCGGACCAGGTAACTGATGATCAGTCCGAGGCCCTGGTCCATCTGTATTCCGCCGTACATGCTCCGTTTGTCATTGTAATTCCGGATCGCAAAGCCGAGGATCCGGTTACCCTTCCGGTGCATCGGATCGTCCAGCCAGTCGGTAAGCGCCCGTGTGTTGAACGCCGGCCCCCGGTCGGTAATATAGAGGTCCGGATTCTCAAAGGCAAGGAAAATCACAAGAATTGCCAGCAGGCAGAACACGTTCATGACCAGATACTGCGGGAACAGGATCCGTATCGTGTTCCCGATGATCAGGATGGCGTGATAACCGAAGGCGCTGATCAGGACGCTTCTGCGAACCTTTTTCCGGTAACGGACCAGCTGGAAAATGCCCAGGGCCAGGTAAAAGAAGGAACAGGCGGGCAGAATCCAGTACAGGGGGCCCCTGTGATATCCGGCCGCATCCGCCGTATAAACAGCGCCGGTGAACGGACTGGTTACCACCATGACTTCACAAACCAGGAAAACGGTATAGGACAGCAGCTTGTTCCACGTAAAACCGGGCGCTCCGACTTTCGGCAGCTTCATGGTCAGCCGGAAGAACGCCAGCACCCGGGCAAAAAAAGCAACAAAGTAGGCCATATTCAGCACGGACAGCAACGGGACGGAAAAATCCCGGTAATGATTATCCGCGTAGGTGGACAGGAGATCCGTAACAATGGCCGCGATATCCGTAATGATCAGTGTCAGGAACGCTTTGTTGATCCGGTTCGGAATCCGGGGCCGGGCAAAATAGAAAGCCAAAAGAACAGAAAGCACCAACAGGCTTGGAATGACAAAATCCATATTCCACACAGCGCTTTCTTCCTTTCAGATTCCTTTTTCTCGTATCCTCGCCAGAACAGGGTCCCTTATATTAACCCATAAAGTCGTCCCTGTGTCAAGCTTTTCGGGAAAACCTGCGGCGGTTTTCCCCTTCGAAAACGGAAGGAAGGGTGCCGTGTTTAAACCCGAAAGCAACGGAAAATACCGGCGGAGGATCGTATTTGACATTCCCCGGGATCTGTGGTAACATCGCGGCATGATCGTTAATGCTGAATATACAGGAGGACTCTCCCTATGCCGCGCAATAATGACCGCGTCACCCTCCAGGACATTGCCCGGGTGACCGGTTTCACGGTCAATACTGTTTCCCGCGCCCTGAAAAACAAGGATGATATTTCCAGGGAAACCTGTGAAAAAATACAGAAAGTAGCCCGGGAGATGGGCTACGTCCGGAATTACCTGGCCAGCTCCCTGCGTTCCGGCCGCACAAAAACCCTCGCAATGATCGCCGGTTCCATGGTAAACCCCTTTTATGCCATCCTGGCGGACCTGATTCAGACGGAAGCTGCCCGGCTCGGGTACAGCCTCATCATCCTGGGCTCCCGGGACGATCCGGATACAGAGCTGAGCGCTGTGGAAATGGCCTTGTCCCGGCAGGTGGACGGGGTGCTGATCACCCCCTGCTCCTTTGATTCTCCCGCGCTTTCCACCCTGCGTTCCTCCCGGGTTCCCTTCGTTCTGCTCAGCCGCTATCAGGAGGGAACGCAGGATGACTGTGTATACTGCGATGATGAAGAAGGCGGCTACCTGGCCGGAAAATTCCTGATTGAAAAAGGCCACCGCAAGGTGGCCATGCTGGCTTATCATCAGGTGGTTTTCTCCTCCCGCCAGCGCTTTTCCGGTTTCCGGAGGGCCTGCGCCGAAGCCGGCCTGCCGGAAGAGAATGTTTTTTACGCCTGTTCCGAAAACCCGGAGGAAATCCTGGATCACCTGAAATCCTGGATCCGTCAGGGGGTCACCGGCCTGTTTTCCTTCTGCGACGTGGAAGCCTGGATTACCATTACCCTGCTGGAAAAGGCCGGCTATAAAGTGCCGGGGGACCTGACCGTCGTCGGTTTCGACAACATCCTGGATTACGTCCAGTTCCCCAAGCCGATTTCCTCCGTGGACTGCCATCTGCAGAAGGAAGCCTGCCTGTCCATCGACCTGATCCGGAAGCGCATTCACGACCCGGATCTGGCGCCTCAGCAGATTCGCATCCCGGTTTCCTTCATCTGCCGGGAGCCGTAAAAAGCACGCCGGCGAATTTACAGCACCTGCTCCGCCTGGGCTGAGGCGTCGGTCATCTTCTCCACCGGAATGTCCGGATAATCCGTTGTAACCGGAAGCGGCAGGGTCTGCATGTATTCATGCATGGCTTCGGCAACCCGCTTGCTGTTGGCCACGGCTTCCACCACCGTCCGGGCTCCGCTGGCAGCGTCTCCGGCGGCAAACACCCCCGGCCGGCTGGTATGGCCGTCTTCGTCCACCGTCAGGAGTCCGCTCCGGACGGTATCGATTCCCTTGGTAGTCGTAACCAGGTTGCTTTCCGCTCCCTGGCTGACCGCCACAATCACGCCGGTGCAGGGATACAGTTTTTCCGTTCCGGGAACCGGACGGATCTTTCCATCCCCGTCCGTCTGGCTGTCTGCCAGGACGACCCCGTCCTCCCGGATTTCCACCGTGCACTTGTTATAAATAAAATCCACGCCCTCCAGCTTCGCATAGCTGCTTTCATACTGGCTGGCCGTCAGGGTATCGGTCAGGTTGACGCATCGGACAAAACGTGCTCCGTGGCGGATGGCGGTGCGGGCGCAGTCCATGGCGCTGTTGCCGGTACCGATCACCAGAATCCGCTCTCCCAGCCGGAAAGCTTCCGGACTGGCCAGGTAGTTGATGGCATAGGTTACGTTGCCCAGGCTTTCTCCCCGGATATTCAGCTTCCGGGGTTTCCACAGGCCGGCGCCTACAAACACGCTCTGATACCCGTCCCGGAAAAGGTCGTCAATGGTGACCGCGCTTCCGATATACGTATTGGGCCGGAACCGGATTCCCTTCAGCTCCAGGTGCCGGTAGGCCATATCATCCAGCACCGCGTCCGGCAGGCGGAAATCCGGAATCCCGTAGCGCAGCACTCCGCCGATCTTGTCCCGGCTGTCAAAAATCGTAATCTGGTACCCCTTGCGGGCCAGAATGATTGCCACCGTCAGTCCCGCCGGTCCGGCGCCGATCACGGCGGCCTTGCGGCCGTTGGGGGTTGCGGGGCCTTTCACCATCTGATTGGCGTAGGTGGATGAGATATAACTCTCAATGACCGAAAAATGCACCGGAGCGTCCTTGATCCCCCGGACGCAGTGTCCCTCGCACTGGTTTTCATGGTTGCACACCAGGGCGCATACCGTGGTCAGCGGGTTGTTTTCAAACAGCATCCAGCCCGCGTCGTTCAGCCGGCCTTCCTTCAGGAGCCGGATCACCTCGGGAATGTTGGTGTGGATCGGGCAGCCTTGCTGGCAGCGGGGGTTTTTGCATTGCAGGCAGCGGTTGGCTTCTTCCATCACATGCAGGGCCATCGGTTCATTCCTCCCCTGCGGAAACATTCTGTTCCGCGATTCTGTTTTATCCGGCGAGCCGGCTTTCCTTCAGTATACATGAAATGGGCCCGGATGGGAAGAAGATGTCGCGTCTGTATCATACAAATTGATTCCGGACGCCGGATCCGGGATTGCCGTTCCCGTTTTTTTCGGCTATAATTGACCCAGAGGGATCTGTCCGTCTGGCCTGGTTTCATCAGGAAAACCGAAAAACACATAGAACCCGGAAGGAGCTCGGAACAAATGATCACAAACGATAAAGGGATTGTTGAACTGAAACATCATATTCTGCGTGAGGTCTGCCGTCTGGCCTGGGACCGTCAGCTGACGGCGGAAAACTGTGAACGCGTCATGCTGAAAATCATCCCCGGCCCCAAACCGCAATACCGCTGCTGCATCTACAAGGAGCGTGAAATCGTCCGCGGACGGATTCGCCTGGCCATGGGGCTGAATCCGGATGTCAGCAGTGAATCCCGCAATGTGGTCGCCGTGATTCCTGCCGCCTGTGACA
>JAEEGL012098183.1_pt1 | contig 12543 bp, 6 predicted proteins | sample 9134231 | NCBI WGS metagenome assembly JAEEGL01 (sample SAMN16246548, study PRJNA631951) | gut metagenome | biome: gut microbiome; feature: rumen; material: fiber-attached | host: Bos | place: Iran: Karaj | collected 2018-10
CCGTATCGCAGGCGTGTCCCGTGTACGCATGCGAGACCATGGAGCATCTGCGCCTGCCGCCCGAAAGAGGGGAAATAAAGCAGATCGCGCCCGGTCAGAGTTGGGGCACGGAATACGGCAATCTCTGGCTCGAAACGGACGCCAACGTCCCCGCCGAGGCGGACGGCAAGACCCTCTGCGCCATTCCCGACGCCGACGCGGTGGAGATCCTCTGCTTCAAGGACGGTAAGCCCGCCGGCATCATCAACTCGAAAAATCATTTCATCGGCGGCGAGCACCCCGCGTTCTTCGTCTCCTTCGGCGCGAAGGCGGGCGAGACCATTTCCCTTGCGTTTGAGTGCTACGCCGGGCACACCTGCTTCGGTACCCAGCCCTACGACGCGTACGGCAAGGATGAAGACAAGCCGGACAGCTTCACCCACACCTACCGTGGCATACGCATCTGCGTGATGGACGAGGAAATGCGCGATTTCGTATTTGATCTTGCGACCGTGCTCCAGATCGCGAAGCTCCCGCATTCGAACTTCACCGCGACGAAGGCGCACGAATGCCTGATGGACGCGTTCCCCTATCTCATCGGCGATCCTCTTTCCGCGGACGAGGAGGACATTCAGGCGTCCATCCGCTCGATCCGCGCCTGCATCGCTCCCGCGCTTGAAAAGACCGGCGGAGAGCTTTCCCGCGGCAAGGTCGGCGTGATCGGTCACTCCCACATGGACACCGCGTGGCTCTGGCCCGTGTCCGAGACGATCCGCAAATGCGCCCGCACCTACGCCGAAGCACTCACCCTCATGGATTTCTACCCGGATTACACCTTTATTCAGTCCTCCGCCCTGCACCTTGACTGGATGCGCGAATACTATCCCGCCATTTTCGAGGGGATCAGGGCGCGCGTGAAGGAAGGACGCTATGAGCCCAACGGCGGCGTCTGGGTCGAATGCGACTGCAACATCACGGGCGGCGAAGCGATGGTCCGCCAGTTCCTCTACGGTCAGAGATTCACCGAGAAGGAGCTCGGCTACCGTTCCGACGCGTTCTGGCTCCCGGATACCTTCGGTTACAACGCGGCGATCCCGCAGATCATGCAGGGATGCGGCGTCAAATACTTCTACACGACCAAGATGAGCTGGAACGACTGCAACCGCTTCCCTGCCGACACCTTTATCTGGCGCGGCATCGACGGTTCCGAGGTCATCTCTCACCTCAATCAGATGCACCTCATTCCGGACGTGAAGACCCTGAGCGGCGCGGTCAGCGAACTGAGAGACAAGAAGGCGGACAGCACGCGGCTCGCGGCTTACGGCTACGGCGACGGCGGCGGCGGACCGACCTTCGGGATGCTTGAATTCCTGAAGCGGACGAAGGATCTGCCCGGCATGCCCGTGATCGAGCCCACTACGGCGTCGAAATTTATGCGCGATCTCGAAGAAAAGCGCGACCGTCTCCCGCTCTGGGACGGCGAGCTCTATCTCGAGCTGCACCGCGGCACGCTCACGCAGATGCACGCAGTGAAGAAGATGAACCGCAAAATGGAAATCGCGCTCTATGAGATGGAGCTGCTCGGCGTCCTTGCGGGCAAGCGGACGCACAGGGACCACGATACGCTTTACAAAACCCTTCTCAAAAACCAGTTCCACGACATCCTCCCCGGCACATGCATCCCGAAGGTTTACGAGGTTTATGAAGAGGAAATGGGCAGGGCGTACGATGAGGTGAAGACGATCGCCTACGAGTATCTCTCCGATCTCACGCCTGCCACCTGGGATGACAAGGAAGAAGCGGACGAGAAATTCCGCCTGCCGTTCACAACCGAATCCAATCCCACCGTTCATATGCCCGGATGCGACAAGGGCCCAAAGACGATGTGCTCCATCTTCAACCCGCTGTCCTTCGACGTGGATACCGTCGTGAACGTAGCAGGGTGCGAAACGTTCGACAACAAGACTGCGCAAACCTATACCGCGCAGAACGGCGAGCTCTTTACTGCCGTGAAGACCGTGATCCCCGCCCTTTCCGCCGTGATTCTCGAACCGAAGGGCAGAAAGGATGAGGTGACATATGAGGACAGCGCGTTCGTCCGCGAAGGCGACACGCTCACCACGCCGTATTATATCGCGAAGCTCGACAAGTCCGGACTCATCGTTTCCCTCATCGACCGTCAGCTCGACCGTGAGATCGCCAATCCGAAGGGCGCGCCGCTCGGTACGCTCTGGTTCGGCGAGGACATGCCGACCTGCTGGGACAACTGGGAGATCGAAGACGACGCCATTCGGAAAATGAAGCCCGCGGCGGCGGATTCCGTCGAGCTCGTGTCCGACGGCGCGGTCGAATACCGCATCCGCGCGAAATTCCCGCTCAGCAAAAAATCCTCCGCCGTGCTCGACACCGTCTTCTATGCGGGCTCCCGCAGGATCGACTATGAGCTCACCGTGGACTGGCACGAGCGTCACCGTCTTCTCAAGGCAGGGTTTGACGTGAACATCCGCTCCGCGTTCATCAAGAACGAGATCCAGTTCGGTCACGTCGACCGTCCGACCACGCGCAACACCACGCTGGAATCTGCGAAGTTTGAGGTCTGCAACCACCGCTGGAGCGATCTCTCCGAAACCAATTACGGCGTCGCGATCCTGAACGACTGCAAGTACGGCATCTCCTGCGAGGAAAGCGATATCCGCCTGACTCTGCACAAGGGCGGCTGCCGTCCCGACCCGTTCACGGACAACGGCGTCCACAGAATGAAATACGCGCTCCTGCCGCACGTCGGTCCTTTCTGCGCGAAATCCGTCGTCCAGCCCGCTTACGCCTTCAACACGACTCCCATCCCCGTCTGGGGCGAAGTGAATGTGCCCGCGCTCTTCTCCGTCTCCGCCGACAACATCATCGCGGAAGCCGTCAAGAACGCCGAAGACATCGTAAACGCGTATGTGATCCGCCTCTACGAAGCGGAGCGCAGCACGACGAATTGCGTGCTGAAGCTCGAAGGCGCGAAGAAGGTATGGCTCACGAATATGCTCGAGGAGAAACAGGAGGAGCTGCCGCTGGAAGACGGATGCGTGAAGCTCTCGTTCCGTCCCTTCGAGATCAAGACGATTCTGGTGGAGAGATAAATGGCTCAAACATACAAAACCGAACTGCACTGCCATTCCCGCGACGCCTCCGGCTGTTCCTCCGAGTCCGTGGAGGGCATCACCGAAAAATACCTGCGTTACGGTTATACAACGATCTGCCTGACGAATCACTTCACCCCGACCGGAAACATCGACGATCCTGCCGAATGGGCGGCGAAAATCGACCGCAAATACGCGGCTTACGAAAAGCTCAGGGATTATGCGGGAGACCGGCTCCATATTCTGATGGGACTTGAATTCCGGTTCGTGCAGAACAACAACGATTATCTGGTATTCGGCTTCGACCGCGACTGGCTGATCGAACGCACCGGGGAAATTCTGAAGGGCGGAGTCCGCCGTTTCACACAGATTGCGAGGGAGGACGGGATCTTTACGATCCACGCGGATCCCTTCCGCCACGGCATGGTCGTCACGCCTGCGGATCACGTGGACGCGATCGAGATCTTCAACGGTCATCCGGGACACGATTCGCACAACGACATCGCCGAAGCGTGGGCAAAGAAATACGGCAAGATCATGACCTCCGGCACGGACCACCACAATCCCGACCACATGCCCGACGCCGGCATCCGTACCGCATATCCGATCACAAGCGAAAAGCAGCTCATCGAAGTCCTGAAATCCGGGGATTACAGCCTGATCCTCGGTCAGGAGGACGCGAAGAGCTGAGAGTTCGGAACAGAGAAAAGAACCGCGGAACCCTTCATAGGGGAACCGCGGTTCTTCTGTTTGAAATCCGATTATGGTTCTGCTTTCCACTTGATCCGATCCGGGTTCATGCCTTGTGGAATGAGGAAATACCCGAACTCGTTTTCCCTGAGCCGGAATATATCGTCTGAGGAGCCGCTGAGATACTCCTTGACGGGAGTCGGGAAAACAAGCGTCAGACTTCCCGTTTTGCATGCTGCCGCGAGAACGCTCTCGCCCCGCTCCGTTTCGCGGAGATAGATAAAGCAGAAGGCTGTGAGGCTGAGAATGCGGAAGCCGCCGTCGTAGAATGCGGGAAGGCTTTTTCTTGCCCTGCCGACCGAGCAGTAGACCAGGAGCAAGTCGCTGTCCATCGCGTGCCAGGGGAACGGACGGCGGCAGAACGGGTCGCGGTATCCTTCCATGCCGACCTCATCCCCGTAGAAAACGCAGGGGACGCCGGGAAGCCCCGCGAGGATGCCGTACGCCAATCCCACGAGTTTTTTCGCGCGGGCTCGCTCTTCGTCCGTCAATCTGAGGGCGGCAAGCTCGGCGTTCGATTTGCTCCCGGCCTCTTCCCCGCCGAAAAGCGTGAGGATCCGTTCGGTGTCGTGCGTGCCGAGAAAGTTCAGCAAATTATCCGATGTTTCTTTGGGATAACGGCGGTACAGTCCTTCCGTCGCGTGCCGCAGCTCTTCGGTTTCGCCGCGCAGGATGTAGGAAATCAGCCCGGAACGGAGAGGGTAATTCATCACGGAATCGAGCTGGGAACCCGTCAGATAGCGGCGGCGTCTGCCGTAGCTGATCTTGTCGCTCGCGTCCTCCCAGACTTCGCCGAGCAGGACCGCGTCCGGATCCTCTCCCTTGACAGCCTCGCGGAAATCGTCGAGAAAGCTGTCCGAGAGCTCGTCAGCTACGTCGAGCCGCCAGCCATCCACGCCGAGGTCCATCCATTTTTTCACGACCTCACCGCAGATGAACTGCCTGTAATCCTCCATCTCGCTGGAGACGCGCGGGAGGGTCTTCACACCCCACCAGCAGGTGTACCGTTCGGGAAATTCCTGAAATTCGTACCAATCCGCCCACTTCGATTCCTTTGACTGATACGCGCCGACTGAGTCATAATGTCCGAACTTGTTGAAATAGATGGAGTCCGCACCGGTGTGATTGAAAACGCCGTCGAGCAGAATGTCGATATCGCGTTTCTTCGCTTCCCGGCACAGCTCTTCGAGCGCGTCGTCCCCGCCAAACATGACGTCCACGGAGAGATAATCCCCCGTGTCGTACTTGTGATTCGAGGCGGCGTCGAAAATCGGAGAGAGATAGATCGTGCGGACGCCGAGGGAAGCGATATAGTCGAGCTTTTGCGTGACGCCGTACAGATCGCCGCCGAAAAAGACATTGTTTGCGACGTCGGCACCCTGGTATTCGGCGTATTGAGGCGTGCCGTTTTCCCAATCCGGATCATAGACAGCCCCCGGTTTCAAGGGACACTTTCCGCTCCGCGCGAACCGGTCCACGAAAATGTGGTAGACCGTACCCTCCTTGAAACGCCTGGACACGGTGAAATCCGGACGGTAGAGCAAAAGCTGGCGCTCTCCGACATAATGACTCAGGAAATCGAGCTCCACGGGCTTTTCTCCGCCGATGACAAAGCACGAACCGTCGGCGAGCTGCACCGCGTAGTGGTAATAATACAGCCCCTCGCCGTTCTCCGGATCAATGTCCTTTTCGAAATCAAGCGTCAGGCTGTAAAGCGCGGTCGTGCCGTCTCCCGGCTGCCCCTCCAGAGCGCAGGCCTCTCAGGTTGTATTTCCCGTATTCCATGCGTCCCGGTGAATGACCATGGCAGCGGAATGAACGGCAATTCTCGCGTCATCCGAAAGCTCAAGCGCGAACCGGATGACGGAGTTTGCCCGAAAAGCTCCGAGTTCGTTGACCCGGAGCTTTCTTTTCACGTCGAATTTGTATTCTCTCGCTCTCATAAAGTCCTTTATCTGACCGGAGAGATCCGCCAGATATTTTCAGCATATTCCCGGATGGAACGGTCGGAGGAGAAGAAGCCCGCGCCGGCGATGTTGATGAGGGACTTCCTCAGCCACAGATCCGCGTTGTGATAGGCGTCGATCATTCTGCCGTACACCGCCAGATAGGAGTCAAAGTCTGCGAGGCACATATACGGGTCGGGAACGCCGTGAGAATACAGGAAATAGTTCACCATATCCGTGTAGTTCCAGCCGTTGAACGTGCCGCGCATCCGGTCGATCGTGCGGCGGAGACGTTCGCTCTGGAGATAGAAGTTCTGGGATGAGTATCCCTGCTTCCAGAGATCGTCCACTTCCGCGGAGTTGAGACCGAAGATATAGATGTTCGCGTCGCCCACCGCGTCGCGGATCTCGACGTTCGCGCCGTCAAGCGTTCCGAGGGTCAGCGCGCCGTTGACCATGAACTTCATGCAGCCCGTGCCGCTCGCTTCCTTGCCTGCGAGGGAAATCTGCTCACTGATGTCGGACGCGGGCATGAGCAGTTCGGCGGAGCTGACGTTGTAGTCCTCAAGATAGACGACACGGAGAAGATCGCGCGCCTTTGGGTCCTTTGCGATCTCCTGACCGAGATCCCAGATGAGTTTGATGATGTTCTTCGCCATATAATAACCCGGCGCGGCTTTTCCGCCGAAAATGAACGTCGTGGGCGTCCAGTCCCCGTTCGGGTTATCGCGGATATCGTTATAAAGGGAGATGATTTTGAGCACGTTGAGCAGCTGGCGCTTGTACTCGTGCATGCGCTTGACCTGAACGTCAAAGACCGAGGAAACATCGAGAGCCGTTCCCGTCCGGTCAAAATAATACTTCGAGAAGCGCACCTTGTTTTCCGACTTGATGTTCGCAAGACGCTCGAGAATGTCTTTGTCGTTCAGGTGTGACTTCAGCTCGGAAAGGCGGGAGAAGTCCTTGCGGTATTCCGGTCCGATGACCTCGTCAAGAAGGGCGGTCAGTCCGGGATTGGAGTAGCAGAGCCAGCGCCGCATCGCGATGCCGTTCGTAACGTTGGTGAATTTATACGGCATGGCGTTGTAATAGTCGTGGAAGATCGTCTTCTTCAGGATGGCGGAATGAAGCGCCGATACGCCGTTGACCGTATGGGACGCGGCGACGGAGAGGTTCGCCATTCTCACCTGCGAGTAACCGACGATCGCCATGCGCGAAATGCGGTCCCAATCGCCGGGATACATCGTCCAAAGGTCCGCGCAGAGGCGGCGGTTGATCTCCTCGACGATCATATAAATACGGGGCAGACGGAGCTGGAAGAGCTGAACGTTCCATTTTTCGAGCGCCTCGGGGAGAACGGTGTGGTTCGTGTAGGACACGACGCGGGTCACCACGCTCCAGGCCGCTTCCCAGGTGTAGGAATAGATATCCATGAGAATGCGCATCAGTTCGGGAACGACGAGGGCGGGATGGGTGTCGTTGATGTGGATCGCGACCTTGTCCGCGAAATTGAACAGCGAACCGTAAGCGGCAAGATGGTCGGCGATGATGGACTGCAGGGATGCGGAAACGAGGAAATACTGCTGGGAAAGGCGGAGCAGCTTGCCTTCGTCGTGATCGTCGGAGGGATAAAGGACCTTAGAGAGCACTTCCGCGTTCGCGGTCTGCTGCATCGCTTCGAAATACTGTCCCTGCGAGAACAGATTCATGTTGAAATTGGTGGTCTCGACCGCTTTCCAGAGCCGGAGAACGTTGACCGCCTCACAGTCCGCGCCAGAAACCATCATATCGTACGGAACGGCGCGGACTTCCTTGTAGTTGTCATAGGTGACAGAGCACTTTCCGTTCTCCCAGGTTTCGTGGACCTGACCGCCGAGCTTGACATTGTACGCCTTGTCGCTGCGCGCCACAAGCCAGGTGCTGCCCTCGTTCATCCACGCGTCCGGAAGCTCGACCTGGTTGCCATCGATGATGCGCTGCTTGAACAGTCCGTATTCATAGCAGATCGAAAAGCCCGTCGCGGGATAATCGAGCGTGGTGAGGGAATCCATGAAACAGGCGGCGAGCCGTCCGAGACCTCCGTTGCCGAGTCCGGGATCGGGTTCAAGTTCGTAAATGCGGTCAAGATCGTAGCCCATTTCCTTGAGCGCGGTGCGGTATTCATCGGCGAGTCCGAGATTCATGAGGTTGTTTTTGAGCTGCCGCCCCATGAGGAATTCCATGCAGAGATAATAAACTCTTCTCGGATGAACCTTTTTGATCCGGTCGTGGAAAACCTGACGCTTCGCGATCAAAAGATCTTTCACCGAAAGCGCGGTCGCTTTGAACACCTGCTCTTCCGTCGCTTCCTCGGGGGAAACGCCGAAATGGCTCGTCAGCTTCGCCTCGATGCTCGCGCGGACTGCGGTCTTGTGCTCTTTCATTTGATTGTCCATATTGTTTCTCCGATTTTCTTCAAAAAAAGATTTCGGCGCATAGGCAATCCCATGCGCCGAATGAAACGTCACTTCGTACCCGTATCTTATTTTACTTCAATTTGGAATAAATATCAATGTATCTTTTTGCCGAAACATTCCAAGAAAAGTCGACAATCATGACATTTTTCACTAAATTGTCCCATTTTGTCCGATCCTTCTTCAACCGAAGTGCATAACGGATGACGTTCATCATGTCGTGCGCGTTGTAATTCGTGAAGGTGAAGCCGTTGCCCGTCCCTTCATATTCGTTGTAAGGACGGATGGTATCGGCAAGACCGCCGCATTCCCGCACGATCGGAACCGTGCCGTACCGGGACGCGATCATCTGGGACAGTCCGCACGGCTCGCTCTTCGACGGCATGAGGAACATATCCGCGCCGGCATAGAATTTCTTCGAAAGAGCCTTGTTGTACTCGAGGCGGATGCACACACGCCCAGGCTGTCTCGCGCCGAGATCGCGGAAGAAGTCTTCGAACGCGGCGTCGCCCGTGCCGAGCAGAACAAAGCGGACATCCTCGGTCGTGATGATCTCCTCGATGACGTGCCGGACAAGGTCGAAGCCCTTGTGAGAGGCAAGGCGGGAAACCATGGCGATGATCGGAGTATCAGGAGCGTGTGAGAAGCCGCAGACGTCTTCCAGATCGGCTTTGTCGACTGCCGTGCCGGAAAGGTCGGACGCCGTGAAGCGCGCGGCAATGTCCGGGTCGGTTGCGGGATTGTAATAATTGACGTCGATGCCGTTGACGATGCCTGTGAGTTTGCCTTCCGCGTCAGCCTGCCGGAGTATGTGATGCAGTCCGCTCGAGTAGTATTCGGTCAAAATCTCGCGCGCATAGGTCTGGCTGACGGTATTTACCATATCCGCGCAGACGATCGCACCCTTCAAGAGATTAATCACGCCGTTGTACTCAACCACGGAGCGATCCCATTCCGGCAGCTCGAAAACGTCGCCGAGAATTCCGAAGTCAAACTGCCCCTGATAATCGATGTTGTGGATGGTAAACAGCGCGCGGACGGCGCGGTATTCGTCGAGATGCGCGTACTTTCGCTTGAGGTAGATCACAGCCAGCGCGGTCTGCCAGTCGTTCGCGTGGAGCACGTCGGGATAGAAATGCACGATGCTCATCAGCTCGACCACGCATTTCGAGAAGAAGGCGAAGCGCTCGCCGTCATCGTAGCACCCGTAAAGCTGGCCTCGGTCGAAATAATACAGATTGTCGATGAAGTAGAAGATCACGCCGTCCCGTTCGATCTTCCATACGCCGCAGTACTGGTTGCGCCAGGACAGGCGGATGTTCGTTTCAGCCACAAGCTCGAGCTGTTCGGAGTACTGGTCGCGGATCTTCGGATAGAGCGGGATCACGACACGGATATCGCTCTTCTCCCCGAGCTCGGCTTTGACCGCCTTCGGCAGGGATCCCATGACGTCGGCAAGTCCGCCGGTCGACGCGAACGGAAGCGCCTCGGACGCTGCGTACAGTATATTCATATGATCCTCCGGATTCGATTAAATCATTTTGCCCTTCGATACGTAGAACGGCTGAGTTTCCGCCCCCGAAAGCATTCTCTGATCGCGGATGACGGCGTTCTTGTCGGCAATGACGCAGTTTAAGAAAGCGCCGTCGCCGACGATGGTGTCCTGCATGATGATCGAATTGCGGACCGTGGCATTTCTTCCGATCTTAACGCCGCGGAAGATGATGGAGTTCTCCACCGTACCTTCGATGAAGCAGCCGTCGGCGATCATGGAATTCTTCGCCGCCGATCCCGCAGCGTAATAGGTGGGCGTCGAGTTGCGAACCTTGGTGTAGACCGGACGGCTCTTCACGTTGAAGAGGGATTCGCGCACCCACGGCTTTTCGATGAGCTCCATGCTGTGCTTGTAGTAATCGGCGAAGGACGTGATCGCGGCGAAATAACCGTCGCAGCGATAAATGCGGTTGTTCTTGTAGCCGCTGGTGCGGGCGATGATATCCCGCGTGAGGCTGGTGTATCCTCTCGTCTGCGCTTCAAGCACAAGATGGTTCAGATACGACGTGCTCATCACGATCATGTTGAGGCTGATATCCGCCTCGCCGGAGAAATCCGCCGGATAAGGGATGACCTCGGTAATGCGTCCGCTCTCGTCCGAGCGGAAGATCACGTTCGACTTTGCCTGTTCCGACGTCATTTCCACATTCTTCACGGCGATGGTCATGTCCGCGCCGGTCTCCTGATGGTAGCGGATCATGTCGGTGAAGTCCACGTTGCAGATCACGTCGCAGTCGGAAAGCACCACATAATCGTCCTTGATGCGCGAAAGGGAGGCGGAAACGCTCTTCAGAGAATCGAGTCGGGAATTGGACGCGTTCTGGATATAGGGGTTCGCGAAGGCCGTGATGTTCGGAGGCAGGAGCTTGATGCCCCCGGAACGGCGGGCAAGATCCCAGTCCTTGCCGGAGCCGATGTGATCCATCAGGGACTGATAGTTATAGTTCGTGATGACGCTGATGTTGTAGATGTTCGAATTCACCATGTTCGAGAGGGTGAAGTCGATGAAGCGGTAGCGGCAGGCAAACGGCACGGAAGCAATCGTGCGGAGCCGTGTGAGTTCGGGAATATGACTGTCGTGGATATTCGAGAAGATAATGCCGTATGCAGACATGTTTTCGTCCCCCTTCTGTCAGTTTTTGGACTTGTTCTCGTTCGCGAGCCACGCGGCGTCCACCATTTCCCCGCTCGGGATATTCGTGGCGGGCTTGATCGAGAGATCTGAACCGATGACGGCGATCTTCTCGCCGCTTGCCTTCGCGCGTCCCACGACGGAACCCGCGCCGATCACGGTGTTTTCGTCGATGATGGAATAATTGACGGTGCTCCCCTCGCCGATGGTGACGTTCGACATGATGACGGAATCCTTGATATACGCGCCGCGGCATACCTTCACGCCGCTCGCGAGGACGGAATTCTCCACGATGCCTTCGATCGTGCAGCCTTCCGTAATGAGGGAATTCGAAACCTTCGCATATTCTCCGACAAAGTGCGGCGCTTCGGAGGTGTTACGGGAGTAGATGCGCCAGTCACGGTCGCGCAGATCGAAGATCGGCTGTTCCCCGACGAGGTCCATGTTGGCTTCCCAGAGGGAATCGATGGTTCCGACGTCCTTCCAGTAGCCGCGGAAGGGGTAGGCGTACATCTTGAGCCCGTCGGCGAGCATTTTCGGGATCACGTTTTTGCCGAAGTCCTTCGATGAGTTCGGGTCCGCCTCGTCCGCCTCGAGATAGTCCCTCAGAACGGAGGTGTTGAAGATATAAATGCCCATCGAGGCCTTCGTGCTCTTCGGATGCTTCGGCTTTTCCTCGAATTCGGTGATCCGCAGTTCGTCGTCGGTATTCATGATGCCGAAGCGGCTCGCCTCCTCCAGCGGAACTTCAAGCACGGCGATGGTGCAGTCCGCGCCCTTGTCCTTGTGTGCCTTGAGCATCTTTGCGTAATCCATCTTGTAGATGTGGTCGCCGGAGAGAATAAGAACATAATCCGGATCGTAGCGATCGATGAAATTGAAGTTCTGATAGATCGCGTTTGCGGTGCCCTTGTACCAGTCCGCGCCGGATTTCGCCTGATAAGGCGGAAGGACCATGACGCCGCTCTGCCCGCGGTCAAGGTCCCAGGGCTGACCGTTGCCGATATACTCGTTGAGCTGCAGCGGCTGGTACTGCGTCAGAACGCCTACCGTGTAGATGCCCGAATTGACGCAGTTGGAAAGAGGAAAATCGATGATCCGGTACTTGCCTCCGAACCGGACAGCGGGTTTGGCGGTCTTTTCGGTGAGCGTATAGAGACGGCTCCCCTGCCCGCCCGCCAGAAGCGTGGCGACACATTCCTGTTTCTTGTACATATAGACCCTCCGTCAAAAATTGTTCTGAATCAGATTGCCGAGCGTTCGTTCTGCTGCTTTGCATAGATCACGCCGCCGAGCGCCGGAAGCGTGACGCGGATCGAGTGACGCCGCGTCCCGTCCTCTCCGACCTCGGTGATCGTGCGGACAGGCGCTTCACTGAGCCGGTTCTTGCCGCCGAATTCGTACGGATCCGTGGAAAAAACCTCCTCGTAGCGTCCCATTTTCGGGACCTCGAGCCGATAATCCTCGCGGAGAACCGGGGCGAAATTGAGGGCGACGATAACCTCCCTGCCCTTTTTGTCCCGTCTGCGGTAGGTATAGATGTTGAGATCCGCCTGGTCCGGATCGATCCATTCGAAGCCGTCCCAGCCGTCGTCGATCTC
>JAEEGL014938825.1_pt1 | contig 12543 bp, 9 predicted proteins | sample 9134231 | NCBI WGS metagenome assembly JAEEGL01 (sample SAMN16246548, study PRJNA631951) | gut metagenome | biome: gut microbiome; feature: rumen; material: fiber-attached | host: Bos | place: Iran: Karaj | collected 2018-10
ACCTGGACGTTCGTAATCAACATTCATGCGCAGTCGTCCCATCAGGAAATAAGACTTGTCTTCTACTGCGCCTTTAGGCAATCCGCCTCCACAGGCTTCACCGTGTGCCATATAGTTTAGACCGATGCTCAGCGCATTGACCTCTGGCTTTACTTTGTTAGTAGAATCACTCTGTGCCCAGCCAGTTTGTGACAGCAATGTCATGGAGACAATAGCAATAACGGCAAATTTTATCATATTCTTCTTTTTTTACGGGTTATACATTGAAATAGTCGAAGCCGACAATCGTATCGACAAAGCGGTGAACATAGATGAATCCAAAAAGATTGTTTCATTTGAATGTGCACTCAGATAGTTTAGCTTTGTTTATAGTTTATAGTAATGGTAAATTACCAGCAACACGCTGCAAATATACGATTTTTCTTCGAATTATCATAAAAAAACATCATTTTTTTAAAAAAAACAGATGGGAATAGCTATATTTAATTACAAAAAACAGCTAAGCTGTGATAGGCTTAGCTGTAGAGAAATAGAATGATGATTGTAATTACTATTCAAAGATCTTGAAGGCGTAACCTTCAGATAAGAGCCACTCAATAGCTGCAGGTAGGGCAATACGCAACTTCTCGATACTCTTTAGCGAGTCGTGAAAGGTGATAATGCTGCCATTACGGGCATAGCGCTTCACATTGTTGAGAACGTCGGTGGCCGTCATCCATTTGGAATAGTCACGGGTAACAAGGTCCCACATGACAATTTTGAATTTGCGTGAGAGCCAGGCATACTGGTCGTGGCGCATCCATCCGTGGGGTGGACGCACCAGATTGGTATGTAGATAAGCGTTAGCCTTCTCCACATTGTAGCTGTACTCATGGACGGAATGGCGCAAACCACCCATGTGGTTGTGAGTGTGGTTGCCAATGCGGTGACCTTCATCGACTACACGCTGGTGCAACTCAGGATATTTCCTTACATTGTCGCCTACCATGAAAAAGGTGGCTTTGATGCCATAATGTTTCAAAGTGTCGAGGATGAAGGGGGTAGCTTCAGGAATGGGCCCGTCGTCGAAGGTCAGGTAGACGGCCTTATCGGTGGGGTCCATACGCCAGAGTGCCTTGGGGTACAACCAGCGCAGCCATTTGGATGGTTGTTCGATAATCATTGCTGTTGGCTATTTGATGTTAGCACATTATTCATCTTCATAAACTTGACCGCCACGCTGCTCGTAGATGTTGCCAAGGAGGGAGAGCTCCTTCATCTGCTTGTCATAAGTGGTCTTGTCGACAATCTCAGTGAGCGATGCCAATTGTTCCAAAATGTAGAAGTTGACGAGGCAGTCATGCTTGGCAGCATCGAAACGATATTGTTCCAGTGAGCAGAACCACTTCATGTACTGTACGGAGCTCTTCCACATCTGGTTGATGATAGTCAGTGCTTCCTTCTTGTGCCCTAGAGAAGCCCATGTGCGAGCCATGTCGAGTGAGCCAGAACTGTAGTTGTGGGGTACATTGAATGAAGGAATCATCTTCTCTGTATAGCGAAGCACCTCTTCAGCTTTCTTCTCCTTGCCTTCATACATTAGCTCCAGTGCCAGTTTGGCCATCGTGCGACGATGGGTGTAGCACATGCGCATTACAGTCTCGTCAAGATAGATGCCTGGTTTATCGATGCCTCCGAACTTAAAGCGGTGCATCACATTATCGTAGGTCTTCTCTGTGTCAAAGTTCTTGACGCCTGGAATGGGCCTACCCTCGTGTGTCGTCGTGAACGGCGTAATACGGTAGGCTAAACCTTCGGTGATAACATTGTCACCTAAGTTGATGTAGTTGTCGTCACCAACGGAGACTGCCACATAGATAGGACGCTCCCAGTTGCACTGAGCCAACATTTCCAGAATCATCAGGTCACCCTTGTACAGTGCACGCTTGCCTTTCAGCGAGATAACCATTTTGTCGGGGATGGAATCAGTAGCCATGAGCATGCCGCTGCGGCGTACGGCTTCCTTGTCAATGGTCATATAGAGCGTGTCGGTAGGTATCATGTGCAGATCGGCATTCTTGGAACGTACCCAGTATTTCAGCACGTTCTTCAGCTCGAAGGGTTCGTCGCCAAACTGCTTGCGAGCATCCTCGGGGTGCTGACGGTAGTGATCCAGCACGGCCTCCTTCATGTCAGGTTCGATAGATACGTATTCATTGGTACCAGAACAGTACTCGATGCGTTCCCACGAGATAGGTACGCTGGGTGAGTCGTAGGCCGGACGGCGCATCTGGTCAATGTACCAATCTGTCTGCAGATAACTCAAGTTGCACACGCGGGCATCTGTACGTACACCCTCCACATCCTGATTGTACCACAAGGGGAAGGTGTCGTTGTCGCCGTTGGTGAAAATGATAGGATTGTTACCCTGTTGACAGGTGTTCAGATAGTTCTGACCGAAGTCGCGGCAGGTGTAGCGACCTGAGCGGTCGTGGTCATCCCATGTCTGCGAAGCCATCTGGATGGGAACAAAGAGACAGATGATACTGACAATAGCAGCCAATGTTGTTGCCAACTTCTCGCCATTGCCTTTTAACTTCTCTTTTATCAGTTCGATAATACCTGCTACGCCCATGCCGCACCAGATAGCGAAGGCATAGAAGGAACCAGCATAAGCGTAGTCACGCTCACGAGGCTGTGAGGGCGTCTGGTTCAGATATATGACGATGGCCAGACCAGTCATGAAGAACAAGAAGAAGACTACCCAGAACTGACGGATGCCTGTCTGATCTTTGATATTCCCGTGATGCTTGGCCAGTGATTGCCAGAAGAGTCCGATGAGACCTAACAGCAGTGGCAGACAGTAGAAGACGTTATGTCCCTTGTTCTCCTTCAGCTCGTCTGGCAACTTGCTCTGGTCGCCCAAACGCCAGTTGTCAAACCAGTTGAAGCCCGTTATCCAGTTGCCATGCTCCAATTCGCCATTACCCTGCAAGTCGTTTTGGCGACCAGCAAAGTTCCACATGAAGTAGCGCCAATACATCCAGTTACACTGATAGCTGATGAAGAAGCGCAGGTTCTCAAACTGTGAGGGAATCTTGACACTCACCATCTCGCCACAGCGGTCGTACATCTCTTCACGTCCGCTGATCTCGCCCATCCAACTCTCGTAGTTGCCGCGATGGGCAGAACTGTACATGCGGGGGAAGAACATGTTCTGAGCATATTGATATTCGTCCTTGGTGCGTACTACGAAGTACTCGTCTTTCTCATCGGGAGATGCCTTTTCCTTACGCTGCCATACGGGGTCACCTTTCTTCATAACGGGCTTGCAGTATTCACCATCTTTCTCCAAAGCCACCTGTGAGGTATAGGCAGGACCATAGAATAGTGGGCGTTGACCGTACTGCTCACGACCAAGGTACTCTCCCAGTGTGAAGATGTCCTCTGGAGAATTTTGGTCCATAGGCGGGTTAGCCGATGAACGGATAACGATGAGTGCGTAGCTGGAGTAGCCAATCATCAGCATGAGCATGCAGAGCAGCGAGGTGTTCTTGATGCGGGCGCTGACGAGGGCTTTGGGCTTCTGACCATTGACTTTTAACTGGTATCCCAAGACCAACCAGAGAATAGCCAGTACCACGATGCCGATAACTACCGACATCCAGCCGTGGCCATAGAAGGGAATACCCAGCATGGCGACAGCCAAGAGGAAAGCAGCATTCTGACGCTTGGGCGCCTTGTCGTTGTAGGTCTCGTAGATAGCCCAGATGATGGCAGCTACGAGCAGGAAGATATAGATAATCTCACCTGTATTGAACGGACAACCCAGTACATTGACAAAGAATAGTTCGAACCAGCCACCAACCTGTACGATGCCAGGAACGACGCCATAGAGTACGGCAGCTAGGATAACCACCGAGATGAACAGTGCAAAGAGCGAACCCTTTAGATCGCGTTTCGGATCGTCGATGGGGAATTTGCGATAGTAGTAGACCAGCACAATGGCGGGCAGACACAGCAGGTTCAGCAGGTGAACACCGATGGATAGACCTGTCATATACATAATGAGTACGAGCCAGCGGTCAGCATGTGGCTGGTCAGCCTGGTCTTCCCATTTCAGAATCAGCCAGAAGACCACAGCAGTGAAAGCACTGGAGTAGGCATATACCTCGCCCTCTACTGCTGAGAACCAGAAGGTATCACTGAACGTATAGATCAGTGCGCCCACCATAGCTGAGGCCTCTATGGCTATCCATTTATAAAGAGGTATGTCCTTCAGTGTGGCGGCATTGCGGAAGTCCTCCTGTTTGATGAGCAGACGACGTACCAAATGCGATATCGTCCAAAATAAGAACAGAATAGTGGCTGCCGACAACAATGCACTCATCATGTTCACCATCAGAGCTACCTGTGAAGGGGCACTGGCAAACTGTGAGAACAGATTGGCGGTGAGCATGAAGAATGGTGCCCCGGGTGGGTGACCGATTTCCAGTTTATAGCCTGTAGAGATAAATTCCGGACAGTCCCAGAAGGATGCTGTTGGTTCAACGGTGGAGCAATACACAAAGGCAGCGATGGCAAAGGCCAGCCAGCCCATGATGTTGTCCACGATTCTGAATTGTTTCATTATCTGATTGTCTATTGAGTTTTTTATTCCAATCTGCAAAGGTAATATTTATAATGAAGAATGAAGAATGAAGAATGAAGAATTTGCTTTAGCCTTGTTTTTTTTAACGTTTAAACAGCTATATAAACAGTTGTGCGCCATATATTAAGACCACATAACGCAGAAATTTTCCCAATGCAATGCTGGTCAGTGAGATGGAGATATTGGCACGCATTAGTCCTAATACAATAGTGATGGCTGAACCCAACAGGGGTACGAAAGCAAAAAAGCCCATCCAGGCACCACGGCCTCCCATAAAGCGGGTTGCTTTGTCAAGATCTTGCTGTTTGACGTGCAGGTACTTCTCTATCCATTCAATCTTTCCCTGGCGCCCTACAAAGTAGTTGAACATGCCACCAGCCACATTGCCAATGGTGCCGTAGATGATGAGTCCCCACGGGTCAAGTCCGGCTGCCAGCAGTCCAGTCATCACCGCCTCGCTGGAAAACGGAAAGAAGGAGCCGGCAATAAAGGCCGTGATAAGCATGCCCCAATAACCATAGCTGATTAGTAGAGAGATAATGAACTCCATATATTATAAAAGGTAATCAAGGTTGTAGCCGCCGAGAGCAACAAAAAGACGATGTTGGTCAGTTTTGTGGAAGTCAATGCTATGAAGTGCGCTATCAGTGGTGAAGTGTTGAGAATCATGATGAGCAACATGGCATTGAAGTGCTGAGGCTGAAACCACAGAAAGACAAAGGCTGCCAGATTCATCCACATAAAGAACCCATAGAACATACGGATGCGTATTTTGTCGAGGTAGTTTTTGTGGATAAAATGAATGGTGCCTATGATGGCCATTAGTGCTGTCAGTGCCAGAGTGACTTTCTGGTATGAAGTAATGTCGTAGAGGTTGAAAGGCTCTTCAAAAAAAATGAGTTTTGTGAAGTGGTCTGCGATGAGCGTGTAGTTGTGCTGGTAGATGATCCAGACGCTGCCAAACCAGTAGGGCGTGAGCAGTCCAATAATCGATGCTGTCCACGTGCGCCACGACATCGACATGATGTGGGTAATCATGAGCAACCAGATGATTGGCAGAAAGAATAGTACGTGGACATATGCTATCGATGCTATGCTATAAAACAGAAAGGCATAGTAGGTGATGCCTGCTGCCGTCTTGTCCTGATAGGTTTGGAATAACAGTAGTACAAAGGCTACTAGGCAAACCAGCATGACGGCTTCAGGTAGGGCAGGGAACAGGAAACTGGCACAGCACGTCAAAGCAAGAAACGCACAACTCACCATGCGTGAGAAGATGCGTATCAGTGCGTTGATGTTATTGAGTTCAACCATGAGGTAGGTGGCAGTACCATAGCATATCAGCTGCCACCACCAATGGTTGCTGACTACACCACACATGAGCCACACCGCAATGGCATAGACAACCATGGCGGGCATCGCCAGCCTGTTCTCGGCAATTCTATTCTGCAGTAGCTTCTTCAACTGTCAACTCTCAACTTTCAAGTAGACGTATGCGTACCTTTATAGGTCTGCTCCGATATCCCGGCGGAAGTACTTATCGGTAAACTGTATCTTCTGCGCTTCAGTGAACGATTTCTTCAGTGCTTCTTCCTTGTTTTTGCCATAAGAGGAAACGGCAATGACACGGCCACCATTAGTAACTACCTCTCCATTTTTTGTCGTTGTGCCGGCATGGAAGACGACAGAGCCTTCAACCAGATTGATACCACTGATGGGATATCCCTTCTTGTATGCTTCAGGATAGCCACCGCTCACTAACATAACACAGACGGCAGCACGCTCGTCGAAGACGACAGGATGCTGGTCGAGCTGACCTGCTGCCACACCCTCGAAGAGGTCTACAATGTCGCTCTTCAGACGTAGCATAACGGTCTCTGTTTCTGGGTCACCCATGCGGCAGTTGTATTCGATGACATAGGGCTCTGGCTCACCAGTAGGCGTATTGGTGCGATTGATAAGACCAAAGAAGATGAAGCCCTTATAGTCAATACCGTCGGTCTTCAGTCCCTCTACGGTAGGACGGATGATGCGGTCTTCCACCTTCTGCATCCACTCCTTGGTAGCAAAGGGCACGGGACTGACAGAACCCATACCGCCCGTATTCAGACCGGTATCGCCCTCGCCAATGCGTTTGTAGTCCTTGGCTTCAGGCAGTATCTGATAGTGCTCGCCATCAGTGAGTACGAAGACGCTACACTCGATGCCACTCATAAATTCCTCGATGACCACACGACTGCTGGCATTGCCAAACATACCGCCCAGCATCTCCTGCAGCTCCTTCTTGGCTTCTTCGAGGGTAGGAAGGATGAGTACACCCTTTCCGGCACAGAGTCCGTCAGCCTTCAGCACATAAGGTGCTTGAAGTGTTTCCAAAAAGGCTAAACCTTCCTGCACATGCTCTCCGTCGAACGTCTCGTAACGGGCTGTGGGAATATTATGGCGCACCATGAATGCTTTGGCAAAGTCCTTAGAACCTTCCAGTACGGCACCAGCCTTGGACGGACCAATGACGGGAATGTTCTTTGTTCGCTCGTCAGCTTTCATATCGTCGTAGATGCCTTTTACCAGTGGGTCTTCCGGTCCTACAACCACCATGTCAATGGATTGTGCAACGCAGAACTGCTTGATGGCCTCGAAGTCGTCTGCTTTCATGGCTACGTTTTCTCCGCAATTACCGGTGCCTGCGTTGCCTGGGGCGATGAACAGTTTCTCACATTTCTCACTCTGTGCAATCTTCCATGCCAAGGCGTGTTCACGACCGCCACTGCCTAAAAGTAGTATTTTCATGTTGTTATATTTTTTTGTTATGATAATCTGGTTTTCTCCTTTATAGTTTTCCCTGGTCTCCCAGATAGCTGTCCTTGAAACCGAGGAAGTAGAGCACACCATCCAGTCCGATGGTGTTGATGCTCTGCTTGGCATTCGCCACCACACGGGGCTTGGCGTGGAATGCAATGCCAAGGCCAGCCTCACTAATCATCGGTAGGTCATTGGCACCATCACCTACAGCAATGGTCTGTGCTAAGTTGACTTTCTCTACCTGTGCGATGAGCTTGAGCAACTCTGCCTTACGATGACCATCGACAATCTCACCGACATAGCGGCCAGTCAGTTTGCCATCCTCCCCGACCTCCAGCTCGTTGGCATAGACGTAGTCAATGCCGTAGCGGCGCTGAAGGTATTCTCCAAAGAAAGTGAATCCACCGGAAAGGATGGCAATCTTGTAACCACAGGTCTTCAGTACCGACATCAGACGGTCTGCACCTTCCGTGATGGGCAGGTGCTCGGCAATATCCTGCATGACACTGACATCCAGACCTTTCAGCAAGGCTACACGTCGGGTGAAACTCTCCTTGAAGTCTATCTCACCACGCATGGCACTCTCTGTGATTGCACGTACCTGGTCACCCACGCCATTGCGCTCAGCCAGTTCGTCAATACACTCAGTCTGAATGAGTGTGGAGTCCATATCAAAACAGATGAGTCGGCGCATGCGTCGGAACATATCATCTTTCTGGAAAGAGAAGTCTATCTCCATCTCACTCGATAGCTTCATCAGCTTGCGCTGCATCTCCTGACGATTGATGGGCTCGCCGCGCAGTGAAAACTGGATGCAGGCACGGGTGTGCTTGTCAAGTTGTTTGATGCTCTTTCTACCTGTCAGACGCAGAATGCTGTCGATGTTCAGTCCCTGGTCAGCCAGGATGCGTGTGGCAGCTTCTATCTGACGAGCTTCCAACTGGCGTCCCAGTACCATGAGGATGTAGCGGTTCTTGCCCTGATGGCCTACCCAGTCTTCATATTCATCATCACTGATGGGTGCAAAACCGATGTTGACGCCCAACTCTGTAGCCTTGAACAGCAGTTCTTTCATGGCTAAGCCAGATTTCATCTCGTCCATGCGGATGAGAATACCGAGCGACAAGGTGCTATGGATGTCTGCCTGTCCGATGTCGAGTACCTGCGCATCATATTTGGCAAGGATGCCCATGACGGCAGCAGTCAGTCCAGGACGGTCTTGTCCGGTAATGCGTACTAATATCTGTTCTTCTTTCATATCTATGAACTATGCACTATGCACTCTTAACTCTTACCTATTTTAAGTAGTCTTCAAAATATTGTGTGATGCGTTCATGCAGATGTACACTGGCATGACCGCGCATATTGTGCTCCTCACCGGGATAGGCAAAGAAGTCAGGCTGTGTACCAGCCTTGATGCAGGCGTCGAGGAACGACAGACATTGCTGTGGAACAACTGTAGGATCGTTGTAACCCGTAATAATCTGTAACTTACCTTTCAGATTTCCTGCCTTATTGATGAGGCTACTCTTCTCGTAGCCCTCTGGATTTGTCTGGGGGGTATCCATATAGCGTTCACCATACATGACCTCATACCATTTCCAGTCGATGACAGGACCACCGGCGACACCTACTTTAAACACATCGGGATAGTTGAGCATCAATGAGATAGTCATGAAGCCACCGAAGCTCCATCCGTGTACACCCATGCGATTGGCGTCCACATACGTCAGACTCTTCAGATATTCCACACCCTTCATCTGGTCTTGCATCTCTACTTGTCCTAACTGACGGAAGGTGGCTTGTTCAAAGTCGCGACCGCGATTCTCTGAACCACGATTGTCGAGGATAAAGACGATATAGCCCTTCTGTGCCATGTAGGTCTCCCAGGTGCGACTCTGCCAGTGCCATGAGGCCTCTACGTTGTGGGCGTGGGGACCACCATAGACATAGACTACGGTGGGATATTTCTTTGTGGAATCAAAGTCATGCGGCTTCACCATGCGGTAGAATAGGTCGGTTTTGCCGTCAGCAGCCTTGATGGTACCGCTCTCAAAGATGGGCTGTTGGTAGCCCTGCCAGGGGTCTTCTGCTGTCAGCAGGCGTACAGCCTTCGCTGTCTGAGTGCTGACGACATCGATGTTACGAGGTACGTCGGGCTCTGTATAACGGTCAACGAGAAAGAGACCGCTTGCAGACAATTCACCACGATGAGAGCCACGACCATTGTCAAGCAGTGTGCGCTTGCCCGTCTTGATGTCTACGCTATAGGCGTTGCGCTGGATAGCGCTTTTCTCGTTCGAGACAATGATGATGCTCTTATCTTTCGTGTTAAAGCCCAGCACATCCTCAACAACCCACGGCCCCCTCGTCAACTGCTTCAGCATCTCCCCCTTATTATTAAAGAGGTAGAGGTGGTTGTAGCCGTCGCGCTGGCTCTGCATGATGAATTTTGTGCCATCCCACGGCAGGAACACGATGGGGTGCATCGGTTCTACATATTTGTCGCTGGTCTCACGGTACAGCTCAGCCTTTCTTTCGCCAGTAGCCGCATCATAGCAGACAAGTCGGCAGTCGTTCTGGTCGCGGTTCAACTAGAACATATAGATGTTCTTGGCATCGGGACTCCAGGCGATATTGGTAAAATAGCAAACCTCCCCCGACTCCTCCATAGGGAGGGGAGACTTGAGATAAACGGTTTTGTTTGTCTGTAAATTGTAAACCCCAACGGTTACAACATGGCTTGTCATACCTGCCATGGGGTATTTGTCTGGCTCGTAGGTCGCTTCACGAGGGAAGATGTCCACCTGCGGATAGTCAGCTACCATGCTCTGGTCCATGCGGTAGAATGCTAACTGCTGACCGTCGGGACTCCAGAAGGTGCCTTTGTCAATGCCGAACTCGTTGCGGTGAACGCTCTGCCCATAAACAATTTCACGGCTGCCATCGGTAGTCAGCTGGTGCTTCTTGCCACTGGCATCAACCACAAACAGCTGGTTGCCTTCTACGTATGCTGTCGCTTTTGATACCTTGTTCCAGTCCTTGGCAGTCTTTCCAGAGAGGCTGTCCTGCCAAACGAGCTGATGTGTCTTGAAGTTCAGCAACAGGAATGACTTTCTGCCAGCTACCGCTACCAGAGGCTGGTCAGGGTAGGGGAAGGTAGCATGATAGAGCGCACGCACATAGCGCGAGTCGTCGTTGTTGAGCCATTTGTTTACCTCGTCAAGTGTGAAGAGCAATTTTTCCTTTCCTGTCTTCTTGTTGACAAGATAACACTCTTCCACATCGGTGCGAATGAGTTCGTCCCCCCACCATGCATACCATCTGTTCTTTGGCTGCATGTTACGATAGTTGTTGCCACCAAAGTTCAGGTCTTCAAGGGTGAACAGCTTTTTTTCTTGGGCTGACATGTTTAGTGACAGGGTGAGAATGAGCAAGAGAATCTTAATCTTCATCATCGCGGAAACGGCGGTTGTTCTTCTTGAATGGTTTCTTGAAATCGCGCGTATTCTTAGGTCCCCTGAAGTCTCTGGAGTCTTTTGACCCTCTGAAGTCTCTGGAATCTCTGGAGCGTCTGTCGCCTTTTGAGCGCTTGTCGTCTCTGGATTCCCTTGCTTCGTATGGCTTCTTGGTCTCTTTCTTCTCTAAGGAGCGGAACTTGAATGTGCGGATGTCTGCGTCAGCGTTCTCTTCCTGTTCGTCCAGGCGCTTCTTAAACTCGCGATTCTGCTTGAAGCGGCGTTTCTCTGCCATCTTGCGTTTCTCCTCCTCTGTTTTGACGACACCGCCTTCTTCACGGAAGACACTCATCTTGCCATCAAACATCTGGTACTTGCGGAACTCACACTCCAAAGAACCATTGAAGACAGGTATCTTGATGCTGGGCTTCAAACCAATCTGAGCAAAGCACTCCTCGCGGTAAGAGAGAATCCATGCCTCATTGCCGGTAAACTGGTGCTTCAGCCGTTCGCCAATCATCTTATAGGTACCCAGCAGGTCTGGTGTCGATATGCGCTCACCATAGGGTGGGTTAGTAACCATGATGCTCTTCTCCTTGGGTTGGGTGAAGTCCTTGAAGTCACGCTCCTCTACGGTGATATCGTTGGTCAGTCCAGCAGCCTTCGCATTGAGGCGTGCCGTGTTCACGGCCTTGATGTCTACGTCGTAGCCGTAGATGTGGTGGTTGAACTCACGCTCTTGGGAGTCGTCGTTGTATATTTTGTCGAAGAGGTCAGCGTCGAAGTCGGGCCATTTCTCAAAGGCAAACTCCTTGCGGAACAGACCTGGTGCCATGTTACGGGCAATGAGTGCTGCCTCAATGAGCAGGGTACCCGAGCCGCACATGGGGTCGATGAAGTCGGTCTCGCCCTGCCAACCAGTCATCAGAATCATTCCTGCAGCCAGCACCTCATTGAGTGGTGCTTCTACAGACTCCTGACGATAACCGCGACGGTGCAGCGACTCACCGCTGGAGTCAAGACATAGCGTACACTGGTCTTCTGCTATATGAATGTGCAGTCGTATGTCGGGATTGCTGATGCTAATATTCGGGCGCTTGCCTGTGCGCTCACGGAATTGGTCAACGATAGCGTCTTTAACTTTGTAGGCAACGAATTTCGAATGTCTGAATTCCTCCGAGAATACCACTGAGTCCACGGCAAATGTTTTGTCCAAGGCAATATATTCGCTCCAGTCAATATCTCTCACTCCTTCATAGACATCATCGGCTGAGAGTGCACGGAAGTGCTTGATGGGTTTCAGAATACGTATGGCGGTGTGCAGTTGGAAATTAGCGCGATACAAGAGCTCTTTGTCTCCCTTGAAAGATACCATTCGACGTCCTACCTGTACGTCGCTTGCGCCCAGTTGCGCTAACTCCTTCGCTAAGACAGGCTCTAAGCCCATAAAGGTCTTGGCGATGATTTCAAATTCTTGTGTCATTATTTAAATAGGTGTAATTGTGGTGCAAAGATAGTGCAATCAGAGCGAAAAACCAAAGAAAAATGCGTTTTTCTTTGGTTTTCCGATTCTTTTTCGTATCTTTGCGCTTCATAACTGCTTTGCCGAATGAACACAATAGGAATACTACCACTTATAAGTCTTGCCGACCT
>JAEEGL012042379.1_pt1 | contig 12542 bp, 10 predicted proteins | sample 9134231 | NCBI WGS metagenome assembly JAEEGL01 (sample SAMN16246548, study PRJNA631951) | gut metagenome | biome: gut microbiome; feature: rumen; material: fiber-attached | host: Bos | place: Iran: Karaj | collected 2018-10
GGAAAAAGCGCAGAACCGGCCGGTGTTCCTCGTTTTCCATTATTCGGCGGAAGAGATTTATACATATGAAATTCATCTGATCGACCGGGTGCTGCTCTCGCTTCAGGAAGAATATAAGGAAGTGTTTTACAAAACGATGCGGGACGGAGCGGCTGAGGAAAGACTCCCGGACAGTGCGGAAGCGGCTGAGGATACCGGTAATCTGATTGATATTGATGATGATAATATGGAGGAACAGCCATGAGTGAAGGCGGAAACGGCGGCGGAAAGCGCGCCGGGAAAATAGGACTGGGCGTTGCGGGGCTCGCGGCGGTCCTGTTCCTGTTCGGAAGAGGATTCGGATTCGGTGCGGGCGGTTCGAACGGGATCATAGCGGGAAACGGAACGGAAACCGTGACTTCTCAGCAGGAGCAGGATAAGAAGGAAGAAACCGCAGAGACTGAAGAAGCCGCGGAACAGGCCGCCGAAGAGATTCCTTCCACCGTTATCGTCCGGATCGAAAAAGACAAGGTCTACGTCCTCGGGGCTCTTTATGAAACGGAAGAGGCGCTGGAGAGGCGGATCCGGGAACTGAACGCGGACGACAGGACGTTTCGGCTGGAAGACGACCACTCAATTTACGCGACTTACCTGATGGTCGACGAGCTGTTCCGGAAACTGGGGATCCCGCTCTATCAGGAAAAGTAAAGGATACAGTGAATTCAGATATTGTTTCAGCAGGCAGCAAAACCGCGTTCGCGGATTTTGCATCAGTGAGGTACAGGAATGAAAAAAACAGAAAAACGTCTATTGGAAATTCTGGAAAACAATGCCCGGGTCAGCCTGGAGGAAGCGGCCGTGATGGTCGGGGAGTCTGAAGAAGACATTGCGGCGACCGTGAAGTCGCTGGAAGACCAGGGGATTATCTGCGGCTATAATACGATGATCGACTGGGACAGGACCGGGATCGACAAGGTAACCGCCCTGATCGAAGTCAGCGTGACGCCGCAGCGGGACAAGGGGTTCGACGATATTGCGGAACGGATATTCCGGTACCCGGAAGTGGATACCGCCTATCTGATTTCCGGCGACTATGACCTGATGCTGATTTTGGAAGGCAAAAGCCTGAAACAGGTTGCCGAATTCGTGTCCAACAAGCTTTCCGTAGAAGACGAAGTCCTGAATACCAAGACTCATTTTATCCTGAAGCGCTATAAAGATCACGGAACAGTCATGGAGAAAAGGCATAAAGACAAGAGGGATAAGGTAACGGCATGAGAGCGGACTTGTTTTCTGAAAAAGCGGCATCGCTGAAACCTTCCGGGATCCGGAAGTTCTTCGATATCGTCAGCGAAATGCCGGATGCTGTTTCACTGGGCGTCGGCGAACCGGATTTTGAAACACCCTGGCATATCCGCCGGGCCGGGATCGCTTCCCTGGAACAGGGCAAAACATTTTATACTTCCAACTCGGGATTAAAGCAGCTCAGGCAGGAAATCGCTGCCTATCTGAAGAGAACCCAGAAACTGTCCTATGACCCGGAAAACGAAGTGATCATTACGGTAGGCGGTTCCGAGGCCATTGACCTGGCCATGCGGGCCCTGATCAATCCGGGGGATGAGGTGATTATCCCGGAACCCTGCTACGTTTCATATGTGCCCTGCGCGCTGATGGCGGGCGCGGTTGTGAAGACGATCGACCTGCAGGAAAAAAACGAGTTCCGACTGCAGCCGGAAGAACTGGAAAAGGCTGTTACGAAGCGCTCAAAAATCCTGGTGCTGCCTTTCCCGAACAACCCGACCGGGGCCATCATGGAGCGGGAAGATCTTGAAAAGCTGGTGGATATTATTATCCGCAACGATCTGATCGTATTATCCGACGAGATATACGCGGAACTGACTTATTCAGGCGTAAAGCATGTATCGATCGCGGAGTTTCCGGGGATGCAGGAGCGGACGATCCTGGTCAGCGGCTTTTCCAAGGCGTTTGCCATGACCGGCTGGCGGCTGGGATATGCCTGCGCGCCGGCGGAGATCCTGGCCCAGATGCGCAAAGTCCACCAGTACTGTATCATGTGCGCGCCTACGGCCAGCCAGTACGCGGCGGTTGTCGCGATGCGCGAAGGCGAGGAAGACGTCCATATGATGCGGGAATCTTATGACGAGCGCCGCAGACTGGTCCTGTATCTGCTGCGCAAGATGGGGCTCCCGGTCTTTGAGCCGAAGGGCGCGTTTTATATCTTCCCCTGCATCAGGGAATTCGGCATGAGCAGCGAAGAATTTGCGACCAGGCTTTTAAAGGAAGAAAAGGTCGCTATCGTACCGGGTACCGCGTTCGGCGACAGCGGCGAGGGGTTCCTGAGGATCTCCTATGCGTATTCTGCGGAAGCCCTGAAAGAGGCCCTTTCGAGGCTGGAACGGTTTGTTGAAAAACTGCGGAAAGAAAAGAAAGAGGGTCAGAAAAAAAGCCGGACGAAAAGCGTCCGCGCGAAAAAGAAATAACTGAGAAAAAGAAAAAACCGGCCGGGATTTTCCCGAGCCGGTTTTTCAATCGTTTATGCTGTCAGTCATATAAGTCGTCGTTGATTTCAGAACGTTTCAGGGTAAAGATAAACTCGGTGCCGACGCCTTCGGTACTGATGAGGTTAATGTTTTCCTCATGCGCGCGGATGATTTCACGGACAATGGACAGGCCCAGGCCCGTCCCTTTTTTGTCTTTACCGCGGGAACTGTCGCTTTTATAGAAACGGTCCCAGACCAGTTTCTGGTCTTCGTTCGGGATCCCGACGCCGTTGTCCTTGACGGAGACAAAGACCTTGTTGTGCTGCTCGGATGTTTCGATGGTGACAAGGCCGCCCTGCGGGGTGAATTTCATCGCGTTGTCGACAAGGTTGTAAAGGACCTGCTGGATTTTTTCCAGGTCGGCGTTTACGAACAGTTCTTCTCCCAGCAGGAGGAGGCGCATCGAAACGCCGCGGTCGCGGCCGATGGGTTCGAAAGAGGCGGCGACGCTGCGGATGACGCCGTTGATATCGAAGTCGGTTTTGTTCAGATACATGCCGCTGGTATTCAGGTTGTTCAGCATCAGCAGGGAACTGGTCAGTTTGGTCAGGCGCTGGGTTTCCTGCAGGACGCGGGTCAGGTATTTTTCATGCTGCTCCGGCGGGATCGTTCCGTCGATCATGGCTTCCAGGAATCCCCGGATCGAGGTTAAAGGCGAGCGGAAATCATGGGATACGTTCGCGATGAATTTTTTCTGGTCGTCTTCGGAACGCGCGATCTGGTCTGCCATGTAGCCCAGGGTGGCGCCGAGGTATCCGATCTCATCTTCGCTTTCCACGCTGAACGTATAGTGCATGTTGCCGGCGGCGTACTGCTCGGTCGCCTTCGTGATCTTTCTCAGCGGCACATATACGATCTCTGTAAAAAAGATCAGGATGATGAGCGAAAGCAGAAGCAGGACCAGCAGGGTCAGGTAGGAAATATTGACCAGGGAGTTGATTTCCGCCGTGACACCGGAAGACGGAAGGTGGACGGAAACGTAGCCGAGGATCCGGTAATCGCCCGCGATCGGGGCAAGCACATTGATATGGTCTTCGGAAAAAGAGTTAAAAAAACTGTCTTCCGTATAATAATTGACGGTAAAAGCGGAAGGATCAAAGCCTTCCAGACGGGCCGCGCCGCCGCCTGCCGCACCGGAAGCGCCTTTGACGCTGCCTGAACCGCCGGCGGACGCAGGGGTGCCGGGCGTGCTCCCTGAAGAAATGACGATCCGTCCGGACGGGTCGATGATCCGGATTTTCGCGCCGATGTAAGCGGCGACAGCGTTCAGTTCCCGTTCAACGGCTGAGCGGGAGATTTCCGTACTGAAGAGGTCTGCGGCATAGGAATTGGCGAGAACGGTTGCTTCGGTGTAGAGGGAGCTGGCATGGCGGGAGCGTACGTTTTCCCCGATCATCGAGGTAATGAAGGTCGCTACGACGATAAATCCGAAGAGGCCGAACAGGAGATAGGCCAGGATAAATTTCAGGTACAGGGTCCGCTTCATTTGCCGAGAATCTCAAATTTATAGCCGATGCCCCAGATGGTCGCAATCCTCCAGTCGGGATTGTCGCCCAGTTTTTCGCGGAGACGTTTGACGTGGACGTCGACGGTGCGGGTATCCCCGATGTATTCATATCCCCAGATGTTGTCCAGCAGCTGTTCCCTGGTATAGACCCGGTCGGGATTGGAGGCAAGGAAATACAGAAGTTCCAGTTCCTTGGGCGGCATGTCGACGGCAGCACCCCGATAGGTAACAGAATAGTTGGTCAGGTTGATCGTGAGGTCCGGGTGGCTGACGACCTGCAGGTCCGATCCGGGTTTTTCCGCGGAAGAATTCTGTGACCGGCGCAGGACGGCCCGGACGCGGGCAACCAGCTCTTTGGAATCAAAGGGCTTTTCAATATAATCGTCCGCCCCGAGTTCGAGGCCCAGCACTTTGTCGAAGACTTCGCCTTTGGCGGAAAGCATGATGATCGGGGTCTGGGATTTCGCGCGGATTTCGCGGCAGACCTGATAGCCGTCGATCCCGGGCAGCATCAGGTCCAGGAGAACGAGATTCGGCTGATAAGAGGCAAATGCCGCCAGCGCTTCTTCGCCGTCGCCGACGGTCAGCGTGTCAAAGCATTCTTTATTCAGGTAAAGGCTGATCAGTTCCGCGATGTTCGCGTCATCGTCCACGATCAGGATTTTCTGTTTGGAGGCCATGGCTGTTCAACCCCGTATACTGTTCCGGTTAAAAATTGACAATGGTTACGCCGGCGTCGCCTTCGCCGAAATCGCCGGTACGGTAGGAGGCGATCCATTTCTGCTTTTTCAGGTACTGCTGGACCGCGGTCCGCAGAGCGCCGGTCCCTTTGCCGTGGACGATCCGGACGCTGGTCAGGTGCGCCATGCGGGCATCGTCCAGATATTTGTCCAGTTCGCGGAGCGCTTCGTCGGTGGTCATGCCCAGGAGATTCAGTTCAGGCGAAATATGGGCAGCTGCGGAAATTTTACCGGACGCGCCGCCGCGGGACGAAGCCGGGACCTGGTAACGGTTCTTTTTCCCGCCGGTCCGGTATCCGATGTCGTCTTCATCCTGTAAAAGCGCGAGGTCCTCGATACGGACTTTCGTCTGCATGATGCCGCAGGTGACGAACAGGTTCCCGCTTTTATCCGGCAGGGAATGGACAGTGCCGGTCAGGCCCATGGAAAGGACGCGGACTTTGTCGCCGATACGGAGACGGTCTGCGGAAAGTTTTTTTGATCCGGCCGCGCTTTCGGGTTTGAACTCCAGTTTTTTACTGCGCTTGCCGACGGCGTCGCGGAGGTTTCCGCGCACCTGTTCCATTTCACGGATATCACCGCCGTTTTTACGGAGCCATGAGATCGCGGCATCCGCCTCGTCCTTGGCTTCCTGCAGGATCTGCCTGGCTTCTTCGTTTGCCCTGGCCAGGATTTCCTCCCTCTTCAGGTCCAGCTTCGCGTACTGTTCTTCGATCGATTCCTTGCGGCGGTCGATCTGTTTGAGAAGCCGCTCGGCTTCTTCTTTATCGTCCTGCGCCTTGCGCCGTTCGATTTCAAGATCGGTCAGGATGGATTCAAAATCCTGGGTTTCCTGGGAGAGTTGTTCTTTTGCCGCTTCGATAATCGGATCCGGGAGGCCGAGCTTCCGGGAGATGGCGAACGCGTTGCTCTTTCCCGGAACGCCGATCATCAGCCGGTAGGTCGGCTGCAGGGTGTCCACGTTGAATTCACAGCTCGCGTTCAGGACGCCTTCGGTATTCATGGCGTAGACTTTAAGTTCGCTGTAATGCGTGGTCGCAAGCGTCAGGACGCGCCGTTTGTGCAGGTAATCCAGGATCGCGATCGCGAGCGCAGCGCCTTCGGTCGGGTCGGTGCCGGCGCCGAGTTCGTCGAAAAGGCAGAAACATCCGGAATCCGCGTCTGCCAGGATTTCCACGATGCTCTTCATATGTGAGGAGAAAGTGGAAAGACTCTGCTCAATACTCTGCTCGTCGCCGATGTCGGCGTATACTTCCCGGAAAAGGGAAAGCTCGCTGTGGTCGGCGGCCGGGATATGAAGGCCCGCCATCCCCATCAGTTCAAGGAGGCCGGCAGTCTTCAGGGATACCGTCTTGCCCCCGGTGTTGGGGCCGGTGATGACGATCATAGTGCAGTCTTCGCCGGCGGAAAGATCGATGGGGACCACTTTGTCCGCGGGAATAAAAGGATGTCTGGCTTTCATCAGGCGGATTACGCCGCGGTCATTGAAAACAGGGCGTACCGCTTTCTGCTCCAGCGCGAGGGCGGCCTTGGCGAACAGAAAGTCGAGCTGCGTCATATTTTCCGCATCGGCTTTCAGTTCGGAAAGATGTTCCGCGGCTTCGGCAGACAGGGAGGCCAGGATTTTTTCGATTTCGCGGGCTTCGTCAGCTGCGAGTACGCGCAGCTGGTTGTTCAGTTCAACCACCGCTGCCGGCTCGATAAAGTAGGTGGAACCGGAAGACGACTGGTCGTGGACGATGCCCGGAACCTGCGCTTTATGTTCCGCTTTGACCGGGATGCAGTAACGGTCGTCCCGCATGGTGATCACGTTATCCTGCAGGAACGATGAATAGGTGCTGTTCACCATCCGGGTCAGCTGCGAATGGATTTTTTCGCCTGCCTGGAGCATGCTGCGGCGGATGCGCCTGAGTTCGCTGCTCGCGTCGTCCGCGATATCTTCATCTGAGAGGATACAGCGGTTGATTTCCTGATACAGCCTGCGCAGCGGATATAAGCATTCAAACAAGTCCCGCAGCTTTTCTTCTTCGGCGCCGTACCGCTGGATACGGTCGACGTTGTCCAGGAAAGAAGCCAGCTTTAAAAGTTCCGGCTGGGAAAGGGACGCGCCGATCGACAAAGAGGCGAAGGCCTGGGAAAAGTCCCGGTTGGAGCCGAAGTTCGGGGCGCCGTGGCGAAGAATGCAGGATACCGCCGCTTCCGTTTCGTCCTGCGCCCGGTTGACGTCGTACAGGGTGTCCATCGGCGCAACGGCGCGGCAGAGTTCTTTCCCCGGCGCAGAAGTGGCGCGGGCGGAAAGCAGGTCGATGATTTTGTTGAATTCGAGGATTCTTAAGGCTTTTTCATTCATATGTACCATGATTATACAACATCAGCCGGGTTTTCAAAAAGAAGGGCAAAAGGTATACTAGTCACATGGCGGAACAGAAGAACGAAAACATAAAAGAGCCTGAAATCCAGACTTCTCCCGAGGTCAATACCGATTACCTGACCGAGGAAATCAAGCACAGGCCCGTCAACCGGAAAAAGCTTTTACGGCGGACAGTGATAACCGCTTTTCTGGCGGTCCTGTTCGGAACGTTGGCGTGCGCGGTTTTCTGGCTTTTGTCTCCCCGGATCAACGCGATAATCAATCCGCAGGAAGAACCGGCCCCGATTACGATCCCGCATGCCCAGGCGGATAATACGACGCTGAATTCGGCGCTGAACCCGCAGCCGTCCGTAAGGCCGGTACAGGACAGCGCTGCCGCTTCTTCCGTCAAAGAAGCTGAACCGGAAGAAAACCAGGCAGCTGCCGGCGTGCAGGCGCCTGAAAGTGAGCCGGCCGGAACGAAAGAAACTGCGGCAGCCGCAGAGCCGGCTCCTGCCGCCGAGGCTTCCCCCGCTTCGAGTTTCACTTCCATCCTGGTGAACGAGGCTATGCTGGCGCGCTCCTTTGAAGGCATATATGATTCCCTTCGCGAAACGGCGGAAAACTCCGGGAGGTCCATGACCGCCGTGACGGAGATTACGGAAGAGTATAACTGGTTTAACGATTCGTTCGTATCGACCGGCAGGACAACCGGTACGATTGTCGCCGTGACGGACAGGGAAGTCCTGGTTTTAGCGGGCGGGCGGAGCCTCGCGGACGCCGCGGAAATCATGGTGACATTCTATGACGGGACGGTCATGCCGGCTGTCGTCAAGGCTGCGGACCGGAATACCGGCTGCGTTATACTGTCGGTGGAATTCAAAAAGATTCCCGCCGGGATAAGGCGCAGGCTCACCCCGATTGAGCTTGGGGATTCGTCAGACAATACGCTGGTCGGAAAACCGGTTATCGCGATCGGTGCGCCGACCGGGGAAATCGGTTCTGTCGCGTACGGGATGGTAACGGGGAGCACCCAGGTCATCGACCTGCCGGATTCCCAGTACCGGCGGATTACGACCGATATTTATACCAGCCGCCTGGCTTCCGGGATCCTCATCGATCTTCACGGGCGGATGGTCGGCTTCGTCAATCTTTCCTTTAACGATACGTCGCTTGCGAACGTCCTGTCTGCGATCGGCATTACAGAACTGGTCGATCTGATAGAACAGCTTTCCAACGGCAGAAATGTCCCGGAACTGGGCATCTACGGAACGGACGTGACAGAACTTGCGGAGAAAGAAATGGACGTGCCGCGCGGCGTTTACATCCGGCAGGTGGAAGTGGATTCGCCGGCGATGGAAGCTGGCCTCAGGGGCGGCGACGTCATCGTCCGGTTCAACCGGAAAGACATAGAAAGTTACAGCGAATTGATCGGGGGCATCAGGGAATGCCGCGCCGGAGCGGACGTTCCGGTTACGGTGATGCGTCCCGGCGCCGGAAATTACCAGGAAGTGAAACTGACGGTCCGGCCGGAATAAACAGGCGGTGTCTTTGCTGACGCCTGAGCCAGGAGAAAAATCTTATGCAGTACATCAATACCCTGAAAGAGGGCGACAACGTAAATGAAATATACCTGTGCCGGGTCAAGCGGACGCTGACGGCAAAAACCGGGAAAGCATACGATTCCCTGACCCTGCAGGACAAAACCGGCACGATCGACGCCAAAATCTGGGATCTCGGCAGCATGGGTATCGACGATTTTAACGAGCTGGATTATATCGACGTGACCGGAAGCGTCACCTCGTACCAGGGGCATCTCCAGCTGAATATCCGCCGCGTCAGGCGGTGCAGGGAGCAGGAATACGATCCTGCCCAGTATCTGCCGCTGTCCAGGTTCGACAACAATAAAATGTACGAAAAACTTCTGGAACTTGTGGATTCGGTGCAGGATCCAAACCTCCATGCACTGCTGGAAGCCTTTTTTCGGAAAGATGCCGCGTTTGTTAAAGCATTCCGGGCTTCGTCCGCCGCGAAAGCCGTCCATCATGGATTTGTCGGCGGGCTTCTGGAGCATACGCTCGGCGTGGGGAAATTATGCAGTTACCTGGCCGGCGCGTATACGTTCCTGAACCGGGACCTGCTGGTCAGCACGGCTCTTCTGCACGATATCGGGAAGACCAGGGAACTGTCCCTGTTCCCGGAAAACGATTATACCGACGACGGACAGTTCATCGGCCACATCGTCATCGGCGTGGAAATGGTTGATGAAAAGTTAAAGGACCTGCCGGGATTTCCGGCCCTTCTGGCTTCGGAAGTCAAACACTGCATCCTGGCCCATCACGGGGAATTCGAGTACGGCTCTCCGAAAAAACCGGCCATCGCGGAAGCGGCGGCGCTCAACTTTGCCGATAATGCCGACGCCAAACTGGAGATCTTCCGGGAACTGTACGAACAGCCGGCGGCGGAAAGCGGGGACTGGTACGGCTTCAACCGATTGCTGGACTCCAATATCCGGAAGACCTGACTGCTGAGCGGGGATAGGCGCCATGCGGCACTGTGAATGGTGGACAACGTGAGAACATACCGGAAAAATGACATTGTCGAAATGAATATCTCCGATCTGAGCCATGACGGAGAAGGAATCGGGAAAACGGTGGAGCCTTCGGAAAACGAAACGGGCTACACCGTTTTTGTCAAAGGAGCCCTGCCGGGCGATAAGATTCTCTGCCGGATCACGAAAGCGGGGAAAAAGTTCGGCTACGGACGGATCGAAAAGATCCTGCACCCGTCGCCGGACCGGACGGAGCCGTTCTGCCCGGTCTCCGGCCCCTGCGGAGGCTGCCAGCTCCAGGCGATGGATTACGGAGCCCAGCTGAAATTCAAGGAAAACAAAGTCCGGAACAGCCTGGTCCGCCTGGGCGGTTTTCCGGAAGAAGAGATCAGCGCGGTCTTTCACCCGGCGATCGGTATGGAAGAAGCGGAGACGGCGGCGGAAACAAAAGCGTGCCGCTACCGCAATAAGATCCAGGTGCCGGTCAGTTCGGACGATCAGACGCTGCGGGCAGGATTCTACGCCGGCCGCACGCACGCAGTCATCCCGCTGCCGGACGGGGACTGCCTGATTTCGAGTGAAGCCGGCAAACCGATCATCGGGTGTATCCTGCGATTCGCGCGTTCCCGAGGGATTCCTGCCTATAACGAACAGGACGGAACGGGGCTTCTGCGCCATATCCTGATCCGTACGTCAAAGAACGGCGACAGGATCATGGTCTGTCTGGTGATCAACGGACAGAAACTTCCGGGAGAAGAGGATCTCGTGCAGGCGCTGCGCGGCCTTCCGGGTACCGGCGGACAGATTACGAGCATTTCCCTGAACATTAACACAGCGCGGAATAACGTGATCCTCGGAGACGAGGTCCGGTTCCTGTACGGGGATGAGTATCTGGAAGACGGGCTGCTCGGCCTGCACTTCCGGATCGCGCCGCAGTCGTTTTACCAGGTCAATCCGATCCAGACGGAAAAACTGTACCGAACGGCGCTTTCCTGCGCGGGCCTGACCGGCGCAGAGACGGTATGGGACCTTTACTGCGGCGTGGGAACAATCTCGTTATGTCTTGCGGATGAACTCCGGAAAAAAGCAGCGGAAAACAGGCAGCCGGAATCGGACCGCGGGAAGGTCTTCGGGATCGAGATCATTCCGCAGGCAATTGAAAACGCGAAGGAAAACGCGGCGCTGAACGGCCTTTCGGAGTTGACCCGGTTTGAATGCGGCCGGGCGGAAGAACTGGTGCCGGCCATGATGCGAGGTGACCGGGACGCTTTCCCGCAGCCGGACGTGATCGTGGTGGATCCGCCTAGAAAAGGCCTGGACGAAGCATGCCTGCAGGCCATACTGGCGGCGGGACCTGACCGGATCGTCTACGTCAGCTGTGATCCCGCGACTCTTGCCCGGGATCTGAAGATGCTGGCAGCGGGCGGATACGTACTTCAGTATGTGCAGCCGGTAGATATGTTCCCGGAGACGGTGCACGTCGAGACGGTTTGTCTTTTGTCCAAACTTTCTGGATCGAAGAATACGATCGATGTGAAGGTAGATATGGATGAACTGGATGTGACTTCAGCGGAGACAAAGGCTACATATGAAGAGATCAAAGCATACGTGCTGGAACAGACCGGATTGCAGGTAAGCAATCTGTATATTGCTCAGGTCAAGCGAGAATGCGGGATTATCGAAAGAGAGAATTATAATAAGGCGAAGTCAGAGGATTCAAGACAGCCACAGTGCCCGGAAGAAAAGCGCAAAGCCATTATGGAGGCATTAGAGCATTTCGGGATGGTGTGATGATTTAAATATTCACGATTAGCAATATGGGAATACCGTCGTTACTAATGACGGTATTCTGTTTGCTTTACAGAATATAGAATTGCTCAATGTTGAAATGGGAAATAAATTTGAATTGAACTAAATCGCTGCGCGATGGCCTGCCAGGGCTGTGGCGCAGTTTTTCTTTAACTGAAAGCCAGCGACCAAATGGAATGGGTCAGACAAATGAACAGCATCCGAAACCGAGCTATGGAGATCGTAAATGCAGAACTGATTTTCGCATAAGGATATATGACCAAGGGCGGCAGGGAGTACCAACTCTCTGCCGCCTTTTCTTGTATTCGCAGCAATTATGTAAGAATATTCCAAGCACAGCGGAAGCACCGAAGCCCGATGGGGAACAGGAGAATCAGTACACAGCACACAATCCCGAAGCAGCAAACAATAATTGCACATGGAAGTCTAATCCAAGTGCATCTGCTTTCGCCCGCACGATGTTGAGATTTATCTGGCGCTCCAGAACAATAGAATGTGGTATTGTCACCCCAGCAGCCTGAACCAGCTTGTGAGCGCGGTCTTTGTCCATGCACAGAGCAGACGCCAGTACGCCGCACCCCACAAGAGGAATGCCCGCCAATTCAAAAAGGCCCTGCACCGTCCCATCTTCCCCATTCTGACCATGAAGGACGGGAAAGGCGGCGTCCAGACGAATCTTCTGCATAGCCCCCTGTCCAAATACCAGGAAAGCCGATTCGCTTCGGTTCGGAAACACCGCGGCGGGAGTGCAGATTTCCGGGTCAAACCAAGTGTCATTTTTGATATTTTCAATCGGCCCGGTGTAGGAATACCAGTCGCCCATTTTTGATGTGCCGACCATTACCGCTTCATACTTGCTGCTGTCCATATTCTGAAGCACAGCGGCTGCGGACTGGAGGGACACGCTATACTCCGGGGAACAGCCGCCAAACAAAACAGCGATTTTCAATCTTTTCATTGCTCTGCCTGCCTTTCTGCCAAATATTCCTCCAAGCACAGCCCTTTTTCATACATCTCTGTGGCGGCCTCAACGCCAACATACCGA
>JAEEGL012567955.1_pt1 | contig 12542 bp, 15 predicted proteins | sample 9134231 | NCBI WGS metagenome assembly JAEEGL01 (sample SAMN16246548, study PRJNA631951) | gut metagenome | biome: gut microbiome; feature: rumen; material: fiber-attached | host: Bos | place: Iran: Karaj | collected 2018-10
GTCTGTTCTATGTCATGGACTACATCAAGGGGACCTGGGCGAACGACTCGGCGATAGAAGCCCTGGGCTGGCTGGCTGTCGCACTGGTCATCTTCACCAGCTGGAAGCCTAAGAACGCCACCTGGGGAGCGTATCTGTGCGGTCTGTGCTACTGGGCCTACATCTACATCCCGATGGAGATATCGGGTTACCTGGCGGCGAAGATGAATCTGCAGAGCGCTACCTACATGCAGAATCTGTACAAGATGCTTCCCTACATCGTCACGATCGTCGTGCTGTGCGCCGTGTCGAAGCGAAAGAAGAGAGAGAATCTCGCTCCTTCTTCCCTCGGTCTGAGCTACTTCAGAGAGGAAAGATAGGATAAGGTATAAATATAATAAGTAAAAGAAAGAACCACCGGTACATGCCGGTGGTTCTTTTATATTAAGAAGAAAGGGGAGTTTTAGTTCTTCTTGTCTACCAGTTCGGTAGGGATGGTCGGAGTGCCCTGACCGTAGTATTTGAATACTTCGACCATGGTCTCGATCTGTTCGTCGGTCATCTGCTTCATCTTGCCGTCCGGGCAGCATGCCCTGGCTGCCAGATAGCCCTTGGCTGTCTCTTCCAGGTATACGGCTGCATACAGCGCATCCTTGAGGGACGGACCGATGGTCATGACGCCGTGGTGTGAAAGGATGACGGCTCTTGAAGTGCCGACGGTGTTTACGACGTCTATGCCCATGTCCACGGAACCTGCTGATGAATACGGAGTGATAGGAACGTTGCCGCAGCAGGCGTTGGCCATGCCGGTGTAGCAGACGCGGAATTCTTTCAGACCCGGGATCAGGGAAAGCGCCGTCGCATATGGCTGGTGCGTATGGATGACACCGTTGATGTGCGGCATATGTTTGAGGATGTACAGGATCGCCGGCGTATCGGAAGAAGGCTTCTTGTCGCCTTCGATGATGTTGCCTCCGATGTCGCAGACGATGACGTCGTCTTCGACCATCTTTTCATACATCATGCCGGAAGGCGTGATGAGGACTTCACCGGTCGGCATACGGATGGCCAGGTTGCCGCAGGTCAGCGAGACCAGCTCGTAGCGGTCCATCAGGATGCCGTATTCTATGATCTGTCGTTTTTCTTTTTCGAACATGTTATCTCCTTAGACTTCCAGGAAGTCGACGAAACGGACTTCTTCAAGATCTTCTTTCTTGATGTTGAGTTGCTTGCCGGTCAGCGTTTCGACGGCGTTGACCAGGTTCATGGCGTTGATGCCGTATTTTTCCATCAGGTACATCTTGGAGGCGCCGTGAGCGTAGCCTTTCAGACCGATCTTGATGAGTTTCTTGCCTAAGCCGTGTTCGGCGATCATGTCGGCCGTTGCGGAGCCTAAGCCGCCGATGTCGAGGTGGTTCTCGATCGTGATGACGCCGTATTTCGCTCTTTCGATCGCTTCGACGATCGTCGGATCGGTGAACGGTTTCAGAGTCGTGACGTGCATATGTCCGACGGAGATGACTCTTTCTTTTAAGACGGCGGTCGCACGCATCGCTTCTTCCGTGCAGATGGAGGAAGACAGGATCAGGACATCGTCGCCTCTGGAGAGTTCTCTGGCCCGGTTGAAGACCATCGGCTCGTTCGCCGGGAACAGACGCGGAACTTCCTTACGGAGCTGACGGATGTAGACCGGTCCGTTGTAGGCGTAGGCGATATCCAGGACGGAGTCGATATCGGTCGCATCGCCGACACCGAAGATGGCCATGTTCGGAACGGAACGCATGACGGCGACGTCGTTGATGGACTGGTGGGAGACACCGCCCGGTGTGGTGATGCCCGGAACGAATCCGACGAAGACGACCGGAAGGTTCGGGTAGGCGACTGACATCTCGACCTGGTCGAGGACTCTTCTGTATTCGAATACCGCGAAGGTATGGATGAACGGACGGTAGCCTTCTCTGGCCAGACCGGCTGCCCAGGAGACCATGTTCTGTTCGGCGATGCCCATCGTGAAGTAGCGGTCAGGATAGACCTGGCGGAACTTTTTGACTTCGCAGGACGTACCTAAGTCAGCGGATAAGACGACGACTTCCGGATGTTCTTCCGCAAGGCGAAGGATATTTTTCTCGTGTGTATTGACTTCGATTTTCATTGTTTGTCCTCCTTCTTACATCGCGTCGTAGATCTTCTGGAATTCTTCTTTTTCGTCTTTGCCGATCCTGACGAAGTGTAAGAACGGCCAGCGTTTCTCAAGAGGCGGGATACCTGTCGTACCGCGGGTCCTGCCGATGACGACGAGCGGTTTTCCTTCGTGCGGCGTATTGAATGCTTCGCAGAAGGCATCGATGTCGTGACCGTTGACGGAGACACATTCCGCACCGAAGGAGCGGAAGCGGTCGATCAGAGGTTCTTCCGTCATCTGTTTTTCGATCTGGCCTTCGACCTGCTGGTCGTTGGCGTCGATGACGATGATGAGGTTGTCGAGTTTGTAATGGCCGGCTGCCTGGATGCATTCCCAGGTCTGGCCTTCCTGTAATTCGCCGTCACCCAGCATGACGTAGCATTTGCCGGTGTCGCCTCTTCTCTTTCTGGCGTGAGCGGTACCGCCGGCGATCGAGATGGTCTGGCCGAGCGATCCGGCTGTGTTTTCAAAGCCCGGAGAATGTTCGGCACCGATCATTTCCATGTTCCAGCCGTCGACATTGAATTTGTCCATGCAGTCCGGAGAGATCCTTCCGGTCGCCGCCAGGGCACAGTAGATGACCGATGCGTAGTGGCAGCAGGAGACGAAGAAGCGGTCTTTGTCGGGTGCCGGTGCACCGTTGTACATCATGCCTTTCGGGTAGTCCATGTTGTCCGGACCCGGTACGCCCGGGAACGGGATCGGCTCCCACAGACCTTCGGACGGGCCGAGGTTCATGACTTTGGTGTAGAGCGATGCGACGATCTCAGCGGAAGAACAGGCCTGTGCGAGGTAGCATCCGCCGGTCTTTAAGGCGATCCCTAAGATCTGTTTGCGGATGGAGTTGGCGATAGCCTGTACTTCTTCCCTGGAGTAGATTTTCTTATCCATCGAAACCTCCTTTTTATTGATGAAATAATAAATTAAAGTACTAATTTCATTATTGTGAAATAATGAACAAAAGTCAACAGACCTTTTACATAAGTAAAAAGAAAAGGCTTACAATAATTTATTGACATGGTCAATTTCTTGTTCTTATAATTAATTTAGAGCGTATTTTCACAATCATGAAATTATGTAAGAGGCGAGTGTATGAAAGCTGTAGTAAAAACTGAAGCAGGACTGGACCATATGGTCTATATGGACATTCCGGAGCCGGAGGCGACCGGAGATCTGGTCAAGATCAAAGTCGCTTATTCCGGGATCTGCGGAACGGATCTTCATGCCTTCAAGGGCAATTACGGAAGTACGAAACCGCCGGTGGTGCTGGGACATGAGTTCTCGGGCATCGTCGTCGATGTCGGTCCGGATGTCAAAAAGATAAAAGTCGGCGACCGCGTCACGTCGGAAACGACGTTCAAGACCTGCGGTGTCTGCCCGATGTGCAAATCCAAGGATTATAACCTCTGCGGCAACCGTCAGGGTCTGGGCACGCAGATCAACGGTTCGATGGCGGAATATCTGGTCTCCAGAGAAGAGTCCGTCCATGTCCTGCCGGACAACGTTTCATTATTGAGCGCATCTCTGACGGAGCCTCTGGCCTGCGGTGTCCACTCGGTCATCGAAAAAGGTCAGGTCCAACCGGGCGATGTCTGTGTGGTCTTCGGCGCCGGTGCCATCGGTCAGATGGTCTCGCAGGTCGCCAAGTCCCAAGGCGCGACCGTCATCGTGGCGGGTCTGCCGCAGGACAAGGAACGCTTCAAACTGGCGCTGGCCGCCGGAGCGGACCGCTGCGTCGATCAGATGGAAGAAGACATCAAGGCCGTCGTCATGGAGATGACCGACAATGTCGGTGCGGATAAGTGTTTCGAATGTTCCGGTGCGGTCCCGGCGCTGAACAAGGCACTCGAGATCGTGAAGAGAAAAGGAACGGTCGTTCAGATGGGCGTCTTCAACAACACCCACGAGACGATCTGGACCGATCTCATCCTGCACAGAGAGATCGTCTATGTCGGTTCCCGTTCGCAGAAGCCGAGTTCCTGGGTCACTGCCCTGGAGCTGATGAAGAACGGCACCGTCGTTCCGGAAAAGATCGCGACTTACCTGACGCCGCTGGAAAACTGGCGTGAAGGTTTCGAAAAGATGATGGCCGGTGAGGTCACCAAGGGCATCATCGTATTGGATGATACATTGAAATAAAAAAAGAAGTGAAGATCACTTCTTGGCATGTTCCAGCAGTACGAGTGCCAGCGGTTCGTCGACGATCAGGATGTCGGCATAGCCGCCGTTGAGCACGGCCAGTGTCGCTTCGGCTTTCTCGGCCGTCGCATTGAGTACGATGGACAAGGGCACCTTCTTCACGACATCGAGCGGTGTGGAGATCTGGTAGATGTCTTCGACTTCGACCTGTTTCCCGTTCATGTCGATGAACCAGCCCAGGAAAGAACCGACGGCGCCGTTGGCCCGGTAACGGTCGAGCTTGTAGCTCTCGAAGAAACCGGACTGGACGATCGAGTTCTTCGGATCGTTGAAAGATCCGATGCCGTTGACGGCGATATCGACGCCGCAGGCGTTGGCCAGGGAATTGGAGATCATCGGTTCGTTGATCAGATACCTGTAGATCTCTTCGCCCTTGACAAAGAGCGGCGTATTGATCGAAGAGTAGGACCCGTGAAGCTTGTAAGCCAGGCGCTGGGCGATCGAGAACGAGTCGATCGCAGGATTGCCCATGGTCATACAGCCGACCATCTGGGCGACGTTGACGCCGGTAAAGTCGGTGTCATCGATGGCATCGACCATGGCGTTGACCGCTCTGCCCCAGGAGACACCGAGGGTCATGCCTGGCTGAAGATAAGTAGATAAAAGGGCGGCTGCCGCTTTGCCGCAGACATCGATGGATTTGTCAAAATCATAAGCGGCGCTGACGACGATCGCGTCCTTCAGACCGTAGGCCTTGCGCAGACGGTTGGAGAGTTTCGGATTCTTGCGAACGGAAGTTTCGATGACGATCTTCACGATGCCTTCCTTCTTGGCTTCTTCGATGAGCCGGGAGACGGTCGGCCTGGATGCATTGATGATCGAGCCGATCTCCTGCTGGGAAAGGCCGCGTTCAAAGTAAAGTTCGGCAACATATTCCAATAAATTATCGTTCTTGTTCATAGCAAATTCATTATAGCGGAAAAAAAGGAGTTTATCATGGTATCTCAGGAATTTACGGTCAAAAACCCGACCGGCATTCATGCCAGGCCGGCAACGATGCTGGTGCAGTTATGCAATAAGCTGCCCGATCAGGTGATGATCACCACCGAAAAAGGGAAACAGGTCAATCCGAAAAATATCCTTTCCGTCCTGATGGGCGGCATGTCCAAGGGCATGAAGATCACCGTTGAGGTCAACGGCGAAAGCGAAGAGGATTCTTTGAGACAGGTGATGGAACTCCTGGAGAGTTTCACGGAATAGGAGGGCTCATGGAACAGGCGATCCACAGAGAACTGATCATGTACGGTGTCGAGGCTAAGGACGCAGAGGATGCGATCCGTCAGGTCGGCCAGCTGTTTCTGAGAAACGGCTATGTCAAAGACACCTACATCGATGCGGTCGTGAAAAGAGAAGAGGTCTTTGCGACGGGGCTCGAGCTCGAGGGCATCTCCATCGCGATGCCTCATACCGACATCATCCATGTCAACAAGCCGGGCGTCACCGTTGCCAAGCTGGCGCATCCGGTGGAATTCGAACACATGGGCGAGCCGGGACGCAAAGTTCAGGCGGAAATGTTGTTCATGATGGCGATCACCAATCCGGAAGATCAGATCGGCACCATCATGAAGGTCCTCGGGGTCTTCCAGAACAAGGAAGCTCTCGATGCGTTCAAAGCAGCGGCAAGCGAAGAAGAACTGTACGAAGCTGCCGCAAAGTATATCGGTTAGTACCCGGCATATCGGGTGTTAATAAATCATAAGGAGGTCATTTTATGAAAACTTGCACTGTCGTCACTGTCTGCGGTTCAGGTGTTGTCACTTCATCCATGATCGCTCTCAAGATCAAGGAACAGCTGAAGGACAAAGGCTGGGATGCAACGATGTATGAGGCAAGCCCTGTTTCTCTGAATTCCGTCATCGCCGGTAAGAACATCGACGTCATCGTCTGCGCTTCGCCGGTCACGGAAGATGTCGGTATTCCGAAGGTCAAAGGCATGGGCATGGTCACAGGAATGGGTGAAGAAAAAGTCATCAATTCGATCATCGAAGTCCTGGAAGAAAAATACAAATAAAATATAGTTTGTAATTTCTTGTTGTTTACCGCAAATCATCAATCAGAAGAAGATTATTCTAAAATCAGAAATTGGAGGGGGAAAAATATTTTGGAAGCTTTTTTAAATACGTTATCCAACATTTTTAGTGCCTTCGGTTCCGGTATCATCATTCCGGTCATCCTCTTCGTCCTTTCCAAGGCGATGGGTGTTGAAACGAAAAAGGCATTCAATTCCGCATTATTGTGTGGCGTTGGTCTGACAGGCTTTAACCTTGTCATCAACTCCTATTCCGGCGTCATCGCTCCGATCGTACAGTCCATGGTCGACAACACGGGCGTTCAGCTGTCCACTCTGGATACCGGCTGGCAGTCCACTTCGATCATCGCTTACTCTACGACGGTCGGTGTCTTGTTCATCGGTGTCGCGATCGCTTTACAGCTGGTCTTATTCTTCGTCGGTTACACGGATGTCTTCATGGCATCTGACCTCTGGAACAACTATTCCTTCATGGTCTGGGGCTCCATGTTATATGCGCTGACCAAGAACATGTTGCTGGCGATGGCTCTGATGGTCGTCCAGCTGTTCTACATCCTGTTATTCTCCGAAATGTGCGCTGTCAGATGGGGCACTTACTACGAGTATGACGGATGCTGTATGACAGCTCCTCACCACCTCGAGGCTTTCCCGTTTGCCGTACTTATGGACTTCATCCTGACGAAGCTCGGCTTCAACAAGATCAAGATCAATGCTACCGCATTACAGAAGAAACTGGGTCTGCTCGGTGAACCAATGATGATCGGCTTGTTCGTCGGTCTTCTGATCGGTGTCATCGGCGAAGCTCCGTTCCTCTTCGGTGAGAACGCTCTGAATGCTTGGGGCACAGCTTTAGGTGCAGCCATCAACACAGCTGCCATCATGGCCGTCTTCCCTAAGGTCGCTGCGATCTTCGCTTCTGCCTTCACTTCGATGTCAGATGCTTACAAGTCCAGAGCTGCCGCTTCCGCAAAGAACAGAAGATGGTTCCTTTCCGTCAACGACGCCTGCGGTTACGGTGAGACCAACACTCTGGTCACCGGCGTCCTGCTGATCCCGATCATGCTGGCGCTGTCCTTCATCCTTCCGGGCAACACTGTCCTGCCGATGGCTGACCTCTGTGCACTTCCTTACATGGTCGAAGTCTTCGTATGTATCTCCAACGGTAACATCGCGAAGTCCATGGTCATGGGTGCTCTCTGGTTCTCGATCGGTATGATCATGTTCTCTCAGCTCGCTCCGACTTTCACGGAAGTCGCTGTCGGTGCCGGATTCCAGCTCCCGCAGGCAGGTGTCTCCATCTGTTCCTTCGGTATCGTCTGCCATCCGTTCATCTGCGCTCTGTTCTACGTCTTCTATTCACAGAACATCATCCTGATCGTTCTCACAGTCGCACTGTATGTCGTTGCTTATCTCTGGTTCAGAAAGAACAAACAGAAAGTCTACGACTATCTGGAGAACAACGCTGCTGCCTACCAGGCATAGCATTCACTTATAGGTAAACACAAGAGTGATATAGGGCTATTGCTATGAAAATAGCAGTAGCCCTTTCATTAATCCGAGGTAAAAAATTATGCTCAAGCAACTGACGGAAAGACCTCAAAAGGTACTGGTCATCAACGATGTCAACGTGGACATCGATGTGATGACGCAAGCTTTGAAAAAGACGAAGATCAATGTCGGCGAGATCCGCACTTTGTTTTTCGGTCCGAAAGAAAAAAGCGAATTCGCTTCTTTTCAGCTGGATCTGGAACGCCACGGCCCGGAGGGCGTGGAAGTTCCCAAAGAAGCTTATGAACTGATCGCAGACGCGGACGTTCTGATGATCCACTTCTGTCCGATCTCTTCCAAACTGATCGAAGCCGGCAAAAATCTCAAACTGATCATGACCAACCGCGGCGGCGTGGAACACATCAACGTGGCTGCCGCCAGTGCAAGAAACATTCCGGTCGTCAACTGCATCCGCAATGCCGATGCGGTCGCCGAATTCACGATCGGCCTGATGATCGACCTTACAAGAGACATCACCTTGTCTCACAACTACGTACATAAGGGCATCTGGACCAGAGACTACTACAATGCCTCCTATCAGAAGACTTTGGGCAACTCCAAAGTCGGTCTGATCGGCTTGGGCAATGTCGGCTGCAGTCTGGCCAAAAAACTGATCGGCATGGGCGTGGAAGTCATCGCCTATGACGAGTTCACCACTAAGGAAGACCTCATCAGGAAGGGTCTGGGAGAGGTCGAACTGACGAAAGATCAGGATTATCTCCTGAGTCAAAGCGACATCGTCTCCTTACATCTGCGTCTGGTGAAGGAAACGGAGAACTGGTTCACGATGAAGCAGTTCAAGAAGATGAAGAAGGAGGCTTACTTCATCAATTCCGCCAGAGGCGGCATCCTGAATTACGACGATCTGCGTCAGGCACTTAAGGAGGGCATCATCGCCGGAGCAGCGCTGGATGTCTTCGATGCCGAACCGATCCGTAAGGATGATCCGCTGCTGGATATGGAAAATGTACTGGTGGCAGCCCACCTGGCGGGTTCGACGGTGGATTCCATCGCTTTGTCACCGTTCAAACTGACCAAAGACATCAACGAGATCCTGGAGAAAGACATTACCGACAGGATCGTCAATTATAAACAGATCGATATCGAATAGGGGGACAGACATGTTATTAAGAGAAGAAAGAGAACAGATCGTTCAATACGGCAAGATCATGGTCGACCGTCATCTGACTGTCGGTACGTTCGGCAACATCTCGGTCTATAACCGGGACCTGGATCTTTTTGCCATCACGCCGTCGGGCTTCGACTACTACAAGACGTCACCGGAAGACTGTGTCATCTTAAGGCCGGACGGGACGATCGTGGAGGGCGACAAGAAGCCTTCCAGCGAAGTCGATATGCACAGGATCTTCTATCAGAGGAAAAACAACATCAACGCGGTCGTCCATACCCATTCCGTCTATGCCACGACGCTGTCCTGCTTAGGCTGGAAGGTCCCGCAGCTCCACTATCTGGTCGCTTATTCCGGAAGTGAAGTCCCTTATATCCCGTATGTTCAGTTCGGCACGTACGAGCTCGCGGAAGCCTGCTATGATGCGATGGGCGACAACCGTGCCTGCATCTTGGGCAACCACGGTCTTCTTTCGACCGGCAAATCCCTGGCTTATGCGATGGATGTCGCCGAGCAGATCGAATTCTGCTGCCAGTTATACTACAACTGCCGTCTGACCGGCAAGGAGCCGATCCTTCTGACGGACGAACAGATGGAAGTCGTGAGGAGCGGTTTCGGAGATTACAGGAAGAAATAAGATGAGATGTGTTTACTGCGGAAAAGAATATGAGACCGGCGGTCAGAAGATGAACGTTTCCAACGGCGTTTTTGATGTCTGCAGTTCCGAATGCAGGAAGAATGTCGTCGATTATCTGAACAAAGATAAGGAATATAAAAACAGGATGTATGTCATGATCTTCTGCGGAAGTATCGGCTTCATCCTTTCGACCTTCATCTTCTCCGGGACCTATAAGCTCGTGCCGATGTATCTCGGCATGATCATCATGGGAAGCGCACTGCTGCTTTACCCGTATATCTTTTCCAGTTTCCTGACGTTTACCAGATATCCGATCGTCAAAGCGACGCGGATGGTAAAGATCATGGGTGCTGTCATCATGGTGCTGTCGGCCGTCTTTCTGGCCTTGACCTTTTTCGGTAAGTGAGTATGCCGGCGGATCTGATCTTATTGATTTGTGTCATCGTCGTGGATGTCTTGCTGGTCCTGGAGACTTTGTTTTTCATCGTCCGGCGCAATGCCTCCAACAACCTGATCCGTCTGGCCTTCCAGAACGACGAGGAGGGATTCGAAGCGGCCTGTTCTTCTTTCGGCGCAAAGACATTGAGCGCCTTTGACAAGAAGCTCATCCGTTTCAATGTCGCCGAGATCAAACGCGACTATCCCAAAATGGAGACTTTGATCAAAGACTTCGCTGCGATGGATCTCAAGGATGCGCAGAAGAAGAAGATCTATCCGAAGATCTTCTACTACTACATCGACCGCGGCAGGAAACAGGAAGCCAAAGCCGTGTATGAAAAGCTCTCGGCGTTCTCCGTCTATAAGAACAAGAAAGAGATCGATATGTCCTATGACGCCTACGTCAGCGAAGGACACCGGTATCTTGAGGATGCTTTGAAGTCGCTGAAGCGGACGGCAAAGCGCGACCTTCCTTACAAGGAAAAGCTGATCGCCAAGATGTATGAGAACAAGGGGATCCATGCGGAGGCCAAGAAATACCGGCGGCTGGCCGAGCGGCACGAAAACGAACTGTCACAAAGAAGCTGAGATACGGAAATAATCCGTATCTTTTCTTTATAATGGAAGAAAGAGGTCATGAATATGAACAAGAATATCAAACGGATCGAAGAGATGGAAGCTTATCTGGAAGAACTGACCGGGATCAACAGCGAACTGGCTCTGAAGCTGGAAGAAGTGAACGAGGCCAGAGACCATATGATGAAGCTGTTCGATTATTACGGCTCACCGGAGTGGTATGAGGACCGCGACCTCGATCTTGAAGGTGTCAAGGCCGGTGTCTTGAGCGAAGACCTGATCTATGAGCAGATCACGACACTGAGAGAGAACGCATTCGCGATGCTGGAGACGGCAACGGATATCTTAAAGGAAAGGATATGAGGCTGGAGATCGTCAAGACCGGGATCAACGGAGAAGGGATCGGCTTTTTCAAACGGAAGCCGGTCTTTGTCGAAGGCTGTTTTGAAGGCGAGCTCGTCGATGCCGATCTGAAAGACGAGGGGAACCATTACACCGGGACGCTCCGTCATATCGTAAGGAAAAGCGAAGAGCGCATCGCTCCGAAATGCAGGCACTGTTTCAAATGCGGTGCCTGTGCCCTGATGGAACTGGATCAGAAGAAACAGCTCGAGATCAAGAAGGAGCTGTTGCAAGGCGCCTTATACAAGTATGCGAGGATCGGTGAGGAACTTGATGACATCGTTGCTTCAAAGGAGATCTTCGGTTATCGTAATAAATTCAATCTGCCGGTCATCGAACATGAAGGCAGGCTTTACAATGCGATCTACAAGAAAGGATCCAACCATCCTTGTCTCATCGAAGACTGTCCGATCCATGAAGAAGGACTGGAAAAGCTGCGCAAGCAGATCCTCGATGTCCTGAACCGGCATCATCTGAAAGCGTATGAACGTCATGAGAAAAAGGGGATGCGCCAGCTCATCGTCCGCGGCTTTGACAAGTCCTATCAGGCGGTCCTGGTGACCGGCAGCGATGTCCTGGAAGAGAGCCTGATCAAAGACCTGAGAAAGATCAAACATCTTGATTCTTTGTTTCAGGGCATCAACACGGTCCGCGATCCCGTAAGACTGATGCCGGATAAGCTGCGCTGTCTGTTCGGCAGACAGAAGATCGAAATGAAGGCCGGCGGTTATAAACTGCTTCTTTCGCCGCAGGCTTTCTTTCAGCTCAATCTCGGACAGGCGGAAAGGATCTACGGGGATGCCGCAGCCCTGATCGAAGGGAAGAAGAAGCTGATCATCGAAGCTTACTGCGGGATCGGTGCGATCTCGATGTATCTGCACGACAAAGCGGAAAGGATCATCGGCATCGAACTGATCGAAAAGGCAGTCAGGGATGCGGAAGACAATGCGAAACTCAACGGTTTCGACAATCTGGAGTTCAGGGCCGGCGATGCCGCAAAAGAAGTCCGCAGGATCCTGGCCAAAGAGAAGGCGGATGTTTTGATCGTCGATCCGCCCAGGACGGGGCTCGATGATGAACTGATCGTCACCTTGCTGAAGTCGAAGATCGATCAGATCATCTATATCTCCTGCAATCCCGCAACTTTGGGAAAAGACCTCGATCTGCTGAAACAGAAATATCGGATCGCTCAGATCCGGGGCTATGATATGTTCCCGAACACGCCGCACGTGGAGACGGTATGCTGCTTGTACCACCAAAAGAAAGACTTCATTTCCGTACCGTATGAGCCGAAGAATGTGGAGTAAGGCATGAGATTTGACAACGCGTATTTTATTACTGGTACGGCCTAAGCAGGCAAATCAACGATGACAAAACTGCTTGCCGAGAATTATGTTGGCATCTTGTGTGAAGAGAACTATCA
>JAEEGL012590554.1_pt1 | contig 12542 bp, 9 predicted proteins | sample 9134231 | NCBI WGS metagenome assembly JAEEGL01 (sample SAMN16246548, study PRJNA631951) | gut metagenome | biome: gut microbiome; feature: rumen; material: fiber-attached | host: Bos | place: Iran: Karaj | collected 2018-10
ATTCGAGCAGACACTTGAGGCTCTGCCTGCAGGTAACTATACTCTTGGTGTAGGTTACGGTATATCACCCAGTGCTAACGACGGTAAGTTCGGTGTTTATCAGATTACAGAACAGGATACTCTCATTGCAATTGCTGACACAGTATTCTACAATAATGCAGGTGCTGGTGGCGCAGATAATAGTACTCCTACCAACAACTACATCACCTTTGAGACTACAACAGGTGTCAAGTTGTTCCTGAATCCTTCTTGCGGTAACAACGGCTGGAACTCATTCGATAACGTTGCTCTCCAGTTCAACGGTCCTGCTCAGGACTTTGATTACGACAACGCAATCGGTGAAGTTGAGGCTGCTATCGAACTGAAGACAACTGTTGCTCCTGTCAAGGCTGCTAAGGTTTCTAAGTTCTACAACCTGAACGGTGTTGAGCAGACAGCTCCTAAGGCTGGTCTCAATATCAAGGTTGAGAACGGTGTAGCTACAAAGGTTTTCGTTAAGTAAACAGTAAGCTATAATCTATCTGAATCGGCGGAAAGCTCAGGCTTATCCGCCGATTCTTTTGTTTTATAACTTTTTTGCCCTTGTGGCTATGCAGTTTGCCTAAAAGAGGGTATCTTTATACTTTGATTACCAAATGGTGCAGATTATTAACCTTTTTATATTTCTAAATGAAAGCAAGATTAACCTTAGCGGCCATTCTGATGATGGCCGGTATTGCCTCACAGGCACAGAACCCAATTATCCGAGACCAGTTTTCGGCTGACCCGTCAGCTCTTGTAGTTGGTGACCGCGTATATGTGTTCCCGTCACACGACATTCCTGCTCCTGATGAGTATGCCCGTAAGGACTGGTTCTGCATGGCAGACTATCATGTGTTCTCAAGTGACAATCTTACAGACTGGAAGGATCACGGTGTAATTGTTGACCAGTGGACAGCACCATGGGTAAATGAGAGAGGTTACTCCATGTGGGCTCCTGATTGTAAGCAGAACCCAAACAACGGAGATTATTATTTCTTCTGGCCGGCAGGAGCCAAACCCCAGCCAACTGCAGACGGCAGGCGTGGAATGGGTGGCAACCGCGTAGGTATAGCTATTGCACATAATCCTTTTGGACCGTATATCCCCGAGGCTACACCTCTGGATGGCGTTGGCGGTATCGACCCCTGTATCTTTGTTGATGATGACGGTACAGGTTATCTTGTAATGCCAGGCATTACAATTACCAAACTGAATCCTGACTGGAAATCCGTATCAACCGATCCCGCAGACCGTCACCGCGTTGAGGAGGTTCCCACCAAGGGACTTGTTGAGGGTCCGTATCTGTTCAAGCATAACGGAAAGTATTATATGACATTCCCCTGGGCCCGTGATGTGGAGGAGGTTCTTGCTTATTGCATGGCCGACAATATCTTTGGCCCCTACAAGTTCATGGGCGTTTTCTTTGAGGAGCATGCAAACAAGTGCTGGACCAATCACCATTCAATTATCGAGTTCAAGGGGCAGACCTATCTTTTCTATCATCACAATGACTTTTCGCCTGCCTTCGACAAGAACCGTTCAGTATGCGCCGACTCTATCTTCTTTGAGCCCGATGGTTCCATCCGTCTGGTCAAGCCTTCACTGCGCGGTATCGGCATAACAGAGTCAAACAAGGAGATCCAGATAGACCGTTATTCAGAGATCAGCCAGAAGGGTGATTCAATTGCTTATCTTGACACAGACAACTACTTCGCCGGTTGGAAGACCGTATTCTATGAGCAGGGCTCATGGGTAAAGTATAACACTGTCAATTTTGAAAAGTCTCCCAAGAGAGTCAAGGTTAAGGTCATTACTCCTTCAACAGGAACTCTTGAGATCCTTCAGGATGATAAGGTTATCTCTAAGGTCAAGATCAGCCCCAAGAGTGATGCCTCGGAGGTTGTTGCAGATGTTAAGGGTGCAGCTACCGGTGTTCATCATCTTAAGGTACGTATGGCATCAAAGGGAAATGTCCAGGTAGACTGGCTCTCTTTTGAATAATAAACAAATAGTGTGGTATGAAAACTAAAGTTATACTTGCAGCCCTGTTGTCCATGCTTTTTGTAGCATGGACAGGCTGTACTGCCAAAAACAAGACTACTGAGTGCGTTAACCCGCTTACCTATACAGATATCCCTGATAATGACTGGATCCGCGTAGGAGATGATTATTATATGGTCAGTACAACCATGTATTTCTGTCCCGGAGCACCTATCATGCACTCAAAGGATTTGGTTCATTGGGAGTTGATAAGCTATGTATACGATTATCTGGCAGATGACGATACATATAACCTGCGTAACGGCCGTAACGCTTACGGCAAGGGTCAGTGGGCTACTTCATTGCGTTATGTCAACGGAACCTATTATGCCCTTTTCATTGCCGATGACCAGGGTAAGACCTTTGTCTATAAGACTAAGGATATCACCAAGAGCAATTGGGAGCGTTCAGTGATCAACCGTGCGTTCCACGATGCCAGCATGCTGTTTGAAGACGGACATCTGTACGTGATTTGGGGTAACGGCGAGATCCGTATGATAGAACTGGAGCCGGACGGCTCGGCAATTAAAGCCGGAGCTCAGGAGAAAGTTATCATAGACTCTCCCCGCCAGGGATTCAATCTGCGCGCTGAGGGTGCCCATATCTATCACATTGGTGATTACTATTATGTACTTGAGATAGACTGGCCAAGCGGTGGAGTACGTACCGAGACATGCTGGCGCTCAAAGACTCTTGAAGGTCCCTATGAGAGCAAGGTTATTTTGAGCGGTGCTTTTGACGGTCGTGGAGACGGCGTTGCACAGGGTGGTATCATTGAAACCCAGAAGGGTGACTGGTATGCCATAATGTTCCAGGATCATGGTGCAGTGGGTCGCATACCTACTCTGCAGCCTGTCAAGTGGGTTGACGGTTGGCCCATCTTGGGAGACAACACCAAACCTGTAAAACAGTTCACCGTAAATCTGCCTGAGAGTGGCAAGAACCGTACCTGGGATAACGATGAGTTCAACTATAAGAAGAATGAACTGGATCTGGTATGGCAGTGGAACCACAAGCCTGACAACAGCGCATGGTCCGTTACTGACCGTAAGGGATGGCTTCGCCTAAAGACCGGTCAGATAGCAACAAACGTAATGAATGCCCGTAACACCCTGACACAGCGTACTGTCGGTCCCCGTTGCTACAGTGAGGTGCTGATGGATGCCAGTGGTATGAAACCGGGCGATAAGGCAGGAATTATAGCTTTCCAGAGCAATTACTGCACCATAGGCGTAGAGGTAGCCGATGACGGATCAAAGAGCCTGGTAGCAATGACTCACCGCAATATGGGCCGTCGTCGCGGCCCGCAGGCAGAGAATGCTCCCAGCCCTGACACAGAGGCCCTTCGAATTTCTCTTACTCAGGACAAGGTTTGGCTCAAGATCAGGTATGTGTTCACTCCTCAGCAGGAAGGTGAGCGTGCAGACCAGGCATTTATGAGTTATTCTCTTGACGGTAAGAGTTGGGTGGATGTAGATGCAACCCTGCAGATGAGTTTCAGTCTTGATTACTTTACCGGATACCGCACAGGTCTCTACAGTTTTGCTACAACACAGGCCGGTGGTTATGCAGATTTTGATTATTTCCATCAGGCCGTTTACTGATTCCTTAAAAGTTAAAAAGATATAATCGTTTAACTTTCGTGCCCGGCGGATATAATAGAGATGAATCGTGATCGTAGTGACATAGTGAACAGCCAAGGATCTCTTTCAGTGAGCGATGAATCCATTGCCCGTCTGCTATGTGATGACAATCACGTAGAAGAGGCTTTACGCCTCATCATGAAAAAATACGGCGAACAGCTGTATTGGCATATCCGCCGAATGGTGGTGGCCCATGATGATGCTGAGGACTGTCTTCAGGAGACTATGATAAACGTATACAAGTACAGGAGCACATACTCCAATGAGTATCCGTTATCATCATGGCTTTACAAGATAGCTACAAACGAAAGTCTTAAGCTCTTGAAGAACAAGTCCGGTTTCACGCTCTCTGTGGATGATCTTGGTGATTCGCTTAAGAACAGTGTGCGTGAGGAAGCCAGCCCGGATGCTGATGAAACTCTGATTTTACTGCAGGAGGCTATAGCTCTGCTGCCGGCAAAACAGAAGATGGTGTTTAACCTTCGTTACTATGATGACAAGAGTTATGAAGAGATACACCAGATAGTAGGTGACAGCGTCAATACGCTTAAAACAAACTATCACTACGCAGTACAAAAGATAAAGGATTATATATTAGAACATCAGTTATGAAAGAGTTTGATCTGGAAGGACTAAGCAGGGAAATGCCCTACAAGATGCCTGAGCATTTCCTGGATGACATGACAGAGCGTGTCATAGCCCAGATTGGCAAGCAGAACAAGAAGCGCAAGGAGGGCAGGATAATAGCCTTGTTTGCCAGTGCCGCCAGTGTTGCAGCCGTTGCTCTGCTGTTCCTGCATCCGTTTGGAAGCAGACTGGATATACCAGACTATGACAGTATTTCACAGTGCGCAAGCGTTGATGAACTGTTCCAGAACATGTCTGCCGATGAGCTGGGTGTTTATTCTATGATGAGTAACTATTACGGGAACTGATTATGAGAAAGTTGTGGACCGCATTGTTCATTCTTGCAGGCTTATTCCTTTCGCAAACGTCACAGGCGCAGGATAGGGATGAGCAGATGATCAATGCGTCCCTTCGTTTCATAAAGGAGAACGCCAATCTCACCAAGAAGGAGTATGACAAGTTTGCCAAGCTGTATATTGAGTATAATGAACAGTTGGCAAAGTTGAACCGTGAGCTTAAGCCGGAGTCTCGTGACTACATGAAACGCTGGCAGGCTATTAACGATGATTATATGAAAAAGCTGGACAAAGCTCTGCCTGATTCAACCCGTCAGAAAGTGGGTGTGGCTCAGTGGGAACTTGGCCAGAAAGTTTGGGGACAATGGTCAGACCAGAATCGTCGGAATTCTGAGCGTCAGTTCAGGATGATGGGTCAGTGGAACCAGATGAATCCTCAATTCATGATGCAGCCCCATTTTTATGATTTCCAGCGTTTCCGCCAGCATGAAATGCAGCAGGCTGATGAACAGCAGCAGCAGTGGTGGGAAAACTACTGGCGTAACTGGGGTGAGCCTGATACCGCAATGATTCGCCGTATGGAGGAGAATCGCAGACGTTATCATGAGCGCGATAGCATATGGCAGCAACACCGTGAGCAGTTTGGTCCACAAGGACTTCAGCCACAGTTTGGCGCTCCTCAGTTTACTCCTCAGTATGGTCCTCAATACGGACCACAGTATGCTCCTCAGTACGGTCCTCAGTACGGCCCTCAGTTTGGTCCCCAGTTTGGTGGTCCTGACAATAATCGCTGATTTTTTTTATACTTTACACAAAATAATAATCGGGACAACTTGATGTTGCCCCGATTATTATTTGTTATGGCTTACACTTGATTAGTGCTTGTCTTCATTGCCATCATATACATCCTTAGGAACAATTTCCACGAAGCTGAACGGCATAACACCGGTACCGCTGGTGTAAACCTGACGCATACGCAGGTAGTAGTTGTTGTCAGCTCTCATATATCTGCGTGATACAATCTTACGATAGCAGTTTTTGTCAGTGCGGAGTCCACCCCATGCATCCGGAGCCTTCATATAACCACGGTTGCGCATTGCACGGTCATTGGCATCGATTTCGGCCTGCTGATCTTTCTCGGGGAGATTGGTGATAGCAGCGTCGTTATCCAGAACCATTCCGATACGGCCGTCATCACCGGTGATACGGAGGTCTACTGGAATACCTTCGGGCTCCCAATCCCAGTTGCGCCAGTAAATGGAATCATCGGCATTGCTACCCTCATGGAAGTAGAACTGAACTACACCACGGTCAGCTGCACCCTCTCCAAGTCCGCTGATGGCGTTATTCCAAACACGTACCTCATATGTGCCGTCTGAAGGTACTGAAGGCAACTTTACTGATATATCATAGTTATACATGACACTGAGCTCATCACCATTCAGTGTGCCGAAGTTGGCGTCACGGTAACGTACGTACAGACCGGTCTGTCCCTCTACCCAATCAAAGTTTTCACAATAATCGGGATAGTAGCAATAAACTATATCGTATGAATCTCTCATTCGGCCACGGCCACCGCTGTTGACAAAGTCGGGTGACAATGTGCAGGACATGATTCTCATTCTGCAGGAAAGGGCGTTCTCCCTGATGTTGTCATCATAGAGCAACAGTCCGTCCACATAATGATAAATACCGTTCATTGCTATGTTAGAGTTGGCATTTCCTTTCTTGTCTACATTGTACTCACCGCTCTCTGCAATTCTTGTACCGGGGAACTCAAGAGTGGTCTCCTGAACGCCTTCAACACCCTTACGGTTGATGAATATACCGCCTCTGCGGGTAGGAGTTCCATCCATTCCCTGCCACGGTGTGCTGATACGCATGATTGAGTGAGGCAGAAGGGTTGAGAAGAAGTCCTCTACGTCTACCGGATATTTGGGAGTCTTTTCACCTACCTTGGTATATACGGCATTGTACTTCTTTACGATAGCGCTGGCGCTGGTGTTGAACTGCTCATATGTGAGGAAGTAAGGAAGAATGTGATATGATATGAGCTTGTTGATTGAGCTGGCTCTGCTCTCCTGAGGTAATCCTGCACCCTCGGGATATACAGCCTCGGCATATTTGACCAGATCAGGGTAGTCCTGGATACCGTTTGTCAGTCCGGCAGCTGCGCAATAGTCATCGTTATAGGCCTTAAGAACAGAGTCCTTGACGCAGAATACCGTGAACATGAACTTACGCTCCTCGGGCATTACCTCACGCTCATGCTTCTCTACCGAAGTTGCATGCCAATGATGGTCCGGTGCATCCTCGATGGCTGCCTGCTTGGTCCAGTCATATGTTACGCCGGGATATGTAAGGTCTATTACATACTTATCAAGGGTGTCAAGCAGATGTGTGTTTAAAAGGGCATCGTAGAAAATTGTAAGTTGCGGATCTTCCTGAATGATACCGTAAATGAGTTTGGTAGATGTTCTGAGTACCCTGTCAATCTTGTGTACCACACCGTTCTGCACAGTATCGTCGGCCTTGGTGATGATGGACTGCATGTTGATGAGGTATCTCAGACGGGTTACCAGTGAATCCGATCCGTCTACAGCCTTGATGGGGTTTCCGTCAATATCATAAGCCTGGACCTTAATACTATCAGAATAGTAGTTGATGAAACGGTCCATCATGTTGGGGTATTCCAGAACACCGTCACCGCTAAGCTCGGATGAGAACATGGCCTTGTCAAAAAGGTGTGTCCTGGCTATGGTATCACACAATGCCTTGTCTGACAGAACTGTGTTGATGTCTGCAAATCTGGCTTTTTCTGTTGGATCTTTGGCGTCATCATATCTTTGCTTTACATAAGCTTCAATAACAGAGTCAACCGGAGCGAAACATGTGTATGTTCCGTAGGTTCTCATCTGGCCCCAAAGATTGGCTTGGATAAGGATCTCCTTGAAATACTTAAAGCTTCCGTGGTCCTCCAACTTACCTTCCAGGTAGTCGGCAATGGTCTCACCATTGTTGGTGTAGTAGGTGCCGGGATGCTGTTCTTTCCAAAGGTCAGCACATGATGTGGTCATTAAAGCTGCTACAGCAGCGACCAGCACTGACTTGCTGAATAATCTTGAGTTGATTTTCATATTGTTTGGTTATTAATTATTTAGTTATCAGGTTATTGGCTAATACTATCACCTTTGTGCCCAACGGTTTGGGGACACAATATGTGTAGTTATAGCGCGTAAAGATAATAATATTTTTATATATGATAATGATTTTACACCTTTTTTTAAATAAAAAGTGCGTCCGGGCTAATGTATGGTTGCCCGGACGCACATATTGTTAATGGATATATACTGTTACCAGTTCATGCGATAGTTGCCGCTCAGATGGAGTAGGGCGAACAGGTAAATCAGTCCGTCATAGTATACATCGTAGTATCCGTCCTCATAAGGCTCATGCTTAAGCGAGAACATATGACGCACCAGCTCCTCATTGTACTCGCTGTTGCACATTAGGGCTGTGGTAGCCATGGTGCCTACAAAACCGATTGAGTGACGCAGGTTGGGACGCCAGCGGCCACCGCCCATCGGGCGCTTGGACTCGTCACCGTTCAGTGCGAACTGGTCCTTGAATTCGGTTACTCCATAGCGGCCAACAATAGCCTTCTGGAACTTCTGTGCATACTCTGTCTGCCACTGGGCATCCTTATGATACCAAGTAAAGTCCATAGCTATGTTCATGGGAACGCGCCATGAGTCATAGTGGAACTCGCTTCCGCGGTTGGGGGTTCCGTCAAACTGGCTCTGGTCGGGGTTGATGCCGGTTACAGGATCGCATGCGCGGTGCAGATATGCACGGGCGCTGTCTGCCAGTTCACGATACAATTCCTCACGTCCGTCCTTGGCGGTCTCGGCCCAGATCTCATAGAATGCGGGCAGATGATACGATGGGTCTGTCCAGAGGTTGGAACGGGTATCGGGGCAGAAGTTGATGAGTTTGTGGTCCATGTTGATGATGTTGGTCACACCACCGGTACCGTCCTTTGAGAATAGGTCATTGAGCAGTTCCTGAGCCTCCTTGAGGTAGTCAAACTCCTCATAGCTGCCCCAGCGGCGTGATGCCAGCAGCAGGTCAGTTACATAGTAGAGCTCACCGTCACTGGCAGAGCCCTGTGATGTGCGGCGGCCGTCGGTACGGCATGACCATGCGAACAGTCCGTGTGAGGGACCCTCCTCATTGTGGCGCATAAAGTGCTTTGACCAGCGCCATACCTTGTTGAAGAGTTCGGGCTTGTCCATCTGTACGGCAACCATCATTGCGTAAGACTGTCCCTCTGTGCGAACGTCGTTGTTCTTTACGTCAGATATGTAACCCATCTTGACGGTCTTGCCGTCCACCTCAACGTCAACGTCGTGGTATGCGGCACCCTCTTTCTCGAATATAATGGAGTAGATGTCCTGGATTTTATCGTTTATCTCCTTCTTTGAGAATCCCAGGTCCTTGAGGTAGTTGCGGTACTTCTTGGTCTCAATGTAACCTTTCTTGGCCGGCTCCAGTTTCTTTGTCGATGAACAGCTTGTAATGGCCATCAGGGCGCAGATAGCTGCCACAAAAATGGCGGTTGTCTTGATTTTTCTCATTTTTAAGTAATTGGCTTTAATTATTGTACGTATGATTTCCAACGCTGGTAGGCCTCATCGTAGGCGGGCATATCGGAAGCCTTCGGCTCTATTACGCGGATCTTCTGCAATGATGCGAATGCCTCGTTGTGGTCATTGTATAGGTGTGCGCCCATGCCTGCTCCCTTGGCTGCACCGATTGAGCCGTCGGTATCATAAAGCTCGATGGTGGCACCGGTAACACCGGCCAGAGTATCACGGAACAGCGGGCTGAGGAACATGTTTGCATTGCCGGCATGGATCTTGTTTACGGGCATTCCCATATCCTCCATTATTTCGATACCGTACTTGAATGAGAATACGATACCCTCCTGGGCTGCACGCAACAGGTGCGAGCGGTTGTGGATATTGAAGTTGACTCCGTTGAAACTGCATCCGCGCTCCTTGTTTTCAAGAACACGCTCTGCGCCGTTTCCGAAAGGAAGTACAGATACGCCGCCTGCACCGATAGGAGCCTGGGCAGCCAGGTCATTCATTTCGGCATAACCTATGCCTTCGGGTACTATGTTGCGTTTCATCCAGGCGTTCAGGATACCTGTGCCGTTGATGCAGAGCAGGATACCCAGACGGTTGAATCCGGTCTTGTGATTGACATGAGCGAATGTGTTTACCCTTGACTTGGGATCATAGCTTATCTCACCGTTCACGCCGTAGACTACACCTGAAGTACCGGCTGTAGATGCAATCTCACCGGGCTCGAACACATTGAGTGACAGAGCGTTGTTGGGCTGGTCGCCGGCGCGGTATGTGACAGGAGTGCTTTCGGCCAGTCCGAGTTCCCTGGCAGCCGCAGATGTCAGGGTTCCCTGTTCGGCGAATGTAGGAACTATCCTGGGGATGAATGTACGTGGTATTCCGTAGTAGTCAAGCAGGAATCCGGCTACGTCACCGGTCTGGAAGTCCCAGAACATACCTTCGGAGAGGCCGGATATGGTTGTTGCTATCTCACCGGTAAGACGCATGGCGATATAGTCACCGGGGAGCATTATCTTGTCGATCTTATCAAATATCTTCGGTTCGTTCTGCTTTACCCAGGCCAGTTTTGATGCCGTAAAGTTACCGGGAGTGTTGAGCAGATGTGTAAGGCACTGTGATCGGCCAAGTTCCTGGAAGGCCTCCTCGCCGATACCTACGGCGCGGGAGTCACACCAGATGATGGCGGGCCGGAGCACTTTCTTGTTCTTGTCGACACAGACCAGACCGTGCATCTGGTAAGAGATACCTATTGCCTTGATATCCTTTACGTCAATATGGCATTGCGACATCACATCGGCCGTAGCGGCTTTGAGGTATGACCACCAGTCTTCGGGGTTTTGTTCAGCCCATCCCGGGTTGACTGCTTTAATTGGTGCTTCACTCTTGGGGGCGAACGCTGTTGCAACGCAACTGCCGTTCTGGGCATCTACAAGGCTGCACTTGACTGAAGAGCTGCCTATGTCATAACCTAACAGATACATAATGATTCCTTATAATTGATTGTAATTATCATTGCTTTATATTAGGGCAAACAAAGGTAATGAAAAGTACTGGAATGAGCACAATTGGGGCGATTCTTTTTGGGTGTTGCGTAGACGTTTCGACACGTTTTCCGCGAGGGAACGTATTGTCTGAGCCCAAGCGTCCATGAATACACCCGCACCTGCGTGAACGGCGGACGCTCCGACCGGGAACCCGCGTGCATGCGTATTCTCTTGGTCGGAGCGTCCGGTGTTATGGGATGCCTCCTGCTGTTAGAAAGCGTACATTACAGAGAGCAGCAGGCGGTTGTTGCTCACGTTGTGTGTATCTGAAACGGTACCGTTGGGCTCGATGGTAGTACCGTAAGCTACGGTTGTCAGTTCATACTCTATGCCCAGGTTCATGTTGCCCACGTTATACTGGACATTGGGAGCCACTCTCCACATGTTGTCAATCCTTCCGCCTTCTACAGCATAAATGGCCGCAAGGTCCTTGCCGGCACCCCAATTGCTCATGTAACCGCCCATCAGACCGAACTTGAGTTCATCTCCGTACTGGACCTGAGCCCATGATGATGAGGCCGCAAGCGGGGCGAAACGAATATCGCCGGGATTAAGATTGCCGACCAAGCCAAAGCCCGAACAGATTCCCAGATGTGACATGTTCTGACCAATCAGAGTCTTGGCCTTGACAGCCAGCTTGTCCTTATTGTACTGAGCCTGGATCATTCCGCTCAGGCCGTTCAGATAGTATTTCCTGTTGTTGTCGTCCACATCGACAAAGGGAGTAATGTGCTGGAACTCAAGTCCGCCGCCCACCTTCAGGTCGCCGAAAGTGAAATCAACGCCGGCATAGAGCATCGGAACAATTGAGTTACGGCTGTAGTTATATGTCTTTCCGGTAGGGCCGACCGATGCATTAGCGGCCTGGAAAATGGCGGCACCTGTCAGCTTGATGTTCTTGTCGCTGCCCATGAAGTACTCATAACGCAGTTGCGGGCTGCGGTTAAGGGCGTTGAAAGGTGAGCCGATGGCAATGCCCACGGTGCTGGGGAACAGGTCATTCATGGGGTGCCAGGTCTGACCCAGGGTAAGTGTGCTCTTTTCCCAATCCAATGCTATGAAAGCATGGCGGTACAGAACACTGCCGGGAGCGGTGTGGCCTGAGAACTCAAGTTCTGCCTTGGCGCGGCTTGCTGCTCCGAATATTTCGGGACCATGCAGTACAAATCCAAGACGGGCCATCGTTCCGAACCATGAACCTTGCGGAACGGCTCTCTGATCATGCTGATCGACAAGGTCCTGAGCCTCATCGGCGGGATATAGATAAAGGAATCCTTCGGCTCCGGCTACACTCTCATGTGTATTTATCCAGGACTGTGCGGCCACAAAGCCGTACCAGTCAATTGAAACATTTTTCTGGGCATTAACACTCGCAGGAAGCAGGCCGACTATCAAAGCCTGCATTACAATCTTTCTGATTTTCATTTTTTATCGTTTAGGTATTGTTGGCTTTCAAAAATGATACAATTGGGGCCTGACCCCTTTTGTATCATTATGTTTTAAAAGTTGATTGTGTACTCTTTTCCGGCCTTGGTCTCAATGCTCTGGTCCTTGCCGTTCCAGCTGATGTCCAGCTTGCCGCCCACGGTTGAGCGTACCTTAACGGTTGCGGGCTTGCCGTCCTTCCAGGTGAGCTCTTCCAGAACGAATCCGCCGCGGCAGCAAAGACCCTTTACGGTACCGTCCTTCCATACATCGGGCAGGGCGGGCAGAAGCACA
>JAEEGL014566625.1_pt1 | contig 12542 bp, 9 predicted proteins | sample 9134231 | NCBI WGS metagenome assembly JAEEGL01 (sample SAMN16246548, study PRJNA631951) | gut metagenome | biome: gut microbiome; feature: rumen; material: fiber-attached | host: Bos | place: Iran: Karaj | collected 2018-10
AACACTTTTCTTATGTCGAACTCACGTTAATAATGCTTTCAAAATTCTGTTTAAGTATATTTAATTGAGCATTAAGTGCTTTTTCCTTTTCATCACTTTCTTTAATACGCTTAGCTATTATTTTCTCATATTTATCAATGAAGATTTGCTTAACTCTTTCCATTTGTCGGGCGATGTTGGTATGAGACTTCTTTGCATGGAAAATATAGTATTTTTCCATCTTTGCAAACTCTTTTTCAATTTTAGGACCAACATCGTTTTTCATCTGTTCCTTGATTGATGAAAGTGATTTGAACATTCTAAAAGGCTTGAAAGTTGTCAAATCCGACTTGTCATAGTTAAATTTATATTCTCGTTGCCATTCTGGGTTGTTTAGAATCGTATAATTGAAGTCAATAGCGTCAATCGAAAACCTCTCTGTAAATAAAGCCTTAAATTCATTAAAGTTATCTGTATAAGACGAGTGTGTTTTGGATAGAATATTCTTAAATGACTCATAACAATCATTGAAACAATTCTTGCCTTTTGATACTACCGAATAACTCTCCATGGTAGCCTGAGTTGCATCTTTTGTGGAACAGCCATCAATTTCATCAAAAACGAACCTCTTAAATTGGCTCTGATTACTTGATATTGCATTACAGATTACAGACTCTATGTATGAATACGGATAAACTTCATGAGTAGAATAGAACTCTGCCATAAAATCCCTCAAAGGCTTTACCCTCATCATTTGAGTTTCTTCAAGCTCTTTCTTTAACTCATTGTTTTTTGAAGAAATAGCCATTTGTAGTTCATCTCTTAAAGATGAAGTTAGTCTTTGTATCTTATCGTTGATTGTCTGCTCTCTTTCATTATGGATATGAGCTAAAATGCTATTTATGTCAGACTTGAATTGCAAACATAGTTCATGTCGTTCATCTTCGTTTAGATGTTCTGTCCTCCGGTCTTTTTCAACGATGCCTTTCTCTTCCAAAGACAACAAAGACGGGGCAGAAACAACCTTCGGATTTTCCACATTTATATAGTTTGTAACTCTTTGAACAACTCCTTTCTGAAAATGTGTACGTTCGATTGCCCGACGAATTAATTCAATTTTAGTGATAAAATAGATACATTTGTCTGCGACATCACCTAAATTGTCATCCACATAGTCGATCAATGTCTGTGACAATGGTTGTGTAGCAGGGATAATAACAAGAGCAATATCACAAATCTCCGTTATGGCGCGACGGGTTATTTCTGCATGTGATGGAGTAAGAGAATCAGTACCAGGAGTATCAACTATAACAATACCATTATTAAGGAGTTCTGAAGGATAGTAAACGGTAACTTCATTTAATGACTTCGAGATTTCATCGGAAGTTGTAATATTATCAAACACTTCTAACAAATATCTGTCAGAATTATTAGAATGGAACATATCTAGAATACGCATTTTCTCCAGAAATGACAAATGCTCATAAATATCTGTCTTGTATAGTTTTAGTATTTCTGTCTTGTTTCTGTCATATCGAAGCACTTTTCCAGAAACAAACTCAATCTTTAGACCTATCTTTTTTCCGTATTCTAACTTCGTGATTGTCGTTGTGGTACCCTGTAATGCATTCGTCACAAAAAAATCTTCACCAATCCAAGAGTTGATAAGAGTTGATTTACCTGTCGAGAATTCGCCAACTATACCAAGATATATCTTATTATCGCTTATTCGCTTTTTGATCCTCTCAAGTTATTTAGACAAAGAACCTTGCTTCTCCTCAGATAAGAAAGAAGAAGCAATAGCTGAACTAATAACATTAAGTATCTTGGTGTAATCCATACCCTCTTATATATGTTAGCTCCTAATTTTTTGATGGAATATACTTAACTTAGAACAGAGACAACACTATTTTTGTATTTCTCTAACTGTGCAATGTAGCCTTCAACACATTTATCCTTATTTGTTTCATTCATTCTATTTCTAAACGTGGTTACTGCCGGATAGAGTAAGACTGCTGGAATTATAGTAGACGCAGCCTGAACTAATTTTCCATAACCTAGATACAGACTGATAGCACAACCAGCACATGCTCCAACAGCAGGTATGACATAATTATAATATGTAGGCAATTCCTCCTTTGTGTCTATTTCAGTAAAACGCATATCGGACAGCAGAATTTCTCCCACTAATTCAGCTTTCTTGGAGTCAAGTTCTTTCAAGTTACTTAACCACCTTCCATTAATTTCATACTCTGAATTCCATGATGATGCAGCATCAGATAGAATCAAATTAGCTAATGGTGTCGATAGTTTTTGTTTAGCAACTATACTAATTAGCTTGCCTTTTACAAGGGCAATGAAATCAGTCCATAAGGACTCGAATTTTTCTTTTTCTGTTGTGTTCATAATTTATTATATTTTTGATATTATATTCTTTATCGACTGTTGTCTATTTCCTAGACCATTAATCTCTTTTTCAATCTTTTGGATTCTTTCTTTGATATTCCGATGTTGCGTTTCCCAGTCTTTTATTCTTTGTCTGACAGTAGAAGCATAAGTAGAATAGTATCTGTTTATTTCGGTTTCTATATATGAATTAATGTCATCTACATAATTATTGTAATTCGTCATACAATCACTTGCGACTGATCTATAGTATGAGCGAAGTGGGGTTGATAATTTTGATTTAATCTTTCCCTTAACTTCCGACGTATCTGGAGCAGCTGCAGCACCAGCGAAAAAGCCCATAACAGCTCCGAATAATGTACCGACTCCAGGTGCTATTGCCGTACCTATAGCAGCTCCTGCTGCAGCTCCACCACCAAAAGCCCAGTTTTCTTTTGAGAGTTCTTCTGTAATCAGTGTAGTAATAGGACCAATGTTTGCAGAATGTGCAGAATGTTTAACCGCTACATCTTTAGGTTTTACATTGAATTTGACTGAAAGGATCTTCAATTTATCAAATTCTCTCTCAAAATCTTTTTGAAATTTCTTTAATTCCTTATTAAACAACTTTCTTAGTTCACGGAAATGTGCTTCCGTACCACTAATAATAGATTGCCCTTCGTCCTTGATATCATCTGACAGACTTCCTTTGATATAATTAGACAAGCCATCTAAGGTTGCACAATTCTCGATTTTTATCTCAATACTACTCTTAGCATTAGACGCTAATGTATCGCATACAGATTCAACTGTATACTTATGATCCTTCGCTCCCGACAAGAAACTCTTCTGACGAGCAGAAATCTGTCTTGAAATAAAGGGTTTTAGGTCTGTCTGCTTTGTGCGTTCAAGCATTTGCAACTCTTGCCGGTATTGAGTTGCAATACTCTTTATATTATTATCTAAGGTTGAATAAATGTCATCAACCAAATGAAGTATCTTCCGTGCCTGAGCTCTCAATCTCTGCTTTGCCGTATAGGACAGTAACTTTTCTAAGCTACTCGTTGTCAATAAAAAGCTTCCGCTATCTACATAAATAGTCTCTTTAGCGAAGCTATTTGTTAAGGCTACAGAGGAAAATGGGAGTACCATTGGCTCTTCAATGTCAAAACTCTGACAGATTTTCGTTCCAATAAATTTGATAATGCCATCTCGTTCTTTTTCTCTGATTCTATCAATTTTATTAGCCACAAAAGCGCAGCTCTTAACCGAGTCTGCAAGAGTATTATCCACAAATGACATCAACGTTACTGGCATTGGTTGGGTAGCATCTGTAAGAATAATAGACAAATCCGAAAGTTCTCTAATTGCACGTCGTGTAATCTCCTCGTGCCATAACTCTAAGGAATTAGTTCCTGGGGTGTCAATTATTCGGTAACCATTCTTTAGAATATCAGACGGCAATGTCACAGTGACATAGTTTATATTTTTGGCATAAGCAGCATCAGTCGTGTAAATATGAAGTTGCTGACGAAGTGAATCAATGGACTTATAAACCTTTTTTGAGCATCTTCCCGAAAAATCAGTAAGAGTAATAGAGAAATCCTCAGAATACTCTATGATAGTAATTGCAACCGTTGTTCCCTGTATCACATTAACAGCCAACAACTCATAACCTACAAGCGCATTTATGAAAGAACTTTTTCCTGTAGCGAATTCGCCAATAATACTGATGTTAAGCAATTTGTCATTTTGCTTCTCTATTATTGCAGATAGTTGTTTCTCCAAACTATGTTTTGTGGCTTCCTCCCAATCATATATGCCCATTAATGTGGATGCAAATACAATATGAGAATCAATATCAGCCATTTCGCTGATATTTCTCCATGAGAAGTAGTTGCTTTCTTTCATAATTTACGTTGTGTTCAGTTTACTTTCTTATGATAACGGCAAGTGCTTGGCACTTACCGTTATCAATTACTTTGCTATTTTTGTTCTATCAATTCGAATGTAAAAGCATCCAATTCAGTACTAAGAGCCTTAATCTTTGTTTCGCAGGAATTGATAACTTGCTTACGGGCATCTATATTTGCTTGGCCTCTCTGCATTTCCTCAATAATACCCGTTACCAACTGTTCTGTCTGAGATATTTCGTTGTCAACTGCAGAAGATATGTCATTAGCAATATCCATAAGTATAGATGCAATACTTTCTGAAGTTTTCGTTGCTCCTTCATCTGCGTTCTCGCTTACTTTGGAAACAATGGCTTCGCCAAGCATATTCTTAATCTTTTTCATAGCTGCGTCTGACGTAAAGTTTCCACCCAGAATAGCGGCAACAATACCACCAACAAGTACAAAAGGATTCATAAATCCAATGAAAAGGCCCAAGAGGACCTCTGTGCCAATAACAATTCCCACATTTTTAGCTAACTCTTTTGTTAAGCCATTGAGTCCACCTGCAATTGCCAGATCTGGCATCAATAATAAAGCCCCTGCAGCAGCACCTGCGATTCGTTGCCAGAGTGGTACAGCCTCAGGTGCTACTTCATCGTTACCAGACATCTGTATTGAAATTGCATCTATTTCAGAATATAGCTTTGTTAAATCCTGTTCGGTAGAATCAAATATATAATCGGAGCGTTCCTTGACAAGAGGTAGCATGACCTCATTCTTCCACGTCTTTTGCTGCTCTTCGATTTTCGAGGTTATATGCTCGGAAATTTCTGTAACAACAGCGGCTATTTTTGATTTTGTTGGAATAAGCCCTAATCTGCTCTGTGGGGTATATTCCTTTATCCAGCCGGGAACCATTTCTGCAACAGTGACCGTATTCCTATAGGTTGCCCGTTTGAATTCGGTCTTACTCTGTTCGATTCTCAACTGCAACTTTGCAATGATTTGCTGCTTCTTACTCTTAAGCATCTCCAACTGTGGCTTAGCAGCATCGTAACGTGCCCTAACTTCGTCCAAAGAACTGTCGAGCATGGCTCTCTGACTAGGTATAACCTTATAAAGAGCCTCATTATTGAGAATTCTCTTCAATTCACGAGCGGGTTGTGAAAGCTTAATCTTACCCTTATCCTTAGTCAGAAACTCAGAAAGCCTCTTGGTGAAAGCTCCCATTTGAGATTTTTCATATAATACAGGATTTCCTTGCACTTCACCATCTAATGCTTGCTGAGCTGAAACATAAAATATCTCATTTGTCGAGAACTCACCTAATTTCATTTTTGCAAAACGCATTATCCCTTCCCGTTGATTTTCAGGAATCAAGTCGAAGCGATTCACTATAAAGAACGGGTCTGTAAAACCAAATTCATGCAAATTATTCTCAATAAAATCCAACTCTGCTTTACTACATAATCTGTCTGCTGTTAAGACAAACAATATAGCGTCTGCTTTAGTTAGATAATCCATAGTTACACGAGTTCGTGTATCATCTTCTTCCAATCCTGGGGAGTCAATAATCTCAACACCTTCTTTCAACATCTCTAATGGCCAGAAAAGCTCGACCTTTTCATAAGGGCTTTCAAGTAGCATTTCTTTAGGATCCTCTCCAATTGGAATAACAACATAATCCTCAAGTTCATGGTAATCAATGTGAAGAGGAGGAACATCTCTCATATTATGCTTTTGCATGTGTGCTAAAGCTTTTTGTGAAATACTTGCAGGTAAATTCTCTGGTAAAGGATTACGAAAATAAAGAATCGCATCTTTTTCTTCGCCATACTTAACTTCATTGATTACTGCTGTAGCCGGTAATGCACGTGCGGTTAAAACATCTTCTCCCAGTAACGAATTAATAAAAGTTGACTTACCGTTCTTAAACGTGCCTATTACCATAATCTTGAAAGTGTCGTTGTTAACTTTCTTGCTTAATTTGTCCAGGTTATCACTTGCAGTGGACATATTAAGGTCGTTTATCACTTCCGAAGCATCGGATAACATGTCTCCTAAACGCTCTCGCTGAACTCGAAATCTGTTCAGTTTTTCTTGATCAAGTGCCATATTATTTGTATTTTAGTTATTTAGATTTTACTAATTATCTCTGTCAATAGTGCTTTGTTTGTTGCAATACTATCAAGTTGACTTTGAAACTGAGAGGGATTTGCGCTTTCAATAGCTACCGATTGCGTCTCTAACCAAGCCTGTTTCTTCTTGTCCGAATCATCAAGCATTTCATCATAAAGACTTTGAATTCGCTTTTCGCTATTTGCTGTTGCTTGCATGACTATCGCAGGAACATCTTTAGCAATTGCCTCCTTTACTAAGGTCCGTTGTTCCTCTATTTTCTTCTTAAATACAGAAGAAGTTATTAATGTGCCTGCTGTTCCTACACCCATTGTAGCTAATAGGCCAAATGCTGGAGCTAAAGCCAAACTTAAAACGACAGTACCAATCCGTGCATAATTTTGTTTCTTGCTCAAATTCTCGAACTCAAGAACGCGCTGTGACTTCTGACCCCTATATTCGTCTTTATCTGTTATATATATGCTGCCGACCTGAATGACAGAGCGAAATTTTTGATTCAGTAGGTCATTGAACCATTTGGCATCATTAGAGACTATCCTTGATATTACGTTTTCAAGACCAACTGACATATTTGCCAACTCTACTTTTAAACGGTATGGATAATCTTCTTTCCACCATTTTTCAGGACTACCGGCATGTGAGGCTTCATATTGTAATCTTTCGATAACATCAAAAGAATACTCTTCAACTTTTTCTAGGAAACGAGCATAACAGTCATTTGATTTGGATTGCAGTTTTAATGCCAAATCATTCCATTCCAATTCAAGTTTACTAAGCGCCTGCTTCTTTGATGCAATAACCTCTAAGCGCTTATTGTCATCCAACTTCAATAACTTCTCCTGCTCTGACAATGTTTCAATTGCAGTAGTAACAACCTCGGAAATTCTAACCTTAGCCCAATTCTCAATTAGCTGTTGTCTTTCTGGGGTGTGAATCCAGCCAACAATAGCAGCCATTACTTTGTCCATACCAATAATACTCTCATAAGTAGCATCAGGCATCTCTATATCGTAAGGAATATACACAGGTATATCCATCTTATTAAGAGCGAGGACATCTTTTATATACTTGATGACTTTATTGCGCTCGTCTTTCTTTACCAAATCCAGCTTATTGACGATGATAAGAGTAAACGGGGTTTTGCGAGACAATATTCGATTTTTGATGAAGATTTTCTCACTGTTGCTCAAAGCGGCCGTCGCATTAAGTGCGATTACAGCTCCGTCCGTTCGATTCAGAACATCACCAATAACCTTTGCCCTTTCTTCAGACAAATCGCCAGCACCAGGACAGTCAACAATCTCGATATTATGCTTACCCAACCATGAATTGGGAATACCCACAATAACACTTCCTTTGGGCTCTTCCTTGCCAAAATTATTTGCAACTAGACCGTTCCACGAATCCTCATGGATATCCAACATAGCCTTCCGGGCACCCTTTTCATCAAAGACCGCCATTTTAGGCAGATTGGCATATCTAATTCGAGTCAAGACAGCGGTTGTAGGTAAATCTGCCACTGGCAACATCGCCGCATTGTCTAGGAGATTATTCAAAAATGTACTCTTGCCATGATTAAATTCTCCGACAACAGATATGACAAAGCGTTCTCTTGTCAAATCATTCTGGATTTGGCTCACTCTTGCGGACATTTTTCCGAATCCACATTTGTCTAGAACATCAACTGTTTGTTTGATTAAAGCTGACATTTCTGCACTTGATTGTCTGTGTCTGTTTTCGGTACGATTTACCCCTTGTTGCCCCAAATGAATGGGGCTATCAGAGTTTGCCCGAACTTCAGTTGATTTCTTCTGAAAGAAATCTGTATTATTTGCCAATTTCATATTATTCTATGATATATTTGTTTGCAAAATCATTGTCTATAGCTTTGTAGAAAGGACGTAATGATGGTTCAAGTATAGTGTTTAGAAGACTCCTGAACTTGATTTCATCATTGGAAGAATACTCTTTCCCATTTATAAGACTCTCTACGATTTTATCATATTCTTCGTATAAAGTTGAACGCAGATTATCATAAGCTGTCTTATCCAAGTCTTTTACTGCTTCATGACGGAAAGTGCCAATCGGGTCGGAGAAACTTACTTTGGCAAAGGTTTCCTTCAACGACAAGTCTTCAAAAGCAACGACTTGTTCCTCTGGAATCGTTACTGTTGCAACGTATTTTGTTGGGTAAACAAATGTCTTGTCAATTTCACCTGTGACTTTGTATTTCAAGTAAGGAATCTTCATACAAAGATTACCATTTAATATACAGAGGACTGGGAGTCCTGGAACATACCCCATAGGCATACTACTATTCAATATGAAAGCATTTGTCTTAAGCTTCTTAATCAAAGCTTCTGTTGAAAATCCATTTTTCATATCTTATTACTTTTTATTTATACTTTATGAACTATATGAATCATTTGCTGGGATAGCACTTTATCATCTGGCAGTCACCATCTTCCCATGCTCCCTCAAATACTTCCAAAGGAATCATTTCACCTCGGCCATTCGGTGTACCTGAATCATTGAGTATTACCATTGGATGCTCTGGATCTGTTCGGTCAATTCCAATTACTTCAACTGCATGGTTGGAAGCACTTTCAGGAGCAAAGATGTTATTATCCTCTCCATACCAAATTTCGTGGCAGTCAATGGAAACAATGACTTTCCCTCCATCATTCAAACAATCTTCAATGTCACTTATTGATTGGTGAAAAACCATTTCGTTTTCAATGCCATAATAATCAAGCATATTGTTCATGTTAAGGAATGTTGTTCCTCCCTCTTCAGTAAACCAGCCATGATCTTTGGCGACTTGGGCAAATTCTTCAATATCTATCTCCGTCCCATTAGGAGAAAGTTCTTCAATAACGAACTTTTGTGAATATAACGCACATCTGTTCGTGTCACCTTGACATTCCCAATATGACATTGACTCTTTGGGATCGCCACAAATACCTTCTGGATAATCCTCGTTTGGCTGGTAATTCTCCAATTCTGTGTACATTGTACCACCGATTTCTAAACCAGAAGCCATAGCCGGAACCAATTGCCCTGAATATGGGTCAAAATTGTATGCTTCGTGATAATCTGCATGTCCTGTACCATTTACATCAACATAAGCATCCATCTTATCAATCTGTCCGTCCCCTGTGGAGTCATAGGCCTTTGTGACGTAATCAAATTGCCCATCATTATTTGTGTCGGTATGTGTTGTAATGCTGTCAATCTGACCGTCTTGATTATAATCATGAGCCTTTTGAACAACATCTATAACGCCATCACCATTGGCATCTTGTTGAGTAACAAATGTGTCAAACTGACCACTATGGTTCGTGTCGGCGCCTTCAACATAGGTTTCTGCATACCCGTCTCCATTAGTGTCAGACACCATACTCATTGTATCATAATTTCCATCACCATTGGTATCGTAAACCTCTACATAGGTGTCAGGATAGCCATCGCCATTTGAATCAAATTCAAAAAAATCGTAATCGTACATATAATTTTATTTTTGGTTATTAACTATTGCTATAGATACATGCTATTGGGACAATCTAACACTAACTATTCAAAAAATCGTCTTCTATAGGAAAATCTGAAGGCTCATGTGCATTATCTCCATCATTTGCACTAATTGTACTGAACGAACCATCGTCTTGATGAGTTATAAAATCATCGTTTTCAAACTCATCCTCACCAATTTCTTCGTCATCATCATTTAATTGAGTTGTTTCGTCCATATCTGTGATTCTGTCTGCCGCATCTGCTGCACATGCAACTTCTCTGTAATCAGGTGTATCAGTTCCTACGTGAGGGGTTAAATCTGCTTCCAAATTGGGAATATCAAAATCACTATCTTCTAAAGCCGTCATATCAGCCTCGTATGCAAATTCGTCTTGCATATAAACTTGAATGTCTTCATCGACTTCATCAGAAATAGCTACTAATTCTTCCATATCAGGATTCGTTGACACCAATGCTTCAATGCGATTCATTTCATCATCACTAAGATTACCGTCCAAATAGGCAGCAAACTTCTCAATGCTTACAGGGGGCATAAAGTTTTTATCCATAATACTCCTCCTTTCTGCATACGCGCTCATATTGTAATTTAGCACGTTTGTGTATATTATAATAATTATCCATGTTCACACCTAACGACTTGGCTGTCTCCTCGTTTGACTTCATATCCAAATAGCGCATACGTATTAACTGGCTGTAGCGACTATTGGGCATAAGATTGAGTATCGTCTCAACGTCTTCACGATTCATATTACCGAAGTCTAATTCTGAAGAGCCTCCTAAATCAATAAATCTATCAGGTTCGTCAAATTTTTCTTCATTAGGATTGGGGAGGGAGTCCACGAGGGGAATCCTCTGCTTGCGTTTATATTTATTGTAACAGTAATACAAACAAGCAGATTTTACCCATGACACCAAAGAACTTTCTCCTTTAAAGTTCTCCATCTGACATTTACCAGTAATTTTACTTGGTGCAAGAACAACAATATAAATTTCATCTATAAACTCTTTTACTGCAGAACAGTCTGTATAATAGTTTTCATATATTGACTTGAAAAGCGGGTAGCATTGTTTATAGAAAAACATTCTTGTCACTCTCTCATCGTGTTGAATGAGAGCTTTGGCAATATCTAAATCCTCTTTGTATAAACGTATTGTATTCACGTCATTTTTGTTTTTAGTTATCAAAAAGTGCGCAGACAAAATCCACGCGCCACCGAGGTTTACCACAACCTAACCAAGCCATAGAAACGTCTGCGCACTATAGCGCGACGCTCACTACTTGGTTTTCTTGGCTCATTACTATTCGAGGTGGTAATTCGGTGGCGTAAGAGCCTATCTGTAAATACAACTTCTGGACACATAGCGCCCATCAGTCGCGCGACAAAGTTACAAAAAAACAGTCAAAAATTCGTAGAAAACTTAAAGTTTCTTTGATTTGTTCATAAATTTTACCTAACTTTTGCGCGATTGCCACCCAAAAGTGCCCAAAATCGCCCCAAATACTACGATTAAATGGTAATAACCGGCATTCCTCTAAGAAAGACTTAATACGAATAGTTTACCCAAGTTCTTCCTAAGTCAGCCAGGCTACTGCCATTCTATTGAGTAGGCATACGGTATGGCTACACATGTGTATGTCCGTATCACCTCCGTTACACTCCAAATCATCTCTGAGCTACTTCTGATACATCTAAGGAGAATCTAAGGAATACCTAAGGAGGATAAATAACGGCTCACTTGACCTTCTTCTTGATTTTTTCTCTTTTAACTCCTTTCTGTTGTCGTTTCTCATACTGCTGCCTAATAGGACAGCTTATAGCCAAACATTCCCATTCGCATTTTCCGCCCTTCAGTCTTGGACTTCCACTGCATTGTCTTCGAGCTTATAGATGGGCATTCTTCGTTCACCATGTTCCTTTCTGATAGTTGAATGACACGCTGCACCCTCGCGTGTGCTTCTCCGTCCGATGGCCATGACATGCTTTGCCTAAGCGTTGGACTGTCGCGCATCCTCCTTTTCGTATCTGTCACTGATTTGTTCTTATTCCGACTTCTCCATATATGACTTTTCCGGGCGAAGCGAGTCACACCTACTTTTTCCGTCGCAAAGTTAGTGCAAGCCGTATTCTGCAAGTACCAGATGCCTTATTCCTCGATTTTTTTCAAAAACTTTTTGCCGTCTGCCGGGCATCCAATAAAAACTTTTCAGGCCCAAGGGTGAAATAATTCGGTAATTCCTTGCATTCCCATACTTCCCTTGCTAACTCTTAAAGCAACGTAAAAAATAAATGTTTCACTTCACTAGTGTCCGGTTAAAATCTCACCACAACGATAGTTGCATTTGTTGATCGTCCGAACGGTTATTATTATCATTTTTAGTTACATTGAATATGGAATGGATATCATTTTGCTTGAATAGAAGCGGACCAATAGCATTGGAGATTGTATGAAGCGACTGAGGCAGACGGAATTTCTTCTTCGCAATGATGAGTAGCAGGTAGTCGCATACAGCAATCCAAAGCTGTAGATAGACTGCATTCTCAGTAGTCCCATAGAACTTCTTGATATGCAGGTGTTGCTTCACCCATTTGAAGAACAGTTCGACCATCC
>JAEEGL015256915.1_pt1 | contig 12542 bp, 12 predicted proteins | sample 9134231 | NCBI WGS metagenome assembly JAEEGL01 (sample SAMN16246548, study PRJNA631951) | gut metagenome | biome: gut microbiome; feature: rumen; material: fiber-attached | host: Bos | place: Iran: Karaj | collected 2018-10
TTCCTCCATATTGTGCGGCTTCAAGCGTATCTGCTTTTCGTGCCGAGATGATTCGGATTCTGTCATTTTCTCTGTAACAATGACAGACAACTAACATATGTAACTCGGAACTAAGTCCAAGCATGATAAATCTGTCTTCATCCATACTTGAATAATCCGGATCAGCAATTAAGATAGCGTTTTCATCATAAAAAACACTTTTCGCTTACTCGAAGGTTACTTTGTGTTTTGTATAATTCAATTCCGCTTTTACTGAATCCCATTCAAAGATTATTTCATCTATAATTATATTATAATTATACCATGGTGATTTTGTCAAATAAAAAGGCGAGCTTGACCCGCCGTACTAAAAATCAGGCTTGACCTGATTTTTTCATGAAAATTAAATATTTTTACATCATATCATTTTCTAACTTGATGCATTATTCGTAATCGTTGCGCTTCATTACTTTCAAATCCAAATTTTTTATAAAAAGGAATCTTATCAGGCATTGCACAAAGTTCTACAAAAATTTGTGTTTCTGGTATTCCATTATCATTGATAAATTTCAAGATTTCTTGAATTAAGATTTTACCAATTCCTTTTCTTTGATAATCAGGATGAACTACTACATCCTTTATATAATAGCATAATCCTTTGTCGCCAATTGCACGTGCCATAGCAACAATTCTATTATCAATATATACAGATACACGAAACAAAGAGTTTTTCATTGCAAGTTCTGTCTGTTCTAACGACGGCGGTTCTCCCCAAACTGATTTCCACAAATAGCGGAATTCTTCTGCTGTCAATTCATCGTGCTTTATTTCTAAATTTTTCATATTCTTTTTCTCTTCCAAAAGCGCCCCAGTGCGGGCGTCCACATAACAATGGGTTGTACCGCATGCGGCTTGACCGCGTGTCGGCTACGAACCTCTTGTTATGTGATATTTATATCATATTTACTCAGTTGTATCACCTTCCATTTTCGGCAGGTGATGCAGGATAATTACCTCCGCACTCGTTCACTTCGTTCTCTCGCTTGCGGTGGCCGCCTTACGGCGCTGCTACAATCCTTTGTGCGTTTCGCCTCTGCTGTATTTCTCTGTCTGTCATAATACGCTCATTTTAAGTGTATTATGATAGGCACTCAAGGTTTCCCCCGCCTTGAGTTTATGTCAAAGAACGGACTCTATATGGGGAAGATTTTACTTTATTTTTCCAATAGGTGTTGTGTTGAGTTCTTCTCCTTCTGCAAAGATACGGAACAGATCTACGATATCCTTTGCAACATAGCAGGCTTCTTCGAGTTTTTTGGATTTTTCACTGATTATGTAAATTGCTTCTGATCCATTACCAATTTGATTTGTTACATCTATGAAAAATAAGTCCCATATTGTATCTTCCTGATTGGCAAATAAGGATCTCTCATTACAAGCAAAAACAGTCATATTTTTTAGGCTTTTAATCGACTTTTTCCCCGAATTAAATAAATCAATCTGTGATGCATTTAGAGGTCCAAATTTAATATTTGGATTTGAATATGAGATATATCCAATTTTTAATAAAATATAGAAAAGCTTATATGGGAATTTGTTTCCAATTTTTGATTCGAAATTTTTTAAGTACTCAAAGTGTATTGACCTAAACTTTGAAATTGCGATTCTCTGACTACTATTCTGTAATTTCTTAAGATACATATTAATTCTTTCAATTGCAGAATCTGTATCTTCTAAATCACCTTTATTGCAAATCTCTTCGTTTAGGTGGGCTATATATTTATCAGATGGAGTTGTAATCTGTATTTCTTTTTTTCTGAAAGGAAAATTTCCATATCCATCTTTTTTTTCAACGCAATTTATGTAAAATTCAGAGAAATCCTTACCTACTATTTCAAAAAATTCTTTCCCACTTCCCAGAGACGATCTGTTTACTTTCCATATAGTTTCTACTCCAAAACCTAACAAGTTTTTTGGATCACAAAAATAGCTGCATTCTCCTTCATCCTGACCAATTACAAGAAAATCTTTTAATTCTTCTAATGCTGAATAGCCTTTATGTTTTCCAATATTATTGAACTCATATATCGATTTCTCATCATAATAGCAAAAGTAATTATTTTCTCCGCATAAAGTCCAAACACATGCAGCTTGTATATAATCTTTATAAGCAGCAGGAAATTCTATACCCAATTTTTTTTGTATTTCATTTATTGAATCAAAAAACATCTTCATGTTTTTTTCTCCAGATTGGGAGATAAAAGAATTTCTTTCATTTTTTGTTTTTTCATCTCGGTTATAATACTTTTCCGCAAGTTCCTTGTATTTTTCTAAATTTGTCATATTTTTCTCAAACAGCGCCCCAGTGCGGGCGTCCACATAACAATTGCTTAAACCGCAAACCGGCTTGACCGGTTTGTCGGCTTTGAAGTTTTGTTATGCTTTGTTATATTTATTGTATAAGATTTTTGGAATTTTGTTTATTCTAGAAATCTTAAAAATAAAATACCGAATTAAATCTATACTCCAACAAAGTACAAATATTAAAAATGCAAATACTAAAACTTTAAGTACAAGTAATATCGGTGTTTCAAAAGCCAAATGTTCAAATTTTTTCCTAAATATGTAATTAAAAACAAAATGTTGAACATGAATTATATAAACGCTAAATGCAAGAGAACTTACAAAGCTAATTATTTTTTTGCTTATTCTATTTTTTATTTCCAGATTACTGAATAGTAATAATAATGCAACTCCAGAAATAATAATGAAAATTGAGGTATAATCTATGAATAAATCAAGCTCTTTGTCCATTTTGAAAATAAGTTTTATTAGTATATGTGACATCAGTTTTGAAAACCAAGCACAAAAAATTGAAATTGAATAAAGGAGAAGGCATTTTATCTTTGATAGTTTAACTGGAAACTTATTAAAATATCCGCCAATAATATACATACAAATTAACCAAGCAGTTGTATATCCCCAGCCCATATTAAAGGAATCGATTCTTTTCAAACCAAATACAGGAAGTAATGAATAAACTACAATTATTGTAATACACAAGGCTGTATACTCTTTCTTTTCTAGATTTCGAATCATTTTATTTATAAATGGAATGAAAAAATACATTCCAAAATAATCAGTAAAATACCAATACTGATTGCTTACAACGGGAAACACAATTCCCTTAATTAATTCTATTTTTGTTACTTCGTGAAGGAGCGAAAGCGACGGAACGAACTTAAAAAGAATTGTTAATATTGAAGAATAAAAGAATACAGTTAGCCATAAGGGTATCATTTTAAAACCGTTGAATTTTGTATTTACCATTACATATCCAGAAATCATTGCAAATACATCTACGGCACAGTAGGCAGATGTCTCTAAGAACCATGCAACATAATAATTTACGGAAAATCTTTCGCAAGTTTCAAGAATACCACCACATCCTAAAACATGGAGTACAACAACCATATACATTGCAAGAATTCTTAGTAAATCAATACCAAAATTTCTTTCATTTTTTTGAATTTGAGTTTCCATTTTTTCCTTCTTTTTTTTTGGAATAATATTTGTTAAACTCAAATTCTATATTTCTATAAAACTACCAGCCCAATAGGCTGTGAGCATAACATAATTTCCCCATATCCGCCGTAAGCGTTTACTGAGGTGTAAAAATGTCGGTGTAAGACGCCACGGAGCAATTTAATTCATTTTAATATATTGGAATATTATTTTCAATCATTTTTACCTGGGATACAGGTAAACTGTCATATTCGGTCTAGGGGGCTCACAACACCGCCGGTGCCGCGGTTAAGGACGTGGGTATAAATCATGGTGGTACTTACGTCGCTGTGACCAAGAAGTTCCTGTATTGTACGTATGTCGTAGCCGTTTTCAAGCAAATGTGTAGCAAAGGAGTGGCGGAATGTGTGGCAGCTGGCGTTTTTGTTGATTCCGGCTTCGAGGATAGCCTGTTTTACGGCGCGCTGCATGAGCGATTCATCCAAATGCCAACGGCCTTGCTCTCCGGTAGTTTTATTTAACCAGCGGTTTTTCTGGGGAAAGAGCCACTGCCATTTTAATTCTTTGCAGGCAGCTGGGTATTTTGCAAGAAGGGCGTTCGGAAGGCTTACGGCTCCAAATCCTTCGGACAAATCTTTTTGATGGATTTTACGTACTTCTTCAATCTGGACTTTTAATTCACGGATAAGTTTCTGAGGAAGCATTACGTGGCGATCTTTATCCCCTTTGCCATGCCGGACTATTATTTCATTCTGTTCAAAATCCACATCAAGCACTCTAAGGGAAAGGGCCTCGTTCAGTCTCATTCCTGTTCCGTACAAAAGTTTTGCAATCAGCTTTTTTGTTCCGCTTAAGTTTTCAATAACACGCTGCACTTCCTGACGGCTAAAAACAACCGGAAGCCTAACCTTTTTCTTTGCGTGGATTACGTCGCCCAGTTCCGCAACAGGTGTATTTTTTACAAAGCGAAAATAAAACAGAAAAGCGGCAAGTGCCTGGTTTTGCGTGGAAGCACTAACATTCTTTTTTAATGCAAGATTTTTCAGATAGCCATTGATTTTGTTTTCATCCAAGGCATCTAGAGAATCTTTATTAGCGGTAAGAAAGTCCAAGACCCATTTTGTGTAGCGGTCAATCGTACATGCAGAATAATGGCGGACTGTAAGGGCTTCTTGGAGCTTTTTTAGCTCAAGATCTATCTTTTCGTCTGCTGCATTTTTTACAGGCATTGTCTCTGAAAAACCTTCATCTTCCTGCTCTATGTTGAATAGCCCTGTCTCGTACAAGTTCTGCAAAAGCATATCAACTGTATTTTTGTTGTTGGGAAGCAGCCATATTTTTTCTTCGCCATTCCACTTTCTTCCGGGGATTGATTTTACCGCATTCAAAACTGGTGTGGTGAATCCTGATGAAAACTTTACAACAAACTGTCCGCATAAAAATGCAGGGCATTCTTTTATTGTTAATGTCATATACTTTTATCTCCCTCTTCTTGATTTTTACATATAAAGCCTACGCCCGATTGGAGGGGCGCAAGTTGCCGCAGGCAATGGAGTGGGTAGGGCCCCACGGAACCCCGGAAAGCGGGGATAAAGATAAGGCTGACCGGACACGGAGTGCCGGGCACAGTAAAAAAGGACATACCGTCCAAATCATTTTGCCCCAGACTGCTCTTTTATTGCAGCATTTATGTCTATTAAACTAACTTCCGTTCGTTTTTCTTGAGATGCTAACAATTGAGAGCGGTTCAGGACAGATTCGATTTTTGCACAGCTAAAGCCTTTGAATTTTTCCGCCAGTAGTTCCAAAGAACAATCGTTAGTTAGTTTTTTATCTTTTGTATACATTTTAATAAGTTCTTTGCGGGCATTCTCGTCTGGATAGGGAACAGACACTCTTGCGTCAAAGCGGCCAGGGCGTACCAAAGCTTCGTCCAAGGCAGAGATGCTGTTTGTTGCGGCAAGGACAAGAACACCCTTTGTGTTTTCAAAACCGTCCAGTTCGTTAAGCAGGGCGGTAACAATGCGGGTATTTTCTGTCTCTATTGCGCTGCCAGAATAATTGCGTCTTGTGCCAATGCCGTCAAATTCATCAATAAAAACAATGCAGGGGGCAGATCGGCGGGCCTTTCGGAACAAGAGCTTTACCTTCATAGGTCCAATAGCCATGAACATGCTTTCAAAATCTGTAGCCTTTGCAGGAATAAAGTTTACCCTTGCTTCACCGGCCAAAGCTTTTGCAAAAAGAGTCTTTCCGTTGCCAGGTTCACCTTCAAGCAGAATACCCTTTGGCATACGTATACCCCTCTTTGCGTATTCGGCAGGATGGTTCATTATGTCCATTACCTGCGTCATGTCTTTTTTTAGGTTATCCATTCCGACCACATCCGAAAACTTTACGCCAGTCTTATGCACAACCTTAAAGGTATTCGGCGAGATGAACTTCCTAAAGACAAAAATTATTGCGCCAAAGAATATTATATAGAAGAAAATATCAAGAATTATAGAAACTATCTCCAGGCCGTCCTTTTGAACTGTCACCTTTACGTCATTCTGCAAAAGGAATTCTTTTAGAAGGGGAGACTCTGGGTTTTCCGTAGCAAAAGTGCCATCTGTACCCTTTTTTTTATAGCTCAGACTGTCACCGTTTATAGTAACAGATTCCACTTCCCCGCTTTTAACTTCCGCATAAAAAGCAGAATAAGGCTCCACATTAGCGCTGCCAAAAAACATGGAATTCAATCTGTCACCAAAGAAAAGGTAACAGATTAACCCTATGCAAAAGAATCCCGCAAGAAAAGTATAAATCTTTCTAAGTGTCTGTCTCTTCAAAATCCCCTCCAAGGCAAATAACAAAGCAGGCCCGAAACAGGCAGCCCGTATAACCAGCAGTCGCATTGCGCAAGATTCAAATCCTCAAATCCACCGCAAAAGCCCAGCAGAATCATTGCACCGCAATCATTGCAACACAATCATTGCAACAATCAGCCCAGCGCCACATCCAAAACCATCATCAGCATAAATCCAACCGCAAAGCCAAGCGTGCCCCCGTTGGAATGCTCACCGGAAGATGCCTCTGGAATAAGCTCCTCCACGACAACGTAAAGCATTGCACCCGCCGCAAAGCTAAGCAGGTATGGCAAAAATGGAACAACAAGACCTGTAAGCAGCAAAGTAACAAAAGCCGCCAAAGGTTCCACAATTCCGCTCAGGGCTCCGAATGCAAAAGACTTTAGCTTGGAGGTGCCCAGCCCGCGAAGTGGCATGGAAACAACCGCACCTTCCGGAAAGTTCTGGATAGCAATTCCAAGCGAAAGCGCAAATGCTCCGGCAAGGCTTATCCCGGAATTCCCTGCAAGTAGCCCTGCAAACACAACGCCAACCGCCATTCCCTCTGGAATATTGTGCAAAGTCACCGCAAGGCAAAGCATCGTAGTTTCCCTCAGCTTTACATGCAAACCTTCAGGCTTTTCTGAATTCATGTGCAAGTGGGGAATAATTATATCCAGCAGAAATAGGAAGGCCATTCCCAAGCCCACGCCGATCACTGCGGGAAGAAATGCCAGCCGCCCCAAATCCGCAGAAGACTCTATGGAAGGAATTATAAGCGACCAAACGCTAGCCGCAACCATGACTCCGCTTGCAAATCCAAGAAGAAGCTTTTGCAGCTTTTCGTTTATATGCTGCCCCATAAAAAAAACGCAGGCCGAGCCCAAAACAGTTCCCAAAAAAGGGATCATAAGTCCGTAAAAGATATGCATACTTTTAGTATAATGAATTTTTTTTCCATCAGCAACTTTTTGTTTTTAGGTACAGATTAACCCCTAATAAAACTACGGTTTAGCCGCCTAAATTTGTAGTTTTGTTTCATTCAACAAACGGTAATGCTATTATAGTATTTCATCAATGAACCATAGTATGAGTACAGATTCAGCAATTTTTGAACAACAAAAATCAGATTTACTAAAAACGGTTGCTGCAAATTTAAAAACCTTTCGCAACAACTCATCTTTGACACAAGAGCAGCTTGCAGAAAGAACCAGCCTAAGTACGGAAACTATAGGCAATCTGGAAAATGCAAAGTCTTGGTTCAGCCTGGATTCGATTGTAAAAATTTCTTCGGCACTCAACATAAAACCCTACCAGCTTTTGCTCAATCCTTCAAACGACGAAGTTGTCCCCATTGACTTGGTAAGCAGCTACATGGGAGGATTCAAAGATTTTGTAAAATCAGGCGGAGCTTCTTACGGCATAAAAAATTCCAGCAGAAAATAGTTTCTTTTTCTTTTGGACGGTGCTTTTTTCTGTTCTACCAAACATTTTTTTGCTAAAATCGGGAATCCATGCCTATGCGTCACCGCCCTTCCACCCTTCGCTAACGCTCATTGCCGCTGCGCGTCAACTCCGGGGTTCCACGGCGGCGTACATCACCTAAAAAAATCCCTCCCTGGCTAGATATCCCTTGGCAAGAAACAAAAAAACCGTTCCCTGAGCCCGTCGAAGGGAACATTTACAAAAAATTATTTGTTAAACAGAGGGGTACTCCCCAAAGCCGTGCCGGGAAAGGGAGGGGTATAAGGGTACTCCCTTGATAAATTTATAGACAACAAACATTTTTTTCTATATAATAATGCGAACTGAAATTAAGAGGGAATCATGCCTAAAGTAGAAGTCAACGAAAAACTGTTTTTTAATCTTGTTGGAAAAAAGTATAACTGTGATGATCTTTTTGAAAAAAAGCTCACTCACGCAAAAGCCGAACTGGACGAAAAGCCCAATCCTGCAGATCCGGAAGATCAGCGCGTAATCAAAATCGAGCTTAACGACACAAACCGCCCGGACTTGTGGTCAACCGGTGGCATTGCACGCTGCCTGCGCGAGTACGAAGGAGCAAAACATTCCGACTACAGCAAATTCCTTTCTTCAAAAGGCAACATAAAAGACACAAAGGATTATAAAATCATTGTTGACGAAGGTCTAAAAGACATCCGCCCCTTCCAGGTTGCATTCATAATAAGCGGTTCTGGTTTGGACGAAGCAATGTTCAAGGACATTATCCAGACTCAGGAAAAACTCTGCTGGAACTTTGGCCGCAAGCGCAAGAGTATTGCAATGGGTGTTTACCGTGCCGACGCTCTCAAGTGGCCTCTTCATTATGTTGCAGCAGACCCGGACAAGGAATCATTCGTAGCCCTGCAGTGCGACAAGAGCATGACTTTGCGCCAGATTTGCAACGAGCATCCAAAGGGAAAAGATTTTGGCTACATCATCAAGGACTTTCCAAAGTATCCTCTTATTAAGGACGACAAGGGCGAAGTTTTGAGCATGCCCCCGGTAATCAACAGTGCAACCCTTGGCCAGGTGGAAGTTGGCGACAAGAATGTTCTTGTTGAACTTACCGGAACAGACATGGAAAGCCTTATGCTTGCCGCAAACATTGTTGCCTGCGACTTCTTTGATGCGGGCTACAGCATTCAGCCGGTAAAGGTCTGCCACCCCTACGAAACGCTTTTTGGCAAGGACGTGGTTGCCCCATACTATTTCCAGCCAACAACAGACGCAAGGCTTAGCGCAATCAACAAAAAGCTTGGCTGCGACCTAAAAAAAGAAGATGTTATCGCTGCCCTTGAGCGCATGGGCAACAGCGTTACTTCAAAAGACAAGGACGGTGACGTTGTATTTACTGTTTCTCCAGCACCCTACCGCAACGACTTCCTCCACGAAGTAGACGTTATCGAAGACGTAATGATTGGCCAGGACATTGACTTCTTTAAGCCGGAATCACCCAACGACTTTACGATTGGCCGCCTGCTTCCCATTACCCTCTACAGCCGCAAGGTAAAGAACATAATGGCCGGTATGGGCTACCAGGAAATGATTTTCAACTACCTGGGTTCCAAGAAAACTTACATCGACAACATGGGCATAGACGGCAAGGACGTAATCGAAATTGCAAACCCAATGAGCGAAAACTACCAGTTCATCCGCCCGTCAATTATTGCCTCACTTTTCGAAGCAGAAAGCCAGAGCGGAAATGCAGTCTACCCCCACAAAATATTTGAAGTGGGAAAAATTGCCTATATTGAACCATCCGAAAACACAGGCACAAAGACTATCCAGAGCCTTGGCTTTTTGACTGCCGCCAACAACGCAAACTTTAACGATGCCGCAAGCGAAGTAAGCACCCTCCTCTACTACCTTGACCACAAGTACGAGGTTAAGGAAGCTGATGACCCCCGCTTTATCCCAGGCCGCCAGGCTGCAATCATGGTGAACGGAAAGCAGGCAGGTATCTTTGGAGAAATCCACCCGCAGGTTCTTGAAAACTGGCAGGTTACGGTTCCTTGCGTAGCAGGAGAAATTGACCTTGAATACCTTATGGCAACAGAGCCAAAGGAACACAACATAGAAGCCTCCGCTCCTTCTGCCAAGCAGCCCGCTCCAAAGCAGAATGCCAGCCAGCCAAAGGCAGCAGCAAAAGATGAAGGTCCAAAACTTGCAGAAAACCAGGCAGAACACTTCAACAAATACATTGAACTTAAAGTGGCAAAAATCCTTAGTGTGGAAAACAACCCGCAGGGAGAAAAGCTTTACATTGAGCACATGGATGACGGCAGCGGAACAGAGCGCATAGTTCAGTCTGGATTGCGCGACTACCTTAAGCCGGAAGAGCTTATTGGCCAGCACGTAATCATTGCGGCAAACCTTGCTCCACGCAAGATGCGCGGTGTGGAAAGCCACGGAATGCTTCTTGCAGCCGACTATATGGAAGACGGAAAGGAAAAGGTAGAACTGCTAACCGCTCCTTGGGCAAAACCAGGAACACCGGTTGTTCTTGAAGGTGCCGATCCAGCCGCAGAAAAACCTGCAAAAATCGACATTGACAAGTTCTGCAAGGTGGAAATAAAGATTCAAGGCAAAACAGCCAAGATTGCAGGAATAAGCCTTTGCGCAGACGGTAAGCCGCTTACAACGCAAAAGTCGGATGACTGCATAGTAGAGTAAAAGTTGAGCGCAGTAAAAGCGGGGTTTTTAGAATCGCACTTTTTACTGCGCTTTATAATTTATACAATTGTTTACGGAGGGGAAAAAGATGCCTTTTATTGACTCAAAAATCACAGTTCCTGTTAGCCAGGAAAAAAAGGAATCCATCAAGGCAAAGCTCGGAAAAGCTGTTTCCATTTTGCACAAGCCGGAATCTTACCTTATGGTTGGTATTGACGACAATTACGACCTTTGGTTTGCCGGCAAAAAATTGGAAAAAGGAGCATTTGTTTCTGTTAGCGTATTCGGAGACGTTTCATCTTCTGACAGCGGAAAGATGACAGAGGCAATCTGCTCAATACTAAATGAAGAACTTGGAATCCCGGGCGACAAGGTTTACGTAAAATACTTGGGCACCAACAACTGGGGCTGGAACGGCAGCAACTTCTAAAACAAAAATTGCCGGGTGAATTCTTTTTTTACAAAAGAAGGCCCGGCAATCTACAATTTACCATTCAACAAACTTGCATACTATGAAAGAAACAAATTCCTCTGGTAACAAAACATTACCCAAAAAACTTATAATATTTTCAATTCTTCTGGCACTACTTTTGTTTTCAAAGTTCCTGCTGCCAAAGTTTCAGCAGACCAACCAGACCCAAGGGCAGCCACTTATAACTAGCACAATACAGCAGGACTTGACGGATGAAGAAATACCTGCAATAGAAGAAACTGTACCCCAATCTGTACCTGACTTAACTGTACCCGAAGCAGACAGTAACAACTGTCCCCAAGAATTTGAAGAAGACACAAGTTCTTCGCTAAATACACCAAACAATTCGCTGAACGAAGACGGCATTTACACATCAAAAGAAGACGTTGCCCTTTATATCCATCTGTACAAGCACTTGCCGGACAACTTTATTACAAAAAAAGAGGCTCAGGGTGTAAACCTAAAGGCAGAAAACAAGTGCATCGGTGGGGACAGATTCCACAACAGGGAAGGCATTCTTCCCAAGGCAAAGGGACGCACCTACACTGAATGCGACATAGACACGCTGGGTAAATCTAGCCGCGGTGCCAAAAGAATTGTATTTTCGAATGATGGCTTAGTTTATTACACAGGCGACCACTACCAAACGTTCGTTCTTTTATACGGAGAAGAAAAGTGAGTGAAATACGAGGGCTTGCAGAAAATTCAGCGGAAAAAGAATTCCAGGCTGATTCTTTTACAATTGACTTGATTGGAATAGAAACAAAGGCCGGGCTACACAAGCTGCTTGCCTCTGTTTTAAAATTCCCCGAATACTACGGAAACAATTTGGACGCCCTATTCGACATTCTGTGCGACGAACATCCTTTTTGGGACATAACATTCACTTCTTGCCAAAAGGCCGCAGAAAATCTTGGAAGCGAATATTTTGAATCCTTCAAGCAAACCTTTACAGACGCAGCAGAAGAAAACTCTTTGGTAAAGGTTCAGTTTTTATAGGATAACTTTATTCTGTTAGATCAAATGGAGACCTGTATGTCTGCTATGTGTATGAACGTCATTCGTCTTCCTTTGCATGCATTATGTATATGTACTGACCGTCCTCCATCTTGTACAGATGGCTCTCAAATCCTATATCCAAGAGGAGCATACGCACACCTCCTGCGTCACGCCCCTCCTTCTCGACAATCTCGTGCATCGTCTGTCCCCCGTTAATACATCCAGCCTCGGTATTGTAAATGAGTGCCACAGGTATGTTCCCCTCTGAGTCGCCTACAAGGACGGCATAGCCCATGCCGTTGTCAAGAACTGTTGACATGACCACGACGGAAATTTTTTCTCCCGTTGACATGCTCCGCAGTGTCGAGGGCCACTGCTTGATGCAGCTTTTCTTCTCACAGTGGCACATAATGCCTACAAGAACCAGTACAATTGCAGAAAAAAATCTTTTCATAATAAAATCCTCCTAGATTCTATTATTTTCAAAATTTGATGTTTACCTTGCAAAACATCAATATCTTGTTGTTTCAAAACATTATAAATCAACATATTGAATGCGTCAA
>JAEEGL016074483.1_pt1 | contig 12542 bp, 10 predicted proteins | sample 9134231 | NCBI WGS metagenome assembly JAEEGL01 (sample SAMN16246548, study PRJNA631951) | gut metagenome | biome: gut microbiome; feature: rumen; material: fiber-attached | host: Bos | place: Iran: Karaj | collected 2018-10
CCCTGGGTATTGCCACGAGTTATGGCCACGGGAACAGTTACACTAGAGGTGCTGACATCCACTTGCTGTGACGACTGCATGAAAGAGATGTTAGCCCCCTGCATGTCGCTCAACACAAGACGAAAACCAACTGCGAAATCACGAATTGCCCAATCGGCCTTGTTGCGGGCCGAAACACGGCACATCGATGCAGGTGAAAGAGCGCTACCGCCTCTTAACACGCGATAGGTAGAGCCATCTCGTCCCCACGGATTGGAAGTGGGCATATCCTGTCCAAAACTGCTGTAACTGAGATAAGCATCCTGACACCACTCGGCCACATTGCCGCTCATGTCGTAGAGACCCAGTTCATTAGGCATCTTGGTGGCTACGGCGTGGGTGGTTTCATAGGAGTTGTCGCTATACCATGCATTGGGATTGGGGCTTGTGCCACCAGCATACATGAAGTCGTTGCTGTACTGTCCACCACGAGCAGCATACTCCCACTCGGCCTCGGTAGGCAGGCGGAAGTGACGGCCCGTGAGTTCGTTGAGCCTGTAAATGAAGGCCTGGCAATCGAGATAGGACACCATCTCGACGGGGCACTGAACATTACCATTGAAGCGGCTGGGATTATACTCCATCACCGCCTGCCACAATTCCTGGGTAACCTCGGTGGCACCCATCGAGAAACTTGCGACAGTGACAGGGTGAGCCGGCTTTTCGCTCGACATGGCCTCCGAGCCCTGCCCATCGGTAGCGCCACGCGTGTAGGTGCCACCCTGAACAGGAACCATAACGAAGCTCACGCCATTCACAGTAAAAGTCTCGCCAGTTGCGCGTTGCGGCACCTGGCTCGCATTTTGGGCGCTTGGTTGGGCGCCTTTCTTGTCGACAGCCGGTTGTGAAGGCTTGAAGTCGGGCGCATCGATAGTCATAGGCTGATCGAAGCGTGCCGAAGTGTTGCGTTTCACATCCTGCTTCTTGTCGACAACAGCCGACGCTGCACCTGGAATGCTCAACAGCAGTGCCAGGGTCGCCAGCATGAATAAGAGTCTTTGTTTTTTCATTGTTTCGACATTTAGTGAATATTTCAGTTTAAAGTTAGTTCAAACAATCTATACAAGGTTGGCTTGACAATCCTTTTTAAGGTTTGATATTATTATAATTATTCTACAAACATCTTCATAATTTTATCAAAACATGGCAAAGTTAGCATAAATTATCTTTTAAAACAACACTTTTCCCTAATATTTAGCAATTCACGACGCACGATGAAGAGGTGAATGACGATTTTATGGGTTGAAGGGAGGATATACGGTATATTTTTTGTAACTTTGTAGGTTGAGGCAGAAGTCACTTGCCATCGACCCTATTTGGGGCCCTAAAATCTGCCTTGACCAAACAAAATGCTTGAACAGATATACAACGACATCATGAGCCCCGATGTGAACCTGACGGGCGCGATATTCAAACTGCTGCTGAGCATGCTGCTGGGTGCCACTGTAGGCTATGAGCGGCGTCTGAAGGGGCAAACAGCAGGCTTGCGCACCTTTGCGCTCATTGCCATGGGCGCTACGCTGGCTATGCTCATCTCCATCTACATTCCGCAAGTGTATTTCGGGCTGAAAAACGGCGACCCGGGACGCATCGCCGCTCAAGTGGTGAGTGGTATCGGTTTCCTGGGCGCCGGCGCCATCATTCAAATGAAAGGCTCGGTGCGCGGCCTCACGACTGCCGCCGGCATCTGGATTTCGGCCTGCATTGGCCTTGCCGTGGGAGCAGGCATGTATGTCATCTCGGTGATAGCTACCCTGCTCATCATCTTCATCCTGGTGAACATCGAGCGCATTGAGCAGCGTGCCAACATGCTGTGGGAGACCAAGGTGATACGCATCAAGGTGGGCGAGATTGTGACCGACCGCGACGCATGCAAGGAGGTGTTCAAGCGGCACAAGCTGCATGCCATTGTAGAGTCGATGAAATATGACTACGAGAACAACATGAGCATCATTAACTATCGCGTGCTCACTCGAAAATCAACCGATATTGGGACACTCTTTGATGAACTGAAATCGCAATACGACAAGACGCTGTCGATATCGCTCACCAACGAGGCCAACCTGTAATCACCCATAATCAAGAAATTCACTTCAACATGGAAGCTCTGAATATTGAAAGTCTGATTGGCGACCTTGCCCTGATACTGGTGCTGGGCGCCGTTGCCACCATTATTTTCAAACTGCTCAAGCAACCTGTGGTGCTAGGCTACATTGTGGCAGGCTTCATTGCCAGTCCGCACTTCTCGTTTTTCCCCACGGTGGCCACTCATGAGAACATTGAGTTCTGGGCCCAGATAGGCATCATTGTTCTGCTGTTCTCCTTGGGACTTGAATTCAGCTTCAAGAAACTGCTCAATGTGGGCAGTTCGGCCATCATCACCTGCCTGATTATTGTGACGGGCATGCTGGGCCTGGGCTTTGTGGTGGGCAAGATGCTGCATTTCTCTACGGTGAACGCCATTTTCCTGGGCGGCATGATTTCGATGTCGTCGACCACCATCATCATCAAGGCGCTCACCGACCTGAATATGCGTCAGCGCCGCTTTGTGCCGCTGGTGCTTGCAGTGCTCATCATCGAGGACCTGGTGGCGGTGGTGCTCATGGTCATCCTGTCGTCAATCGCCATCCACAAGAGCGTGGAGAGCGGCGAAATGCTGAAGAGCATCTTGAAGTTGACATTCTTCCTGGTGATGTGGTTCACCGTGGGCATCTTCCTGATACCCACCATCTTTAAGCGATTCCGCCGCATCATCAGCGACGAGCTGATGCTGGTCATATCCATGGGCCTGTGCTTCCTGATGGCAATACTGGCTGTTGAGTCGGGATTCTCTCTGGCTCTCGGGGCCTTTGTGATGGGTTCCATTCTTGCCGGCACCAGCGAAGCCGAGCGCATCGAGCGCATCATCATGCCAGTGAAGGACCTGTTTGGCGCCGTGTTCTTCATCTCGGTGGGCATGATGGTCAACCCGAAGATAATTGTGGACTTTGGCGGCACCATCGCGTTGCTGTCGGCAGTAGTGGTTGTTGGCATGATACTGTTTGGCACCTTTGGCATGCTTGCTGCTGGCCAGCCACTGAAGATAGCCATGGAGTCGGGATTCTGCCTCACACAGATTGGCGAGTTCTCGTTCATCATTGCCACGCTGGGCATGTCGCTGGGTGTGCTCGACGACAGCATGTATCCTATCATTGTGACTGTGTCGGTCATCACCACCTTCTTCACCCCGTTCTTCATCAAGAGTGCCATTCCATGCTATAATTGGGTGGCGCGGCACTTGCCGCAAAAGTGGTCGAGCGTGCTCGATGGCTACAGCAAGAATGCTGCCGAGAGCGAACAAAAGCAGTCACGCTCGTTGTGGAAATCGGTTGCAAAGCGTTATGCGCTGCGCATTCTGCTCTACTCGGTGGTGGTCATCGCCTTCATCTTCATGTGCCGTACCTATCTCATTCCCTTCATCACCAAGGCGATTCCTGGCGGATGGGGACGATTCCTGGCCATGGCGGCATCGATTGGCATCATCATGCCATTTATCTACGCCATCATCTTCCCGAGCGTCACCACGCTCGAGCGCAGGCAACTGGTCAAGAAATCGGGCCGTGTTTCCTATGTGCCGCTGGTGGTAATGACGCTGTTCTCGGTGTTCCTGGCGCTCAACTTCATCATGAGCATCCTGTATGGCACCTACTCGAGTGCCTTGTCACTGCTCATTGGCTTGGCCGTGATCATCTTGATTATGGCGGTCTTCGCGCCCATATTCAAGCACCGCATCAAGCAAGTGGAAAGCCGCTTTGTGAACAATGTGAACGAGCGTGAGAACCGCCGCACAGGCAAGGGACACAATCTGGTGAGCGACCTGCACCTTGCCTACATGACCGTGGGCTACAGCTGCCCCTTTGTGGGCGAGCGGCTGCGCAATGCCGACATTCGCCGCAAGTATGGTGTGAATGTGGTGAACATACAGCGCAACTCGGTGATTTATCCTGTGCCCAAAGGCGACATGCGCATTTTTCCGGGCGATGTGCTGGGCGTGATTGGCACCGACGAACAAATTCAGGTGATGCTGCCTCTGGTGGAATCGAACGAGAAGCTGGTGAGCACGGCAGGGTCGCCAAAATTTGTGCACTTCGCCATCAGCGACAAGTCGCCCATCGTGGGCAAGAAACTCTCGCAGGCACGGCTGCGCGAGGATTACCGCTCCATGCTGGTAGCAGTGCAACGCGGCGACAACGACGAGGAGTTCCTGAATCCCACGCCCGAGCTGTGCTTTGAGCCTGGCGACATACTGTGGATTGTGGGAGACCCCAAACTGTTGGCCCCGCTGCGCAAGTGAAATTTATTGCTAAAACTGTTGCAAAAGGTGAAATTTAACTAAAATTAGTCTCAAAAATTGGCATTTCACCACTTATTATGTTACTTTGCATAGCAAGATACTATCTATAATTACAACGACGATTCATGAAACCCATCACCAACATATTGTTCATCGCTACCCTCATCTGCTATGTATTCCTGCCGTTGTGCGAACTGCAGGTGAAGGGCGATGTCACCGGACTGGCCTACTCGGCGGCCATGATTACCGAGAACTTCAGCCTGAAACGCACCGTGTTTGCGCTGTTGCCTTTCATTGCCTGCTTTGGCGGCATTGTCTTCAACTGCATGAAGAACCGCTACTGGGGCATTGTGGTGACTGTGTTTGTGCTCATAGGCCTCTTCTTTTTCTATTCCGACAAAGTTTTCCTCAATGTAGGATTACAGCATGCGCCCGATGTCATCCCCAATGCCGAACTCGAAGGATTTGGCATGGAACACTTGAGCATCGGTCACAAAGTGTGCCGTTGGCTCCTGCTTGCCACACTGGTGTCGGCACTGGTGTCGCTGTTGCCCTTCAAGTTCAACACCATTCTGGAACGCTCAATCGACGAGACCTTTGAAAAGGGCATTAAAGGCGGCAAAAAGAAACTATCCAAGGTGGGTCACGACATTCACGACGAGTGGAACAAACTGGAAAATGCTACTCACAAGAACAAGAAAAAGGCTACACCAACCAAGGAATTGCCATCCGAGCCCTCTGAAAACACTGAGGCCTCCGAGGCCTCCGAGAACTCTGAGAAGCCCCATGACGAAGACCCCAATGCGCGCTTCATGCCTCCACAGCCCGACGACGACACTGCTCCAGCACAGCAAGCGGCGCCCGCCGACGAAGATCCCAACGCGCGCTTCATGCCGCCACAGCCAGGTGATGCTCCCTCAGAGTGAGCAGAAGAATGTGACCAGGAAAGGCACCGAGAAGTCAACAATAAACCCGTGAAATATTGAAAGAATCACAAAGTCGTTACCCGAACAACGGGTGATGATGGGCAGTGTGGTGTCCATGGTAGTGGCACCGCCCACCGAGATGGACGACAGCGGCCCGAAGTAGCGCACCAGCAATGGTGCTCCCAGCAATGTGAACACTTCACGCACAATGTTGGCAAGCAAGGCAACCATGCCCAATTCAGGACCGCAATACCGTGTGATGAAGATGCTTGAAAGCGAGTAATAACCAAACCCCGACCCTACCGCCAGGCAGTCGGCCAGCGATCGGTGAGGCAGCAGCAGGGCCACAATGCTGCACCCTGCCAATGTGCCCACGATGGTCATGAGCGGCAGCAGGGCAAGGCGCGGATTGAGTTTCTTGAAACTCTTGAGCGCACTGGTGTTGCTGCCCACACTCATGCCCACAAAGAACATGAGTGCGCAAAGCACATAGAAACTGATGTCGGACTGCATCACCACATCGGGCAGCCAGTGATATAGGCCGCACACGATGCCCAGCACAAAGAACCCCACGATAATCAGGCTGCCTTTCATGACTGGCCTCCTTTCTGCTCGTGCGATGACGATTTCTTGCGCGAAGCAAAGCGCCATAGCGCCCATGCCAGGGCCACACTGCCTGCAATGCCTGCCAGCGACAGCAGCAACGCCTCAAGCCCAAGTTCTTGAATGGCACTGATGATGCGCGGATTGGCCCCCACTTCCAACCCCAGAAAAAAGAGCAATAGCCAAATGAACACCGTGATCAGCACCGACACGATGCCAAGCCGGCACTTGCGCAGCAAGTAGCCAGCACCCATTCCGCAAAACATGATGGCAACAACCTTCAGCATATCCGTGTCATTTCAGTGGGTTAAACCCAAATCGGTCATTAGGCCGAATTGGGTTAAAAATCATTGATTTGCAAAGATACATAAAAAAACAAAACTATAAATCCTATTTTCAACGATTCACACACATCGCCAGAATTGTCCCTTCAAACTCATGGGCGATGACGCAAAAACCGACAAAAATCGCCAATCTGGCAAAAAAGAACAGCAGATTGAAAACCAACCTGCTGCTTAACTATCGCGGAGTGACCGAGATTCGAACTCGGGATACGCTTTTGACGTATACACGCTTTCCAGGCGTGCCTCTTCAGCCACTCGAGCATCACTCCTTGCACATTTGCGCCTGCAAAGGTAATGAAAAAATTGTGTAATGTGGCATTTTTTTCATAAATTTGTGGTATTAGTTTCTATCAAACTGCCCTAAATGCCTATCACTGCCCCACATAACAGCCCCATAAACGACCCGCTCGTTGCCGACTTTGCCCAAAGGACGGTCTCGAACCTGAACTACGAGCCCAACGATGAGCAATGGCAACTGCTAGCGGCTTTTGCACACTTCATCTTCTACGGCAACGAGAATGCGGTGCTGCTGCTCAATGGCTACGCGGGCACCGGCAAGACCTCGATGATAGGCGCCATGGTCAAGGCCATGAACGAATTGGGCCGCAAGGCTGTGCTGCTGGCACCCACAGGCCGCGCCGCCAAAGTGTTCACCGAGTGGTCGGGACACACAGCCTACACCATTCACAGGCGCATCTATCGGCAAAAGGGCTATCTGGATGCAGGCTTCTCGGTTGCCGAGAACAAGCACACGGGCACCATCTTCATCGTCGACGAGGCCTCGATGGTGGCCAACGGCGGTGGCGAGAACATGATATTCGGCACGGGAAACCTGCTCGATGACCTGATTCACTATGTGTACAACGGGCAGGGATGCCGCCTCATGCTCATGGGCGATGTGGCGCAGCTGCCACCCGTGGGTCAGTCGCAGAGCCCAGCCATGAATCCCAAGGTGCTGGCTTCCTACGGGCTGCAGCCTCAAGTGGTGCAACTCACCTCCATTGCCCGCCAGGACAGCGATTCGGGCATTCTTTACAATGCCACAATGCTGCGGCAAAACATGCATCTGGAACCCCTACCCGCTCCCAAACTGCGGCTGCAGGCTTTCCCCGACATTGAAGCGGTGAGCGGCGAGTTTCTGCTCGAAACCATCAGCGACAGCTACAGCCGCCCGGGCATGGCCGAGACCGCCATCATCACACGCAGCAACAAGCGCGCCGCACAGTTCAACATGGGCATACGCAACAGCATCTTATATCGCGAAGATCTGCTCGTGAGCGACGAAATGCTGCTGGTGGTGAAAAACAATTATTACTGGGCAAGCGAACACAACGAAATCGACTTCATTGCCAACGGCGATGTGCTGCGCGTGCAGCGGGTGTGGGGCGAGGTGGAAGCGCGCTACGGACTGCGGTTTGCCAATGTCACCGTCACCCTTCCCGACCACGGCAATCTGGAAATTGACACGAAAATCATTCTCGACTGCCTTGCCAGCGACACTCCCGGCCTGAGCGTGGAGCAAACCAACCGACTCTACAGCGAGGTGATGAACGAACTGACTGGCGACCGCCGTGCCCGTCATCGCGAACTCAAGAAGAATCCCTACTTCAACGCCTTGCAGGTGAAATATGCCTACGCCATCACCTGCCACAAGGCGCAAGGCGGCCAGTGGCGCAATGTGTTCATCGACATGGGCAGCATCATGCCCGAGGCTTTCACGCAACTCGACTTCTACCGCTGGCTCTACACCGCCATCACACGCGCCAGCGAGCATGTGTATCTCATCAACTGCCCCCTGGAGCATGAATAATGCCCAATTTTGATACCATTTTATTGGTCAAGTATATTTGAAAAACAAAAAAAAATGCTTATCTTTGCACAAAGATTGGACACAATTATCGTTTATTTAGACTAAATATAATCATTATGGGAGGTTTCTTTGGTACGGTACATGCCGACAATTGCTGTATGAACGACCTGTTCTACGGCACCGACTACAATTCACATCTGGGAACACGACGCAGTGGTATGACCACTTACGACTCTGAGTCGAAAAAGTTTAACCGCTCTATTCACAGTCTCGAAAATGCCTATTTCCGTTCAAAATTTGAAGATGAACTCGACAAGTTCAAGGGCAACATAGGCATTGGCGTGATTAGTGACACCGACCCGCAACCCATCATCTTCAACAGTCACTTGGGTAAGTTTGCCATCGTCACGGTGGCCAAGATAGTGAACATCGACGAACTCGAGCAGGAAATGCTTGCCAAGAACCATCACTTTGCTGAACTGTCTTCGGGACACACCAACCCTACCGAACTCGTGGGTTTGCTCATTATTGAGGGCAAAGACTTTGTGGAAGGCATCGAGAACGTATATAACAAGGTGAAAGGCTCGTGTTCGATGCTCATCCTCACCGAGACAGGCATTATTGCCGCACGCGACAAACTGGGCCGCACCCCCATCATCATAGGCAAGAAAGAGGGTGCTTGGGCTCTTACATCCGAGTCAACCTCTCTGCCTAATCTAGGCTACGACATTGAGCACTATGTGGGCCCTGGCGAAATCGTTGAGATTACTCCCGAAGTTGGCATGAAGCAGTTGCGACCCGCCAACGAGGAGATGCAGATTTGCTCCTTCCTGTGGATTTACTATGGTTTCCCAACCTCTAACTATGAGGGCAAGAACGTGGAAGAGGTGCGCTTCGCCATTGGCAAGCAAATGGGCCAGAAGGACGACAGCGAGGTAGATTGCACCTGCGGCATCCCCGACTCGGGCACCGGCATGGCCATGGGTTATGCCGAGGGCAAGAAGGTGCCTTATCACCGTGCCATTGCCAAGTACACCCCCACTTGGCCCCGCAGTTTCACTCCCAGCGACCAGACCCGCCGCCGCCTTGTGGCAAAGATGAAACTCATCCCCAACCGTGCCATGATGCAAGGCAACCGCATGCTCTTCTGCGACGACTCCATCGTGCGCGGCACGCAGCTGCGCGACAACACCCGCGACTTCTATGACTACGGCGCACGCGAGGTGCACATGCGCATCTCATGCCCGCCGCTCATCTATGGCTGCCCCTTTGTGAACTTCACCAACTCTAAGAACGACATGGAGCTCATCACCCGCCGCATCATCGAGAAACTGGAGGGTGATCCCAACAAGAATCTCGACAAGTATATCGATAACAACACACCCGAGTATGCTCAGATGGTCGAGGAAATTCGCAAGCAGTTTGGACTCACCTCGCTCAAGTTCAACACCATCGACGACCTCGTGACTGCTATCGGACTCCCCAAGTGCCGCTTGTGCACCCACTGTTTCGACGGCTCCAGCCACTATTAATCATCGATAGCTATATTGGGGTTAAAACAGGTCGTCAAGTAGTACTTGACTGTTAACAAGGCTTGAATGCATATTGTCCATGATGCCAAAAGTGGTTATCATGGTCAATATTGTAGTGTGTCGGGTTTTTGTTTCAGCATTAAAGATTGCCATTCGTTCGCGCAACTTGCTCTCATAAGCTTTATCAATGGCAAAAACATTGGTCGAAAACTTGATTTCACACAAATTTGTGATACGGTCGGCCCGATCAATGACAAGATCGATTTGTGTGCTGCTATCGGTTTCAGTTGAGCGCCACGAACTGGCGTTATTGAGCATCACATTGATTCCCAATGCATCCTTAATTTTTTCAAGATGCAGCAGACACAAAAGTTCAAAGCTAAACCCCTGCCAACTTTTCACTTGTGGCGAAGTCATCATGTGTGACCAATGATTTTTGTCGTTAGACTTTTGTTTATCTACAAATTTGTAGTAGAACAAAGTATAAAAATCTTTTATTCTGTAAATCAAGTTGTTTGATTTGTTTCCATAACGTGAATAACTAAAGATGAAATCACAACGCTCTAAATCTTTAAGCACCTTAGTGAGTCCAGCTCCACCTAAATGACACATTGATGCTATTTGTTGGCGAGTCAGCCCTTCACGGTGCTCGGCAAGAGTCTTTGAAATTTCTATATATTTGATAGGATTATTGAACAAAGCGCTGAAAAGTTCTTGATACTCTACTTTTAGAGGGGAGTTATCGCCTGCAAAGAAGAGGGCGTCGAGGTTTTGCGAAAGACTTAGTTTTTTATTAAGTAGGGTCAAGTAAAAAGGAACACCTCCAATCGCCATGTAGCATTGGGCAATTTGATAGCGATCCCAACTAAAACCTTCATGTCTCAAAAACTCCTCGACCTCATGAAGTTTGAAAGGCTCTAAATAAAGGTGACGAGTGGCACGGTTAAACAACCCACCTTTGTTGTGAAATATCTTGTCGACAATCCACGAAGTCGATGAGCCGCAGGCAATAAACACGATGTCGTTTCTAAGATTAGCCCAACTATTCCAGAAATGCTCCAAAGCCAATACAAAATCTGATTTGGGGGTCTCAATCCATGGCATTTCATCAATGAATATAACCTTCTTGCCTGGATGCTTGATGCGTTCAATCAGATAGGAGAGATTGTTGAATGCATCGAACCAGTTATTGAGTGCGGGTCCAAACTCCGACTTAGAATATTTTCTCAAAGCATTTGAAAAATTCATCAGTTGTTGTTTGCGATCAAGCGAGCGAGTTCCTACAAAAGAAAAGTCGAAGGCTCCATTGTAGAACTCTTTTACCAAGAATGTCTTGCCCACGCGCCGGCGTCCATAAAGCACTATGAATTCAGACTTTTCCGACGACATACAACTTTTTAAGATGTCTTGCTCATTTTTGCGGCCTATAATGTTGTTCATGACGATAAATTATTTATTATGTGCCAAAATTAGAAATTATTTTTGATTTTGGCAAATTATCGAAATTATTTTCTGCCAAAACTGTATTTATTTTTTGATTTTGGCAAGCTATCGGAATGCAGATGTGCCAAAACCTTGCTATGATGTTGCTTTCTTATTTGCCAGCCAATAACATTTTTCAGGGTCAAATATCATATAATTGCCAAAATAATTTGGAACTTCTCAACATTTTTTTCTACATTTGCAACCTAACATTTATCATTAAATACTTAACAGCTATGAAAAAATCTGTCACAAAGCGCTTAATCTTCTCGCTTTTGCTGGTATTTTCGGCATTGTTTGCAACGCAAGTCCATGCCCAGAGTCTTCGCAATAGTTCGGGGGGATATATAGGTAAGGTCGATTATGATGGCACCGTGCGCAATAGTTCGGGCGGTTATGCCGGTAAAATCGAGAACGACGGCACCGTGCGCAACAGTTCAGGCGGCTATGCCGGCAAAATCGAGAATGACGGCACCGTGCGCAACAGCTCAGGCGGTTATATGGGCAAAATCGAGAACGACGGCACCGTGCGCAATAGCTCAGGCGGCTATATGGGTAAGGCCGAGAATTTGACCCGCAAGCAGGCTGCAGCCGTGTTCTTCTTCTTCCACTTCTGATTTACTTTTTTTACGAGAACTACTTATATTTGTTTTATATTCACTTTTTAAAACTATTTGTTTGATCTATGAAAAAATTATTTTTTGCAGCAATGGCAGCAGTGGCCATGATGATGGTCTCTTGCGGTGGAACCAAGAGTGAAAACGTGACTGGCGATCTCCAGAAGGACGTCAAGAAGTGCGTTGAAATCATGAACAAGAGTGGTGAAGTCAACAACGAAGACAGCAAGATCATGGAAGAAATCGCTGCTTACTATGAAGCTGAAGGCAAGTCGAAAGAATTCCAGGATGAGTTCACAAAACAGCTCACCGCTTCTGTTACCGAAGACCTCGACAAGGCTTTTGAAGAAGGCATGAAGAAGGTTGACGAAGCCGTAGAAGAAGGCAAAGAGCAAATCGAAGATGCTGCCAAGGAAGTGAGCGCAGCAGCTAAGGAATTGCAATAAATGCTATCAATGTGACCCCTCTCATAGGGTCACGCTGAACACAACAAAACAACGAGGGTGTGACGCACGCAGCGCCACACCCTCTTTTTATGGTTTCAAACCCAGAACCGGGTTATTTCGTTTTCATCTTGTAGAACGAGCGATACACGAAGTAGAGCGCGATGAGCACGAAGCAAATGCCAAAGTAGGGTGCCAAGTCCTTAAACCTGTCACTGATGGCAATCTCCATGGCAAGCACGCCAAACAGAGTCGTGAACTTGATGATGGGGTTCAATGCCACCGAGCTGGTATCCTTGAAGGGATCGCCCGCGGTGTCGCCCACCACGCTGGCATCGTGCAGTTCGGTGCCCTTGGCCGTGAGGTCTGCCTCAACCACCTTCTTGGCTTGTGCCCAGGCACCGCCGGCATTA
>JAEEGL017395476.1_pt1 | contig 12542 bp, 11 predicted proteins | sample 9134231 | NCBI WGS metagenome assembly JAEEGL01 (sample SAMN16246548, study PRJNA631951) | gut metagenome | biome: gut microbiome; feature: rumen; material: fiber-attached | host: Bos | place: Iran: Karaj | collected 2018-10
ATCTTTAAATTTATTTTCAGAGAAGTATTTTAATTTAATTTCATTTGGACTTCCTTCTAATCCCTGAGTATAAGCTGGACTTACAACTGGATCAGCAAGTTCCCAAATCTTACCTACTGGATCTTTAAATGCTCCATCTCCATAAACCATTACTTCAACAGTTTTTCCTGTTCTTTCTTTCATAATAGCTTGTACTTTATTAACTAGAGCACTACCAGTTCTTGGGAATAATTTAACTCTTTCTTCAGTTGATCTATTACTTCCTAAAAGTCCGTATGGAGAATATCCGCTACCATCAACGCTTTCATTAAGTATTTCACTCATCATTAACACTTTTTCAGCTCCAGCTTTTAGAAGTTTCTCTTTAGTTTCTTTTCTTGTATGAATATCACAGTTAATAACTGTCTTAGTATAATCTAAAATAGTTTCAGGTCTATTTGAAAATACCATTTCAAATTCACAACCTTCTTTTTCAACTAATTCTTTATATACTTCATACATATTTACACCAGTAAATAAGTGTTTAAAATGAGCATATTTTTCTTTATATTCTTTTTCTGTTATAACATCTATTGAAGGATTAACTCCATTCTTTACTAAATCTTCTTTATAAAGAATGTCATTACCAACTTCATCTGATGGATAACTAGATAATAATGTTATTTTCTTTGTTGCTCTTGCCATAGCAGATAATAATACAGCAAATCTGTTACGACTTAATATTGGAAATACAATACCTAAATGATCTGAATTCATTTTGTTTCTAATATCTTTTGCAATTTGATCTAATGTGGCAAAGTTTCCTTCACTTATACCAACTACTGCTTCAGTAATAGCAATAACATCTCTATCTTCAAATTCAAAATGTTCACTTTTGCTAGCTTTAATAACTGAATCTACAACAATAGTAGCTAAGTCGTCCCCCTCTTTAATAATAGGTGTTCTAATACCACGAACAACAGTACCTACATCTCTCATAAATCACTCTCCTATTATATTTTAACATAATAAAAAAACTAATTATATAAAAAATACAATTAGTTTACAAAATTTATTATTTTACATCATCATATCTTAAATGTTTAGCTCTTTTATATGCTTTATTTGCTGAACTTTTAATATAATTACTTGGTCCACATACACAATTATCATATATATGTTTAAATGCTTGTGCAGTTTCTAACATTTCTCTAATTTCATAAGCATATCTAAGTTTATCTTCTTCATTTTCTTGTATATACATTAATAATCCAGATGCTTGAAGACCAGTTTTTTCAACCTCATGAATTGGAATACTTCTTTCCATATATAAACCTAATTCTTCACTATAAATATTTAAACATCTTGGTTGATTTTTTCCTCTTGGCTTAAATATTTCTAATTTAAATTTCTTTTTAGTTCCAAATAGTTTAACATATGGTTCAAAATCTCTTAGTCCACTTCTATAATAATCATCATAGTAAGCTTCAAATACAAGAACATTTTCTTTTTCATTTGGCATATGAAAATCAGGACATTGTACTTCTTCAACATTTCCATCAATATCAATATCCCCTAATCTTTTAAACTCAGATGGTTTAATAAAAAAATATGTCTTTTCTAACATTATAATTTCCCCCTTTAATAAAAGCCTCCATATTATACCATATGAAGGCCTTTTTGTCAATTTTATAACTATTTTAAGAATCCATTTATAATAGTTTCTTCTGCTTTTTTTCTTGATAAACCAAGAGTCATTAACTTAATTAGTTGTTCTCCCGCTATCTTTCCAATTGTAGCTTCATGTATTAATCTTGCATCAACATTATTTGCTACAATCTTAGGATCACTTGAAACATGTGCATTATCTTTAATAATTGCATCACATTCTACATGAGCAAAACATTCACTGTTTCCATATACTTTAGACACAAAGGCTTGTGTAGAATTATCTGTTGCTACACTTCTTGATGTAACTTTAGCACTAGAATTATTACCATTTAATTTAACATCAAATATTGTTTTAGCAGTTTGATTATCGTGAGTCATTATTCTTTCTGTAATAACTAATTTTGAATTTTCTTTTAGTACACCTTTAGTTTTTCTTATAGTTGAAGAAACACCTCTTATTTGTGCAGTATCCATTTCAAGAGTAGCGCCTTCTTCTAAATAAACTTCAGTAGTAGGATTTAATATTCTTTTACCAGTACCTTCTCCTTCTCCATAGTGCTTTTCTATATATTTAACAGTTGCATTTTTACCAACAAAGAATCTATGTATACCATCATGTTCACTATCTTTATGTTTATCATTATGTATACCACAACCAGCATTAATAATTACACTAGAGTTTTCTCCAATATGAAAGTCATTATAAACTTTATCATTTAATCCACTTTGAGTTAAAAGTACAGGAATATGAACATATCCATCTTTAGTATTATCATCTACATAAATATCTATACCAGATACATCTGTTTTAGATTCTATTCTTATATGATCTGTACATCCTCTTTCAATACTTTTACCATCTTTTCTAATATTATAAGCAGTGCCTTTTTTACTTAATTCTTCATTTATTATTTTTAAAATATGTTTATCTAAATCATTCATGTTGAACCTCCAATTTAGAACAATGACTTATATCTAAATTATCAATCAAAATACTATCATCTCTAACTTTACCATTTTCAAGTAATATTACTTTATCAGCAATAGATATAATTCTTTCTTGATGAGATATAATAATTGTTTTTGAATTGTTTTTTTCTCTTAATTCTTTAAAAACATTTATTAAATTATTAAAACTCCATAAATCTATTCCTGCTTCAGGTTCATCAAATATATTAAACTTAGATTCTCTTACCATTACTGTAGCTATTTCAATACGTTTTAATTCTCCACCAGATAGTGAATCATCAACTTCTCTATTTATATATTCTAAAGCACATAAACCAACCCTAGCTAAAACATCACAACATTCATTAAAATTTAATTCTTTTGATGATGATAATTTTATTAAATCATAAACAGTTAATCCTTTAAATTTAACTGGTTGTTGAAAAGAAAATGATAAACCTTCTTTTGCTCTTTTATCAATACTATAATTAGTAATATCAATTCCATTAAACAATATCCTACCTTTTGTTGGTTTTAAAATACCCATTATAATTTTTGCAAGTGTTGATTTACCAGAACCATTTGGTCCAGTTATAACAGTAAAATTGCTATCAAATTTTATATTAATATTATCTAATATTTTTTTATTATCTTTTTCATAACTTATGTCTATTAATTCTATCATGATATACTACCTTTCTTTATACAATTTCTACATTTTTCATTTCTAATATCAAAATTACAATTTAATTTATTTATACCTAACATATTATTAACATATGAAGAAATACCTTCAAGTGTTTTATCACTAATAACACTCTTAATATTTGATGATTCAACACTAGAAAGTTCTTTTGAAAGACCAATAACATCATTTAGAAATATATATAATATATCACAATCAGCTAACGTCTTTTTTGCAATTTCTTCTCCAAGAGATGTAAGAGTTATTTCTCCATAAGTTTCATAGTTTATTAATTTATTTTTAGAAAGAATATTTAATTGTTTAGTAACACATGGTTTAGAGCAATTCATTTTATTTGCTATATCAGTAACTCTAATTTCACCATTTTGTTTATTTAATACATACATAGTTTTTAAATATTCTTCTGCTCTTTTAGATATCATATAAACTCCTTTGTTAACCCTAGTTAACATTTTACATAATATATATTTTTTTGTCAATTAAAAAACTCCTTTTTAAGGAGTTATTTTATTATTTTAATCTTTCCTAATAGAGGTAATTCTTTTGATGAATCATTCACTGTATTAATAATTCCAAAGAATGATAATAAAAAGCATAAAGCATATAAAGAATAAACAATAATACTTATAAAAAATGGTATATCATTTGCTAAATAATTGTTTCTTCTAAATAGTGTTTCAAGTAAACTAGCAACGAATATTGAAATAATCCAAAAAATTGTTAATGTTATACCTTGTGAAGCATGAAAACGTAAATAATTACTTAATTTATATTTTCCAGTAATAACAAAATAGAAAGGTATGGCTGGTAAATAACATAAAATAGCATTTGTTTTGTTTTTTTCTACATCTTCTTTATTAAATTCTTTACTATGATCTTTTGTAATCATTATATTTTCAACCGCATCTATTGTTTTATCACCAAGATCTTTTTCTTCATTAACCGGCGCTGTATTAACTTCTTCATTTATATTTTCTGAATTTTGATTTTCCATATCATCACCTTCTCTTTTTTCATTATATCAAAATTCTCATATTAATACTATGAAATATAAATTGTTTTATGATATAATATTTCATGTATGCAGGAGTGGCGGAACTGGTAGACGCAGCAGACTCAAAATCTGCCGGTAGCAATACCTTGTGGGTTCGATTCCCATCTCCTGCACCATAAGATTATAAGAACATGATATTGTTCTTTTTATTTTGACTTAAAATATAAAAAAATATATAATAATTCTTGAGGTAAATATGTATATAGATGAAATTGATGATAGAATTGTTGTAACTAATGAAAAAAATGATCAGTTTACTATTTGTTATGGTGGGGCTGATTTATATTGGTTTATGGATAATTATAATTTTGAAGATAATAATGGTTTTACTATAACTGAAGATGACAAAAAATTTTATTCATTATTAAAGAAAACTTTTCGTAAAATAGAAAAATATGATGATCCTAAAAAACCAACAATAATTAATAATACATTTACATGGTTAAGTGAAGCAGAAGGCTTATTAGAGACACAAAATATATTAACAATAATTAGAAGAAGTAATGCATTTACTATAAGATTTTATAGAAATCCTCTAAATTTTTCACCTAAAAATACTTGCTATGTATGTTTTTGTTTAAGTGGAAGTAGAAATCAAAAAATAGCAAATGCTTTTAGTGAAATGTTTATGCAATATAGAACTAAAGATCAAGAAGAACCATCTTTACGTATGAAAAAAAATATCCAATAATGGATATTTTATTTTTTATAAGATTCTTTAATTCTTTCACATATAGAATTAGCATCTAAATGAAGTTTTTCTAAAACTTCTTTTTTATTTCCTTGTAATACATATTCATCAGGAATAGCAAATACTTTTATATTACCTTTATAATTATTATTATTTGCATAATTAACTAAATATGACCCAAGAGAATTGATATATGTTTGTTCTTCATAAATATAGATATTTTTATATGTTTCAAGAATATTTTTAAACATAAATTCATCTATTGGTTTTTGAAATCTTGCATTTACTACACTTAAATCTATTCTATCTTTTAATAGTTTTTTTACTTCTAATGCATTATTTAATAGTTCACCATATGAAATAATAACAGCATCCTTACCCTCTTGTAATTCTTTCCAAGTGCCAATAGCTATTCTTTTATATTTAGATTGTTTATATTCTAATGAATCTCTTGAATATCTTATAACAAATGGTTTATTTAAACTAATTGCAGTATATAATAAGTCACCTGCTTCTGTGCTATCTTTTGGAGTAGTAATTATTAAATTTGGAATAGGAAGCAAGAATGTTAAATCATAAATTCCTTGATGAGTTTCTCCATCTTCCCCTACTATACCTGCTCTATCAACACCAATTATTACATGAGAATTCATTCTGGCAATATCATGTATTACTTGATCATAACCTCTTTGTAAAAAAGTTGAATATATTGATACAAAAGGTATTAGTCCATTTTGAGCCATTCCATTAGCAAGTACTAAAGCATGTTCTTCAGCTATACCAACATCAATAAAATTATTAGGATATTTTTCACTATATTTAATAAGTTTACTTCCACTACTCATAGCAGGAGTAATAACCATTAATTCTTTATTTTCTTTTGTTAAATTCATTAAATGATTTGATATAACTTCACTCCAAGTAACTAAGTTAGTTTTCTTTTTATTAACATTTCCTGTTTCTATATCAAAAGATGAAATACCATGCCATTTACCATCTTTATCTTCTTCTGCAAATTTATATCCTTTTCCTTTTTCAGTAATAACGTGTATTAAAACAGGACCCTTTTCTTTCTTAGCTATATTTAAATAAGCAATCATTTCATTAAAATCATGTCCATTTATTGGTCCATAGTATTTAATACCTAATTCTTCAAACAAGAAACCATCTTTTAAATAAAGTTTCTTAATTGATTTTTTAACATTAGTAACTCCTTGTGAAAGTTTACTTCCGATTAAAGGAACTTTGTTTAATAAATCTTTTGTTTTATTTTTAGCGTTATTATATTTAAATCCAGATCTTATCTTATCTAAATTATTATGAACTGCTCCTACATTTTTAGATATACTCATTTCATTATCATTTAATATAATAATTATTTTAGTTTTAGAGTCTCCAATGTGATTTAATGCTTCATATGCAAGACCATTTCCAATTGATCCATCTCCAATTACAGCAATTACATTATAATCTTTCTTTAATCTGTCTCTTGCAAGTGCCATACCTAAAGCAGCAGATAAACTTGTTGATGAATGTCCTGCTTCATAAGCATCATGAATACTTTCATTTCTTTTTTGAAATCCAGATAATCCATTCATTTGTCTTAATGTATCAAATTTATCTGCTCTTCCAGTTAATATTTTATGAGTATATGCTTGATGAGATACATCAAATATTATTTTATCTTTAGGACTATCAAATACTTTATGTATAGCTATAGTTAAATCAACTATACCTAAATTAGAAGATAAATGTCCTCCTGTTTTAGATACTTTTTCTATAATAAATTGACGTATTTCATTAGATAACGATTCTAATTCTTTCTTTTTCAATTTTTTTAAAAATTTAGGATTCTTAATGTCTATTAAATTCATAATTCCACCTGTCTAAATATTTTATAAAATTTAATGATTTTAATCAAGAAAAAATAGATGAATAATCATCTATTTACATTTTTCATAAATCCTTTTGGTTTATCATATAACTTTTGATAATACTCTTTATTTGCAGTTAAGGCTTGATCTCTTGTAGACCAATTTCTTCCATCAATTGAACCAAATGGTGTATGATTAACTCCTGATGCAGGATTAACAGAATTTATTTTATAATCATCTCTTCTTTCAAATGAACCAGGATTAGGTCTTACCCCTCCTCTTTCAATTGGATCAATAAATGAATTATTTTCCATAACCAATAGTCCTTTCAACTATTCTCTTAACATCTTTTTCATTAAATGGTTTTTGAAGCATATCTATAATTTGATATGTAAATGCTTTAGTAATTGTATCTTTATCATCAGCACCAGTTATAATTGATACTGGATATTTTACAAATAAATCATTTTGCTTTAAATAATCTAATACTTCAAATCCATTAACATTAGGCATATTTAAATCAAGTAATATTCCCTTAATGTTGTTTGGTTTACTTAATGCTTCAATAGCTTGATGTCCATCTCCCGCTAAAACTACACCAAAAGTATTATTAAATACTCTTGATATAAAGTTTCTAACCATATCTGAATCATCTACAACTAAGATAGCTGCTTCTTTTTCCATAGCACTTGCAGGAACATTTGGCATATCATCTGCAACAGGAGCATTTGCTAGATAATTTTTAGCAACCTCAACCATTCTATTTGTTTCATTCATTAATTCTTCAAAATGAGCATCCACAAATGCTTGATTAGCATTCTTTCCTTCCATTTCATGAGATAATGCAAGTTCTGCTAATGCTGTAAATCCTAAATACCTAGCATCACTTTTTAATGAGTGAGCATATATAGCATAGTTTTCCATATCTCCAGAATTTTTAAAATTAAGAAGTAATCCTTTCTTTTCATCTACAGAACTTAAGAATTCTTGAAGAGTTTCATCATACATTTCCATATCTCCTAAGTATTCTAAAGCACTTTCTAAATTAACTCCATTATTTTTTAAAACATTTACATCATTCATATAATTCACCTACATTAATTATATCACGCTAGTAAATAATTAGTAAATCAATTTTTAATAATATGTAAAATAAAAAGAGAAATTAATATAATTTCTCTTATTCATTTTCAGCTTCTTGTGATGAAGAAGCAGTTAATTCAAGTTGTATAGGTTTATTAGAAGATTCTCCTAATAATTTATTATCTCTTTCAATTTCTGATAAGTAAGCCCCAATTCTTAAATTTAAAGCATTTAATTCAGCTTCAGATAATGTTGTTCCTTGTAGTCTTTGTAAATTTTGTTGAGCTAATGCTTCATTTTTATTAACAACACTTTGAAATAATCCAATTAAATTACTTGTTAAATTAATTGCTTCTCCTTCAGATTTATTACCAATACCAACAGCCATTTCACTAGCAAGTAATGGAATTATAGTACTCTTAGAAGTTTGAAGAGCATTAATTGTTACAAAGTGATTAATAATAGCTCTATGAACAGTTACAAGTTCTTGTTTCATTAATATTTCATTTGTTTCAAGAGTATTAATTTTACTTTGTAATATATCTCTTGTTGTTCTTTGATTTAATAATCTAGTAAATGATGCTAAATCATCACCATCTGCTATTTCTTCTTCTTTTAGATTTGCAAAAGTTTCTTTTAATGCTTTTAATTGCTCAGCATTCTTTTTTAAGAATTCTTCTATATATCTTCTAATGAATTCATAACCTTGTAATTCACTTATTAAAGTAGTTAATTGTTCATCAACAGAATCACTTAAAGTATCTACCTTTTCAGGATTATATCTCTTAATTATTTGTGGCTTTTGTTCAGGCATAAATAAACTTTCAAAGAATCCCATCTTAGGTGGTTCAATAACTTCTTCAGTTACCACTTCAGATAATGCATTATTTATTCCTTGAACAGATGATTCAAGTGAATCAGTATTCATTAATTTTTGTAATGCATCACTAATATATTTTGAATGTTGAGATATATCTGAACCATAATTAGCAAGTAATGTAGGAGTTGGATCTTTAATTTGAACAACTTCTATATCACTTAATAAAGCTATTCCTTCTTCAGGAGTAATATCTCTTTCTTGTTTATTTAAAATAGCATTTTTAACTAACTCTGGATTTCTATTAGTAGTTTCTACAACACTATTCATAAAACTATCACTACCACTAAATATGAATTGTACAAAATCTTTTTTACCAACTGCATTTTGTTGATAAACAAGACTTGAAAAGTCTAATATTTTTTCTTCTTTTTCTTGTCCTTTTAAAGCTTCATTAATTTCATCTTGAGTTACATCTATTAAAGATAATACATGTTGTAATGTTAATCCGTTATCATAGAAATATTGTTTATATTCATCATTTTCAATTAAACTTACAATTAAAACAGCCATTTTCTTATATTCAAATTCTTTTGTTAATAATGCACTATTTTTAACGTTTTCTTTTAAATAATCATAAACTTTCAATACATCTCTTAAATATGGCTTACAACTATCACTTACACGAGCAAAATCATTTTGTATTCTTTCTTTCTTTTCTTTTTCTTCTAAAACTTTATCATATTCAGCTAATCTAGCATCAATATCTAAAAAATCTTCAGGTGTTTTTTTAACTTTGTTTAAAACTTGTCTTAATTTAACTGTATTAGTTAAACTTGGTTCAAAAGCATTTCTAAATATTGAATGAACTGTTATTTGACTTGGTTCTCTATCAAATATATATTTTCTTAATGGACCATTTATTGCTGAAATATCAAAATTACTTTTTTCATAATCAAAGTTTATTCCAAAATAATTAGCCAATTGATTTCTTGATAAACCAAGAGAATTTAAATATTTTTCCATTCTCTTTTCATATCTACTAGCAGCAAATATAATTGATAATTGTTCTTTATCTTCTTGAGATAAATTTTTATTCTTAAATATAGTGTAATAACTAGATACTACTTCTAAATAATTATAAACATCAATTGATACATCTTTAAATAATTCTTCTTTTAATTGAGTTTTCTTTTCAAGATCCATTTTTTCTAATGTAGCAAGTATATCTTCTATTGGATTATCTTTTAATTCTTCCCCAGTAACATAATTATATAATTTATGTACTAATGAAGATTTTGCATTAGTTCTTATTAATGAATTATTGTAAATAAAGTAACCTTTTATTTCTGAATGAGGTTTTGATTTTGATATTCCTCCAAATACAAAATCATTAAATAATCCTAAATTATCTAAATTTTCTGAGGTTCTATTTACTTCTTCAAAGAATTTTTCTTTATTATCTAGCCCAACTGTTTCTAATACTTTTTCTAATGAAATACCTTTGTATTCAAAGAATTGAATTCCTCTCCAAGTGCCTTCTTCATATGCAGCTAGTAAAATTGCTAAAACTGCAAGATCTTGATAATTTGCTACAAAAATATTATCTTCAGGATTAATTTTTGTTTTTAAGTATGTATATATTTGATTTATTCTATGTATTAATTCAATAACATCAGGCATTAAATCAGTATCTTCATAAATATTTGATTTGTTATTTGCATTTGCAAGTGCTTCTTCATATCCTAATATATTATTAACAGTTAAATTGCATACATTAAATACTCTTTTAAAACCATAATAATCATCATCTAATGCTATTATTTTTTTAAATACTGACTTAATATCATGCTCACCAGCAGATAAAGAATTTAACAAATCAACATTTAATTTTCCCTTTAATACTTTAAGAGAAGCTTTTGGTAAACCATTAAGATTTGGAATAGATACTCCAATTTTTCTTTCAAGATTTTCCTTACTTAAACCAATTGAATTAAAATATGAAACCATTAAATCTTTTTCATTATAATTACTTCCATGTACAGAAACATGATTATAATGAAACATTGCTAATGTAAAAGATAAAGCTATTAAGTTTTCATCAGTTGCTTCAAGATTTTTAATTTCATTTTTCTTACTATTTAAATAAGCATAAATTCTAGAAACAGTTTCATAATAATTAATCAAATGAATTGGAGCATTTTTAAATACATTTGACATTTCTTTTTCTTCAACTCTTTTTCTTGTTCTTTTAGCTTCATTGTTTAATTTATATAAAAAATCACCCCAAGAGCTTACAAAGAATGAATATAGTTGCATATTTTTTTCTTTTAATCTCTCTATTACATTTCTAAGAATATCTTCAGGTAATAATACACAATATTCCGATTTATCTTCAGTAGGTACAAGATAACTATAATATTCTGCAAATAATTCTTCTTTATAAGTATCTGAAAAAGAATAATCATAGTGCATATCATCTGTTGTAACTTTGAAACCCATTTCATTTAATTTAATAGCGTTTTCTCCATTATAATTTTTATAAGCAACTAAAAATTTATACATTAACTTTGATTTTTCGCCTTCTATTCTTTCATTGTCAACAAGAATGTATGAATTATTGTATGAATCAAAGCAGCTGAAAAAATGTTCAATATAATTTTTAGTTTCTTCTGGTATTAATTTATAATACTCTTCTAATGTTAAATTTTTCATAAAAAACCCCCTTTAAGGCTCGAGTTCATATTATACCATAAATTAAAGAGATTATCAATGATAATCTCTATTTTAACATATCTAACAAATAATTTATCTTTTCATTAGTACCATTAGAAGAAGCTTTAATATTTAAATATTTATTCTTTAAATGATTTAAATATTCATTATAGAGTTCTTTATTTATATGATTTAAACCAAAATTTATTTCATAATCACTATACTCTTTATTACCTGGTACAAATAATATTAAATTATAATATTTGTTATTTTCTTTAATAATTAATTCACTATCAATCTTATAATTTAAATCATTCATTTTAGTTCTCAATATATCATGATAGTTATTAGAAATAGTTATAATTTTATTAAATCTAAGGTTAGTGTTATTTAGTATTTCTAGTATTGTATGTGTTCCCATACCAGATAATACTAATGTATCTGCTTCCCCCTCTTTAATATTAGAAAGTCCATCAGAAACTCTTAAATCAATTAAATTAGAATTAATAGTTTCTCGTGCTTTGTTAATAACTTTTTCACTTATATCACTTGCAATTGATTTTTGTCCTCTTTTAGATAGCATAATAGCAAGTTTAGCTTGATCACACCCTACATCTACTACTTTATCTTTTACATCAATAAGTGAATATATTGCTTCTATTCTATTCAATTAAGAAATCTCTTAATTTCTTAGCTCTAGATGGGTGTCTTAATTTTCTTAGAGCTTTAGCTTCAATTTGTCTAATTCTTTCACGAGTAACTTTAAATTGTTTTCCAACTTCTTCTAAAGTATGAGAAGAACCATCAAATAAACCAAATCTAAGTTCTAATACTTCTTTTTCACGTACAGTTAATGTATCTAACACTTCACGCAATTCATCTTTTAATATTTCATAAGTTGCAAATTCTTCTGGAGACATAGTTCTCTCATCAGCTAAGAAATCTCCTAAATGAGAATCATCTTCTTCACCAATTGGAGTTTCTAAAGATACTGGATCTTGAGA
>JAEEGL010319853.1_pt1 | contig 12541 bp, 12 predicted proteins | sample 9134231 | NCBI WGS metagenome assembly JAEEGL01 (sample SAMN16246548, study PRJNA631951) | gut metagenome | biome: gut microbiome; feature: rumen; material: fiber-attached | host: Bos | place: Iran: Karaj | collected 2018-10
GCTCCGTGGTCGTGGTGGCCGTCAGGGTGATCCAGGCACCACTCAGTTCTTCGTCAGCTGCGAGGATGATCTTATGCGCATCTTCCAGGGCGACCGTATTGGTATGCTCATGAAACGCCTCGGTATCGATGACGATATGCCGATTCGCAACAAGTCCGTCTCCAAGACTCTCGAGCAAGCACAGAAGCGTATTGAGGGCTTCAACTTTGATTCTCGCAAGAATGTTGTTCAGTACGATAACGTGATTAACCGTCACCGCAAAGTTGTCTATACGATGCGCCGCAAGATTCTCGACGGTGATAATATTCGCCCAGAGATTTCCCGCCTCTACAAAGAAGAAATTGCTGAACTCGTTCAGTTTAGCTCTCGCGTCAACAAGAACTTCAAAGAAAACTTCAAACGCGTCTTCGATCTTGATGAGGATCTTATCGATTCTATCGGTCTTATGCGCAAAGAAAAAGATCGCTATAAGCTCGCTCTTGCTGCTGTTGAAGAACTCTACAACGACAAAGAGCTCGAATTCGGCGAAGAAACCATGCGTAAAGTTGAGCGCGAAGTTTATCTCAACGTTCTCGATACTCTTTGGATGCAGCATCTCGAAAATATGCAACACCTCCGCGAAGGTATCCACTGGCGCTCTGTTGGCCAGCGCGATCCACTAGTAGAATATCGCTCCGAGTCTCAGAAACTCTTTGATGGTCTCCAGCGTACTCTCCGTGAGGAAGTTATGCATATCTTGCTCAGCATTAAACAGCAAGATATCGCTGAAGTTTCTGATGATAAATACGATACTGAACTCACCAAGATGGCCGAAACTGCCACTGAAAAAGGTGTTAATGAAATTTCTGCCGGTGAGAAGAATATGGACGACGAGTTCTCCAAAGATGAGCACGGTATCACTAAGGATACCCCAAAGACTCCAGCTGCCGCTATGCGTACTGGTGGTAAAAACACCAACAAAAACGCCAAGCGTAACGCTGCCCGTAAGAACAAGAAAAAAGCGCGTCAAAATAAGAAAAAAGGACGCCGCTAATAACAAAAAGCAGAACGCGACCCGAAAGGCCGCGTTCTCCAACTAAACTATGAAGCATTCCATTGAAGAAGTCTATCTGAAGAGTGGGGCGCGTGGGTTATTGATTGACACGCCAAATTCTGGCGTAATGAATATTAAGATTATTTTTCGCGCTGGCAACAAATTCGTCAAGAAACCAGAGATTTATGAGGTCGCTCATCTCATGGAACACATGGCTTTTGGTAGCAACGCCGATTTTAAAGATGAACAAGCCTATGAGTCTGAATTTACCAAAAACGGCGCTTATCATAACGCCTGGACTTCTGATTGTTTCATCGCCTATGAAGCAGAATGTGCCGATTTTGAATGGGAACGCATCTTAGGTCTTCAGGAGTTGGCTGTTGCTAAGCCAAAATTCAATGAGGAAGAACTAGAAAGCGAAAAAGGCAATGTTCGCTCTGAGCTGACCGGCTATCAGAACGATTATTCTCGTTTAATTTGGCCAAAGCTTCAGCAAGAACTTGGCGAAGAGGTTCTGACCTATAGTGAACGTCTTAAGACTATTAGTAATATCGACATCAAGGATGTCCGCGAGCATCATCGTCGCACGCATACCGCGACGAATATGCAGTTTATTATCACTGGCAATCTTCGCGGTCGCAAGCGTAAAATCATCAGTATGCTAGAAGATTGGGACTTAAAACCAGGCGAAAAATTCGAAATTCCAATGAGCGCCTATGTTGGCACCGAACCAGTTTTAATCCGTCGTAAAGATGCTTCAAACGTCTGTTTTGGCTTTAGTTTTATCGTGCCACGTGCACTCGAGCCAAAAGAACAATACGCCATGAGTTGCCTTAATCATATTCTCAATGGCACCATGAGTAGCAAAATTTTCGGCGCCGCTCGCAAGCGCGGCATTGTTTATGGTATTGGTTCTAACACGGAAAGCGATAAATGGAGTAGCACTTGGGATTTTGACGGGGAAGTTAACTCCGAAAATGCTGCCGAATTGTTTGATTTAATTGCCGTCGAATTGGCTAAGGTCATTAATGGCGACATCAGTGAAGCCGATATCAATTCCGCCAAAACTTACGCGCTTGGTCGCCATCAAATGTTGGCGCAGACCGCTGATCAAATTAGCACCTATTACATGCGCGACTATATTACGACCGGCACTTTTGAACCTATGACTGAAGCCCCAAAGATGATTGATGGCATCGATAAAAGCACCATCGTCAGCCTTGCGCGCGAATTTATGCAATCTGGCATTTCTGGTCTTGCCGCCGTTGGCAACATGAATAAATCCGTCGTCGACGAACTCTGGTCGCGTGTTCTCGGCGCTATCTGATATAATAGCGTTAATGGATAATAAAGATATTAAGATCGTTGCCATTGTGGGTATGTGTGGCAGCGGCAAATCAACTGCAATTGAATACCTAACCGAACGCGGTATTCCAAAAGTTTATTTTGGTGGCGTTATTTTGAATGCCATTAAAGAAGCAGGCGAAGAGATCACCCCTGAAAATGAGAAAAAATTCCGCGAGGGCCTTCGAGAAAAAGAGGGCAAAGATTTTGTCGTTAAACGCGTCGTTGAGAGCACAAAAAAACTTATCGAGGCTGGTCAAAAACGCATTGTTTTGGATGGTCTTTATAGTTGGACCGAGTATAAAATTCTTCGCAAAGAATTTCCTAATGAGATGACCGTAGTTGCGATTGTCGTGCCAAAAGCTTTACGTCGCAAGCGTCTCGCCGAGCGCCCAGAGCGCCCATTCACGGCGCAACAAGTGGCCGAACGCGACACGAGCGAAATCGAAAACCTCGAAAAAGGTGGTCCGATCGCCATTGCTGACTATTATGTTGATAACTCTGGCACTATTCCGGAATTTCATGAGAAGTTCGGCAAGCTCATGAAAGAAATTGGCTTTATAAACTAATGAGAGATTTGCAAATACCTAATCGCGAGATAGAGATTATTGTTTCTGAACTCGCCAAAACCATCGATATTCCTGGCGATGTCGTCGAGTTGGGGTGCTATGCCGGCGACACGTCGGTGGAATTAGCTAAAGTTCTGCAGAATAGTCCAGACAAATGGCTTTATCTCTACGATTCTTTCGAAGGTTTGCCGGAAAAAACTGCCGCCGATCAATCTAATTCGGGTTGGCGTTTCCAGGCAGGCGAGCTAAAAGTGTCTCCGGACACTGTCGCTCATAAATTCAAAAAGTTTGGGCTTCCTGACCCAGTGATTGTGAAGGGTTGGTTTAACGAACTAAAAGATGAAGACTTGCCGTCGCAAATATCATTTGCCCTATTTGATGGCGACTTTTATGAATCCATTAAATCTAGTTTCGAAAAAGTTGCCCCACGCCTCAGTAGCGGTGCAATTATTATTGTCCACGATTATCGAAATCAAGATTTACCAGGCAGCGCTAAAGCCGTTAATGAATTTGTCGCCGCCCATCCAGACGAGTACGATTTCCATCTCGCCGCAAGTCTCGCAATTCTAGTAAAAAAGTAGCCGAATAATCAGTATTAATAAAAGATGGGCTGGATAAAAAGAGTAGCTTAGGTATTTTGGTAAACGTTTACCTTTTTTGCCGCTATAAAGAATTAGTGGTATCGCCGTAAAGATGGCAAGCAACTGGAAAAGATTATTATCAATCAAGGCTAGTAGGCCATTTGTTACACAGAGGGAGAGAAGAATACCGATTTGGTATCTGCTACTTTGTTTTTTGCAATATTTCAAAGTGAAATAAAAACCAATTGCTAATACAATTACTGCCCAGCCATAATCGATCCGGAGATACGTTGCTAACCCAGCCAAAATTGGCACAAAAAACAAGCACCATTTGCTTTTTTCAATGCAGATTAACACTATGAACGCTAGTAAAAAGTTAAATAAAATATTGTGCGTAAGCGATTGTCCCATATTCTGTTGTAAAAAATACAACACAACTTCAGTAATCATGGCAAATATTGCAATTCGAATGAAGTATTTTAGGCGCGATGATGTATGAATAAAACCTTCCACGAGCCCAAAGACGAAAATCGGCATCGCCAATCTACCAATCATGCGCATCAACCAAAAATCGCCTACCAAATATGCTCCGACATGATCAATTAACATGCAAATCATGGCGATAATTTGGAGAATCGCAGAGCTTAACATAGTAATATCTTAGCATAACGTGCTAAGATAAAAGTAAGCATGGACACTTTAATCGAAATCGCACTAGTCCCAGTTATCCTACTATTACTTTTCATTTACAAAAAAGACCCACATCCAGAATCTAGCAAATTACTCTGGAAAATTTTTGGTTTTGGCTGCTTAACGTCTATCCCTGTCGTTATCTGCGAACTACTATATGAGAATTTCCTTAAGGTTCCGGACACCGGCGACGCAAAAATGCTTCTTTTGAATACTTTTCTCGGCGTCGGTCTTATTGAAGAGTTCTTTAAATGGCTAGTTGTTTGGTGGCTATGTTATAGAAATAAAGCTTTTGATGAAACCTACGACGCTATCGTTTATGCTGCTTTTTCATCTCTAGGTTTTGCCTGCGTCGAAAACGTATTGTTCGTATTAGTAAATGGTGCGGGCGTAGGTATTATGCGCGCCTTAACGACCGTGCCGGGCCATCTTTGCCTTGGTGTGATTATGGGTTATTTCTTTGGGCGCGCGCGCAAAAACAAGGCCGATGGAAAGAGCAGCGCTATTTTCATTATTCTCAGCCTTGTTGTGTCCGCTGTCCTACATACGTTCTTTGATTACTATATATTCATGGCCGAATATGTCGAAATTGCCATTTTATTATGGTTTGTATTCATTCTCATGCAGTTTATCATTTGCTTTATCGCTGTCATGTATATTTCCAAACACAATGAGCATATTAGCGATTCTATTACAGCAGAGGCAGTCGTCGCACCAGCGCCAGCGATTGCGCCCGTCATGGCTACTCCGGCCGAGCCAACCATTACCGCGACTCAGCCAGCGCCAACTGTTGCACCTATTGCTCCGGCTGAACCTTCTCCTACGCCGTCCCCTATACCTAACCCAGCAAATACTGATACAATAGGCTCAAATGAAAACATTCAACCGCACGATCCTCTTAATAATTAAGGCTGCATTGCTTCTATTTGCGGGCGCCGTAGGCGTAAAGTGTATTGTTGATCCTGAATACGCCAAATACGGTGGTCTAATTGCGGGTCTTATCTTGCCATTCTTCCCAGAAATCCTCCAAAAACTCTTCAAATGCAAAATCCCATTCCGTATTGAGCTGATTTATTACATTTTTGTTTTTATTGCGCTCGATATGGGTATTTGTATGGATCTCTATAAGACCATGCCATATTTCGATAAAGTAGTTCATCTCTTGTCTGGCATTTTGTCGGCCCTAGTCGGCCATTATATGCTGGTATATTTCAGGGCAAACAAACTATCGAACACGTTCAAAGCATTCTTTATCATGTTTTGCTCGATTTCTATCGGCGTGGCTTGGGAGTTTTTTGAATTTGCCTGTGATAAGTTCTTAGGACAGAGTATGCAGCAGCTCATATCTGTTGGAGTTGATGACACAATGTATGATTTGTTGATGGCGGCGATAGGCTCCGGTATTGGCGGAGTTTTACTTATAATTCCAAATTTTGTGGAATATCTAGAAGAAGACTAAAAAACATAAAAATCTTAAAGTCACCTCTGTTTAGCAGACTTGACAGTGGAGTGCTAGAGCGCTACAATCAATATAGATTAGCACTCGTGGGGCGAGAGTGCTAGAACATAAAACTGTATTTAATCAAGGAGGATAAATCCAATATGGGTAAAATTATCGGTATTGACCTCGGTACGACAAACTCCGCATTTGCGTACATGGTCGCTGGTAAACCAGAAGTAATCACAAACAGCGAGGGCGACCGCACTACGCCGTCGGTCGTTGCAATTACAAAGAAGGGCGACCGCCTCGTCGGTAAGGTTGCTCAGCGCCAGCGCGTCACCAACCCAGAAAATACCATTTATGGCATTAAGCGTTTGATCGGTCGTAAGTTTGAAGATAAAGAAGTCCAAAACGACCTCGATATTTTGCCATACAAGATTGTCAGAAAAGGCGAAGGTGTCGCCGTAGAAATGGGCGGCAAAGAATATACTCCAGAAGAAGTTTCCGCTATGGTTCTTTCCAAGATTAAGGCCGATGCTGAGGCATATCTTGGTGAGAAAGTTACTGAGGCTATCATTACTGTTCCAGCCTACTTCGACGATTCTCAGCGTCAAGCAACTAAGGATGCCGGTAAGATTGCTGGCCTCGAAGTTCGCCGTATTATCCCAGAACCAACCGCCGCTGCGCTTGCTTATGGTCTCGAAAAGAATGAAGATCAAAAGATTGTTGTCTTCGACCTTGGTGGTGGTACCTTCGATGTTTCCATTCTCGAGCTTGGCGATGGTGTCTTTGAAGTAAAAGCCACTAACGGTGATACGCACCTCGGTGGTGAAGATTTCGATAACAAGATTGTCGATTATATTCTTTCCGAATTCCAAAAAGATAATCACATCGATCTCCGCAAAGATGCAGCTGCTATGCAGCGCATCAAGGATGAGGCAGAGAAGGCTAAAAAGGAACTCAGCTCTGCTACGGAAGTTGAAATTAATCTTCCGTATATTACTGCCGATGCAGATGGTCCAAAGCATCTTGAGCTCACGCTCACTCGCGCAAAGCTTGAGGAGCTCGTAGAACCATTACTCGATCGTCTTGATGGCCCAGTCAAGAAAGCTCTTGATGACGCTGGTCTTAAGACATCTGATATTGCTGATGTCGTAATGGTTGGTGGTATGACTCGTATGCCAGCTGTTGTCGAGCGCGTCAAGAAACTCTTTGGTAAGGATCCAATGCAGGGTGTTAACCCAGACGAAGTCGTTGCAGTCGGTGCTGCCATTCAGGGTGGCGTGCTTGCTGGTGATGTTAAGGACGTGCTTCTTCTCGATGTCACTCCACTTACTCTCGGTATCGAAACCATGGGCGGCGTCCGCACTCCATTAATCGATCGCAACACTACCATTCCAACTAGCCGTTCTGAAATCTTCAGTACCGCAAGTGATAATCAGCCACAGGTTGAAATTCATGTTCTCCAAGGTGAGCGCGAATTTGCTAAAGACAATAAATCTCTTGGTAGCTTTATTCTCGATGGCATCGCTCCAGCTCCACGTGGTATTCCACAAATCGAAGTCACCTTTAATCTTGATGCGAACGGCATTTTGAACGTTACCGCAAAAGATAAGGGAACTGGTAAAGAGCAGAGCATTACAATTCAGAACTCTGGCAACATGAGCAAAGCCGATATCGAAAAAGCTCAACGCGAAGCCGAAGCTCACGCCGAGGAAGACAAGAAGAAAAAGGAAGCCGTCGAGACCAAGAATCATCTCGAGAATGCAATTTATCAAGCCGAAAAGATGCCGGATGAATACAAAGACAAGATTTCCGACGAAGATAAGGATGCAATTAAGGCTGCCGTCAAAGAAGCTAAAGAATCTCTCGAAAAGTATGGCGACGACAAAGAAAAGCTCGAAGAAGCCGCCAAGAAGCTCAACGATGCTATTATGCCAATCGGCGCAAAGATGTACCAGCAAGCTTCTTCCGAGCCTAAGACTGACGAACCAAAGTCCGATGATGATAAAAAAGACGACGATGGTTCCGTTGAGGGCGAAGTCGTAGATAAATAATCGCGATTTCTCGTTAAAAGAGCAGCTCAAAGGAGCTGCTCTTTTTGTAGTATAATAACGCTTATGAATACCTTGGAAATCATATTGTTAGTCATCGTTGTTTTATCGATGTTCACAATGATTATTTTTATGATGCGCATGAGCAATAATCTCACTCGCACGATTGATGAAAAAATTGATCGCGAAAACAAGCGTACGCAAGACAAAATAGATCAAATGAACGAAGCCGTAAATCGCAAAATAGATTTAAACAATACGCGCGTTCAGGAATCGATTTCCAATCAGCTTACCGAATCTGGCCGCCAGATGCGTGATAGCAAGCGTGCCATCGCCGAGATATCCGCCCGTCTTGCCACCATCAACGAAACAAACAAACACGTCGAATCAGTTGCCGACGAGCTCAAAACACTCCAGGCTGTCCTACAGAATCCAAAACAACGCGGCGTCTTTGGCGAATATTATCTTGACACCGTTCTTGGCAATGTTCTTCCGGTGGGCTCTTATGACTTACAGTATAAATTCAAGGATGGCGAGATTGTCGATGCAGTTGTTTATTTAGACAAAGGCAAAATTCTACCAATAGATTCCAAGTTTTCGCTCGAAAATTATAATCGTATGGTGGCTGCCAAAGATAAAAAAGAGCGCGAAGAATATGCCAAAAAGGTGCGTGATGATTTGAAGGGTCGCATCGACGAAACTGCAAAATATATTCGTCCAGCCGAAAAAACTATGGAGTTTGCCTTCATGTTCATCCCGTCCGAAAGCCTTTATTATGACTTATTAATTAACAAAGTTGGCACTACGGCGAGCGAGCGCGACCTCATAGAATACGCCTATCGCGATAAAAAAGTTATTGTCACTAGCCCAACCAGTTTCATGGCCTATTTGCAGACAATTCTTCAAGGACTTCGTAGTCTCGAAATCGAAAAAGACACTGCCGAAATTCAAGCACGTGTTGCCAAACTTGGTACGCACATAAATAATTTTGATTCTTATATGGCAAAACTCGGCGGCTCGCTTGGGACTACCGTTAGTCATTACAATGCCGCTTACAAAACTCTTTCGCTCATCGACAAAGACGTCGTCAAAATCACCGCTGGCGAAGCCAACATTGAGCCGCAGCTACTTGATAAACCATCAATTGAAGATTAGAAAAATCTGATTGCTGTAAACGGATAAATTCTGGTTGCTACTGGCCCAACTACGCGGCAATATGGAATTGTGCCAAGACCATTACGTGAATCATATGAATTTTGCCCTTCGCGGTTGTCGCCAGAAACGAACAGTTCGCCCTCTGGAACAATCGTATTGACGCTACCAGAAATATTTTCCTTTGGGCCATCGTTGGCGGATTTTCGTGTGTCTAAATCTGGATTAAAACCTTCCGGATGTTCTTCGTTATAAACTGTGAGCTTTCCGTCTGCAACTACTACGCGTTCGCCCGGGAAAGCAATCACGCGCTTGATAATATATTGATCTTGAACATCGTTCATTGGGCTGCAATTCGTAAGGGAAGTGTTGCCGCCATTCGCAAATACAATTACTTGCCCGCGCTTTGGTACATATTCGTTTTCATTAAAGTGTGCCACGCTTACTGGAATACGGTTAACAATCACGCGGTCGCCATCATGGAAAGTATTTTCCATACTTCCGCCCACTACGTTATAACTACGAAAAACGAAACTATTCAAGATAAACGTGCCAAGAGCCACCGCACCAACAAAGGTCAGGAAGCTCAGAATGTCTTTTAGCGCTGGATATTTTTGCGCAAATGTCGGTTTCGTTTCCATATCTTATATTTTAGCATAAGTAGCGAGAATTGGGGCGCCGTGATAGAATAAAAAGAGCTATGGCAGATTATATAATGCTTCGCAAGGGGCGCAATGCGCTCAGTACTGCGGTCCACGTAATCTTAAACATCGCACTCGCGGTCGTCTCGACGGCGTTAACGGTTATTAGTGGTAACTGGATTTTTGGTGTTCTACTTGTGTTGCTTTCGAAGTGGCGTGTCGTCGCCGTTCGTCCACGCTATTGGATACTCAATATCAAGTCAAATCTCGTTGACTTTACGGTAGGTGTCAGCTTAGCGCTACTTGTCTATATGGCTGGCACTGATGGCCTAAACGCTTGGCATATTATCTTAACTGTCATTTATATTATTTGGCTGATTGGTGTCAAGCCGCGTAGTGAAACTATCATGACCGAAATCCAGTCGCTTTGCGCTGTGTTCTTTGGTACTTTTGCTACTACGCTTATTACTACCAATAATGATCCTTTAATGGGCGTCCTAATTTGTTTTGTTATCGGTTATGGCGCTAGTCGTCACGTATTAATGCAGGGCGAAGAACATGATTATACGCTTACTACATTTATATTCGGTATTATGATGGCCGAGCTATACTGGATTTTCTATCACTGGTCTATCGTTTATACAATTCAAAGCATTGGCGCCACTATCTCCGTACCACAACTTCCGATCGCTGCCACTACGATGTTCTTTGTCTTTGCGCGCGGTTATAAATCTGCGGTCCGCCACGATGGTTTCATACGTTCGGAAGATATCCGACTTCCAGTGATTTTTTCAGTTTTACTTATGGTTGTAATGATATTTTTCTTTTCAGGAGCGAATTTCAACATCTAAGATTATTTAGGAAAGGAGAATAATGGAGAGTGGGAATTCAACGAGTACAAAAATAACCGACGATGAGCTACCTACGGCAGGTATTGTTGCCGATAGCTCGGCGCCGGAACCGATTAAAAAGCCGGTTGAGGCGCCAAAACCACCGGCCCAACAAGATTGGAAAAATTACAAAAGCCCAGCTCAGCCACAAGCTCAAAATAAAGGGCAGAGCAAAGGCCATGGTGGCCTCATTGGCGGTATCGTTTTTGCGGTTTTGCTCGGATGCGCTGGTCTCGTCCTCGGTCTATTTGCCTTTTTAAATAGCCTTCATAAAGAGCCGACTCAACAAATTGTCAGCATTGACGGTTACTATAATGGCAACTCAATCGAATTTGAGGAAACGTCTGTCGCTAGCATTGTCAGTAAAGTTACCCCGGCAGTCGTCTCAATTATTTCGTCTACCTACTCCACGAGTTATTGGGGCTACAGCCAATCCGCTCAGTCTGCTGGTACTGGCATGATTGTAACGAAGGATGGATACGTATTAACCAACAAGCACGTTGTAGAAGGTGCTACAGATGTTCAGATTATTACTGATTCCGGCGATACTTACGACGATGTTACAATCGTCGGTCTTGATCCACTTAACGATGTTGCCTACCTCAAGATTAATGACGCAACCGAAGATTTACCGACTATTAATCTCGGCGACTCAAAGACTATCGCGGTCGGTCAACCAGTATTAGCTATTGGTAACGCACTTGGCGCTTATCAAAACTCCGTCACTCAGGGCATTATTGGCGGTACTGGTCGTAGTGTTGCGGCCGGTGACTCAAACGGCCGAAACGTTGAATATCTTACTGATATGATTCAAACCGATGCAGCCATTAACCCGGGCAACTCAGGCGGTCCGCTCGTGAATGCAGCCGGCGAAGTTATCGGCATCAATACGGCCGTTTCGACTGATGCTAATGGCCTCGGTTTCGCGATTCCGATTTCCGCCACCAAGGGCATGCTTAACAATATTATTCAAAACAAGACTGCAACCCGCGCCTATCTTGGTCTGCAATACATTACGATTACTTCCGATGTAGCTAAGAAATACAATCTTTCCGTCAAACAGGGCGCCTATGTTGGTAGCGAAGAAAGTCGTCAGAGCGCCATCGTTTCCGGCGGCCCAGCCGACAAAGCCGGCATCAAAGACGGTGATGTTATTACGAAAGTTGGCAACATTGATGTTGGCCGTGCGGGCTCGATTTCAACTTTAGTTGGCGAGTATAAAGCCGGCGACACAATTCAATTAACTATTTTGCGCGGTGGAGAAGAGCTAAAAATCAACGTCACGCTCGGCGCCTATAATTCAAGCTCGAGTTCAAGATAAAAAGCATGAAAAAGGCCGCGAATTAAATCCGCGGCCCGTTTCTGATGTGAAAACCCTTTACATGTCGCACTCGCATTCCTCGCCTTCACAGTCACATTCGGAACCTTCGACTTCAGCGATAATCTCATTTGCATCGCCGATGCGCTCCTGGAGTGCCTCCAGCTGCTCGGTAATTTTGGCCAGCAGCTCATCGCCGCCACCCTGGGTATTCACAACGGCGTCGATAAAATCCTCGGCGGCGCCGGCCAGACTCGCCAAGACCATATAGAGCGCCTCGCCGAATTCTTGCCATTCCTTATTCTCGCTGCGCATATTGTCGAGCTTGCGATCCATGCGCTTCATAGCCTTGGACTTCTTGATGTAGGCCTCAACGACCTCAAGTAACAACTGATTGGATGGTTCGATAGTTACGCGCGGATTTTCGCGTTCGAGACGCAGTTCTCTGCGCAGGCGATTCATCATCAGATCATTGCGTTCTGTAGCAATTTTCACTCTGCGAATGCCATTATCATCGGGTGTCACGGGCTGGATGTGAGCAGTAATGCTCGTAACGGTAGTTTTCATAATCAAAAACACCTCCTATTGAAATGTGCAGCACAAAAACAGAAGTGCCATCAACTCTATTATAGCACAAAATTGCAAAATTATCAAGTATATAAGATAAAATGCTTAAAAACTCTGGTAAAACGCAAAAAGATATGTTAAAATAACGGGGTAATTAATTTTAACGAAACAGCCCCAATAGGGGTGAAGGAGAAGGTAGAAGATGCCTGTTAAAGCAGATATCAAGGAGCTCCTTGCTGCCGGTGCGCATTTTGGTCACAA
>JAEEGL011031981.1_pt1 | contig 12541 bp, 6 predicted proteins | sample 9134231 | NCBI WGS metagenome assembly JAEEGL01 (sample SAMN16246548, study PRJNA631951) | gut metagenome | biome: gut microbiome; feature: rumen; material: fiber-attached | host: Bos | place: Iran: Karaj | collected 2018-10
ATCGCTTGGGCGACATCATCGAGGACACGCAGGGCTACTACTGGGTTTGCGTGCGCCCCGCTTTCGGCCCCAACGAGAAGCAGGAGAGCGTTTGGATCAACGTCATCAATGCTTCCGAGAGCGGCAAGAGCCTCTCGACAGGTGTGGTGCCGGGCATCTCCGCTAATAACATCTGGAGTGCGAATGACAACAAGTACAATGGCAACACCATACTGCTGCCTACCCATCTTAAATCGACCAACGAGCATGTTCACAACCTGAGTGCCCTCGTTTGGGCATTGCTCGACCCTGCCGCCTACCACAGAACTGCCGGCAGCGATAAGAGCCCTGCCCTGTGCGGCTTTGAGTACAAGTACCACGGCGAGAAGTTCCTGAACCGCGTAGCTGAGCAGTGGAAAGAATACCATATCTGGGAGAAGCTGTTCAACCGCACCTACGACGAGATGAAGAAAATCAAGAAGATGGGCTTCTTCTACGATGGTTATTACTGGAAGTGGCCCTATCCGACTGACTGTGCCGACATGCCCCTGCATATCACGCAGAAGTACGAGAAGACCTCCTCTTCCACTTTCTCTGCCGACAAGCTGAAAGGTAGTTTCAACATGAAGTCTGCCGGCTATGGTTTCGACGTCCGTCGCTACTGCAGCGACCCGAAGCAGAACCCCAAGTGTGCCAGCACAGGCCGCGACAAGATGGCTCCCGCCAAGCAGTTCACCGATGGCGGCGACGCCTACTGGGTGGTTCGCCAGATCAGCGGTCATAAGTTACATGGCAAAACCTTTGCCACAGACTTGAGTATCTACTCGAACATCAAGAACGTCAACGAGGTTTACCGCTACAATTCCAAGTTTAACTGCATTGTCGGTACGAACAATCCGCCGGAGACAGAGGCTGACATCGCCGACGCCCTCAATCCCAACGACATTACGGTGGGTTGCGTCATCGGTCTCGACTCCAAGTTCTACGCCTCAAAGGACTATGCCGAGCGCATGGGCACCAAGGCTGTGGCCATCGTGGCCTACCTCGGTGGCAAGACGACGAAGGTAGAGGAGGGATCGGAGTACAACGGACTGGCCATCGCCCTGCCCAGTGTCCTTCCCGACAATAAGCTGCAGAAGGTGAAGTGGAACAACACCGTGACCACTGACTCCTGTCTGACGAGCATCCTGACAAACTACACACAGGAGCCCAAAGTGTATGACGGTATGAAAGCCACAGGCAAGCTGAACGCCGGCTGCGACAAGAATCACAACCACCCAGCCGTGAAGTCGGCAGTTGGCTGTGACTATATCAACAATGCCAACGACGCCGTCACCTTCGGCAGCTGGTTCCTGCCCAGTGTCGGACAGTTCAAGCTGGCCGTAATGGGCTTGGGTGGCTTCACCTGGAGCACCAGCAACGGTTTCGGCTCCGAGAGCCAGGCTACTTCCAAGATGGAAGAAATCCGCAAGAAGTTTGCTGCTGCCGGCGTAGAGAGCTACTATGCCGACCTCCTCGACGGCGACAAGCACTTCTGGACCACTACGCTTCTCGACAAGAAGAATAGTGACAAGCGCGACAAGGCTTGCACCTTCTTCTTCAAGTACTTCCTCAAGTCGGGCGAGGACCTCTCGACCTTCGCAGAGACCATCACCAACGAGCAGTACGTGCTGCCGTTCATCGCCTTCAAGTACGAGGTTAAATAATGAGATATGAGAAATAAGATAAATAAAAGAATAAGCTTATGAAAACAAAACGCTATCTATCCCTGATGCTGACGGCTGCCCTTTGGGGTGGCCTCGGCTGGGGGGTGACTTCGTGCAGCGACAGCGACGACAAGAATGGCGGCACCGAGGTGGTGGATCCCACCGAGGCCGCTGCCGTCGAGGCCAAGCAGCGCGATGCCGACCTGCGTACGCTCATCGGCGGCTTCTGTGCCGACGGCAGCGACGCGCTGGAGAGCAGCAGCTGGAAGTCACTCACCTACGAGCCTACCGAGGGAGAGGTGCTCGACCAGTCGCATCCTACGGTGCGCAGCCTGGCCGTGGGCACGCAGGACGAAGCCGACCGCTATGCCCTGCGCCACTTCTCTACCTTGGGCATGAGCTATAACGCCCCCGACGGCTTCACCTACAGCCAGGAGGGCGGCGTGAGCGTCAGCTACCGGCGCACCCCCGACGGCGGCAACACCCTCGCCGTCATCGACGTGCAGATTCCCCAGGTGCCCAACCTCTCGCAGATACGCCTGCTGAAGGAGTGGGGCGACAATGCTTCCGACTGGAAACCTGCCTACTATCGCTTTGGCGACATCATCAAGCGCACCAAGGACAAGGAGAACCGCTACTACATCTGCCTGAGTCACCACCGCTACGGCGAGAACGCCTACTTCGTGTCTTTCAACGACCAGTCCACCCGGTCGACGACCAAAAACACGTGGAAAATGAAGTGGGTAGACGACATTGTGTACACAGGCAAGAACGCCTCGCCCGAGATGTTAGCCAACTGGTTGGAGGACATTGTGCTCGACGACGGCATGTATAACGAGGTCATCACCCATGCCCGTGAGAAAATCAACGACACTGCAATGGTGCGCCAGATACTGCCCGAGAACCAGCAGGTTCGCAAGTGGCTGGCCGAGTGGGTATTCAACTTCGATAACGTGTGCGCCAACTCGGAGGAGAAGGACCCCTACACCACCGACCGCACGCGCTACGCCATGCTGGGAGCCACGTGGACCGGCTCAACGGTGGGCGTCCACGAACGTCTGCTGTCCAACGAGCACCGCTACAGCTGGGGCGGTCCCTACTGGGTGCCCTACATCATCTGCATCACCGAGGAGAACTGGTCAAAGTTCCGTACCCAGCAGAACAACACCAAGTCACAGAACAACACGGACAAGTTCGTCTGGGGCGAGATTACCAGCGGCACCATGTCGAGCGATTCGCTGAAGAGCGACATCGTGAAGAAGGGTCGCTACCACATCGCGCTCATGGCCCAGTATTGGCAGCACAAGGAATATGAGAGTGGCAAGTACTTCATCTACGACTTTACGAAGAACTGGCTTGACTACCCGAACGACATCATCCAGCGCGAGGCGGCGAAGCGCCGTGCCGACTGGGGTCATCAGGTGGTGACGAGCCGCGAGGTGTACTGTACCGACAAGGGTAGTGCCTTCAAGGACTATGAAGACGTCTGGGTGCAGAGTAAGATGTAAGATGTATGATGTATGATGTATGATGTATGATGTAAGAAATAATTAATATTTAATAACTAATAATTTTAAAGCTTATGAAGACAAGAAAATTTTTCGGATTTATGCTGATGGCGGCTCTGATGGGCGGTCTCAGCTTAGGTGCCGTGTCATGTAAGAGTGACGAGGACTCCGTAGACGATGAGAAGATTTCCACCGTGACGGTAGAGAGCGGCCTTGTAGCCAACGGAGTGAGTGCCGAGATGAAGTCGGCAGTGGTAGAGTTGCCCGTGAAGTGCGACGGCGAGTGGTTTGCACTGCTGGGCTATGGACAGGAAGACACCCCCGACTGGGTGCGCATCCAGAAGTGGCAGCCCGTCTACAATGGCAACCAGACGCTGCTCATTGCCTTCGACCAGAACCTGACGGGCTACGACCGCAAGACCACGCTGACGCTGGTCAACAATGCTGGCCAGACGACGAAGGTGCCCATCATCCAGACTTACACGTTCGACGGCAAGGCCCCCGACAACTCCAGCGGCCAGGTGTTCGCGAACAAGGGTGTGGGCTACGGCATGGACTACAACTACCTGCTCGACACGAAGAGCATCCGCTACCGCAACGTACAGGAGCAGTTGAAGATCAACTCCGGTCAGATGGACGAGAAGGAATCCACAAAGTTCAATGCCTTGGCCGTGACGGGCTTGAACAACCTGTTCAACATCTCCCAGATTGAGAAGCTGATGATAGCCGAAACCGGCAAGCCTGCCGAGCTGCAGCCATCAGCCTACGTGGAGACGCCCATCGAGCTGGCCGACCTCGAGATTGGGATGCTCGACTCGGCCCTCATTCAGAAGAAGAATATCGACTTCAGTCTGGAAATTGGCATCAGCCTCGGCCCCATCGAGTTCGAAGCCCGTGCAGCATACAAAGGTGAGAAGACAGAATCACGGATGTTCGTTGACTACAACCTGATTCGTAACGCGCCCATGTACGACGTCAGGATGTCGCCCGCCGAAATCAGCACCTACGCCGCGCTGCCCAAGAACCGCATGTATAACGATGACGAGCTTGATGCTTTCGACGCACAAATTGAAACCTGGATTAAAAAGTTCCAGCGAGAGAACAAAAGAACGCGTGTGCCCCAAAGCGAGCTGAATGCGGACGGTCTGACCGAGGAGCAGCAGAACACCATCGACGGTATGTACCTGAACGATGACACGGGCTTTGACTTCGGCGGTGTCTATTCTACAGGCTTTACCAAGGCATACAACCGACTGATACGTGCCATCTCGATGAATGTCAATGCCAAGAATCCTAAGCCCATCGACGAGACCAAGGCCAATCAGGTCTGCCAGCAGCTGAACGATTTATACGGTCCCTTCATCATCGCCCGCGCCCAGTTTGGCGGTGCACTTATATTGACAGCCCGTGTAGATACGATGCGTTTAGATGGTAAAGTAACTGCCACAGGCCTTATTTCTGGCGAAGGTTTAGGTATGTTCAAGGTGTCTGGTAAATTTTCTTATACTGAAGACGGTTTCAACAACATGCGCAACATCGGTGCCAAGTTCCACGTCATGGGCGGCGACGCCAACCCAACCGCCGACGCATTGGCTAACCTGTTGGCCAGCGACAAGCCTGACTGTCGCGAGGAGTGGTTCGACGCCATGAGCCATTGGTGGCAGTCCATGAAGGCCGACGACGGCGCCTCTCATGCCGAGCCGATCTCCTATACCGTGGTGCCCATCTGGACGATATTCACCGAGCCGGAAATCTCAGAATACGTGCGCAAATGGTTCCTCAACAAATATCAGGACCGGGGCATCTACGAATATTTGGACATCATAGATGAGAAACCGAATGCCAAGACTGCTGTTGACATACTGGGCAACACATACGACTTTGACATGGAACTGGATCCTACAGGCATTCCGGTATCTGGCGACGAAAAACATCCGCTGACAGTAGCTCAGGCTGACTCTGTTGCAAGCAAAATGGATGCCAAACGACTGGCGAAGTCTATTTTCTACGTGAAAGGCAGAGTAGTTTCGGTTGAAGCTCCCTATACTGCCGAGCTGGGCGTAGCCAACTTCATGATATCGGATGTAAGTGCAGAGGATATAGGTAATGTGGGGCAATTACCTGTCCTTAAGATTAATTGTCCAGGCTGTTCTTATCTCGGCCTCACAAGGACGGCTTGGAAAGACAGCGACCCGCAAATATCCAAGGGCGACGAAGTGATAGTCTATGGACAAATGGAAGGTCGTAACAAATTTGTCACAGGTAAATGCGGCCTTTACATGCACAATGGCAAAGTTGCAAAATAGTAATTAGAACTGAAAGAGATGTTTGCAAAACTCATCACAACGGTACAGGACTACTCCGGCTATAAGCTGGCCGGAGTGGTCTTGACATTGCTCGTCCTGACAGCGTGCAGCGACGTCATGGAAGACTATGCTGAGCAGCCGCCGACGGCTGCCGGGCAGCCCACCCCCTTCCAGTGGACCCGTGCACAGGACTTGATGACCCGCCGGATGTTCGTGCGTAACCACGGACTGGGCTATGGCTACAATGCCGTGAAGGGCCAATACAGCAACTGGGAGGACATCCGTTGCCAGGTGGTGGACCGTGATGGTCTGAACAGCTACGTCAAATACCACGGCGGTGAAGAGTTTGCCCATTCCCGTTTGGCCAATTATGTCAACCATTCGAGCAAGTTCCAGCACTCGCTGCACGACTACATAGCCAGCGTCAATCTGCACTTGAACGAGGAGGTGGACCTGGGCCTCTACCAAGAATCAAAGCGTAAAGAACAGTACTTCGTCGAGGACGGCGTGGAGGAGACCTTCTTCTTCACCGTCAACCGCCTCTCCATCATGGGCGAAAGCTTCCTGTCGTGGGCTCCGCTGCTCGACGCCGTGACCTGGGGCAAGGACCCCCACCCCGAACTGCTCACCCCCAGCTTCCGCGCCTCGGTAGAGCATGTGGCCGCCTACGGCAAGAAGGACATTGCCGTGGTCGACTCGTTCGTCAACATCTGGGGCACCCACGTCATTGTCGATGCCTTCCTCGGCGGCGAGCTCAACATCAGCCTGCAGAACTACACCTGGCGATTCAAGGACATTGGCTTCGAAACGGAGATGACCGTTGAGAAGTTCCTGAAGGAATGCAACTACTCGGCCAAGGCGCGCCAGGAGGATGGCTTCACGTGGATTGAGCAGTCCAAGCTGAGCATCAGTGCCAAGGGCGGCGACCAGAGCATGCTGACCTCCATCTTAGGCAAGGCCAAGTTCGACGGCAAGCGCGACTTCGACCTCGAGGCCGTGTCGAAGTGGAGCCAGTCGCTGAAGTACAACCCCGACAACGACATGGCCTCGAACGTGGAGCTGGTGGATATGAAGGTGGTGCCCATCTGGACTTTCGCCGAAGCCGTCAATCCCGAGGGTGCCCAGTACATCAAGAATGCCATCCTGCAGGATGTCGATGCCATGCAGAAGCTGTTGGGCGACAACAACTTCTACGACACGTCGTTCCCCATCCGCTACGACACCCTGCGCTGCCAGGTGCGCACGGACGACGGCAACTGGCAGACCATCGAGGCCACGGACAGCGAGGAGACCCCCTTGACGGTGAACATCGTCAGCGGCGAGCGCGTCGTGGCCGTCGTCAGCCACGAGAAAATCTACAACAACTGGTTCTGGGTGGCCTATCCCGTTTATGAGGGTGTCATCAACCAGCGTTGTGGCCTGGCCATCAGCGATGCCACAGCCATGATCTACGATGTGTTCTGCTACGATGGCACCGTGCTGCTCGACCCAAGGAAGAAGGGCGACGAGTATGTCTACAACACCAGTGACACCTTCTATATGAACGCGGGCAAGATCATGCTCTCACCGCAGGAGGGCATCACCTACAACCCCATTCACCCCATGCCCTACTTCGAACTGGCCGGCGGCGTACAGATAGACGGCAGCTACAAGGAGCGGGCCGTCAGACCCTTTAAGGACAAGGACAAGTTCTACGTCGATGCATTAAAATCCGAGAACAACATTGTGGGCTACACCTTCAGTGCTGACCTGGATGCGACCACTCCCGACGGACAGCCCATGGCCCGCTACCGCCGCAACGACAATTACCACTATATCTACAACCCCAACGAAATGCGCTATGAAGAGTAAGAAGATACTGATGATGATGATGATGGCCCTATTCAGCCTGTCGTCGTGCCACGACGACACCGATATGCCTACGCCGTCGGCAACGCACTGGACGGTGTCATTAGTGACCAGCGACGACGACAGCCGGCACGACCCGTCGCTGCTCTCGCGCTATGCCGCCTACGAGAGCATCATCGTCAGTATCATCGGACTCACCGACGACACCCGCACCATCGCCGTCACGAGCGATGCCGACTGGCTCACGCTGAGGCGCGACACGCTGGCCGCCGACGGCATCGTCACCTTCACCACCACCGACAACCGGACCGACCAGCGCCGCACGGCCACGCTGACCTTCACCGACGCCGACCATCCCGAACTGACAGGCACGCTGACGCTGAGCCAGCTGTCAGCCGCCGACCAGGACAGCAACGGCGAGGATGCCCGCGCCAACCTCTACGTGGGCTACGGCTACAACATCTACTCCGCACTGGAAAACCCGATGGCCGTACGCACCACGGCCCCCGTCATCGACCTGGAGGCCGTGCGACGCGACCAGAGCTACAGCCTCTACCAACTCGTGCAGGACTGCCACCTGCTCTATACCCGCATGAACACCACCGTGTCGAATACCATACAGGCCTTCGGCCAGGACCTGAGCCAGCGCCAGACCGGCGACGAGGCCAACACCTTCCAGGGCTGCGTGCAGGACTGCCAGACGGCTGTCGACCTGATGAACAGCGATGCCAAGGGCCAGCTGAACCAGCAGAACTTCGGCCAGGGCAGCATCGAGAAGGCCGTGGCCTCGCGCATCATGGACCGCGCCACCATCACCTATCTGCGCGACGAGGGCAAGCTGCCTTACGGCGACGACTTCAACCTGACCCTCCTTGACATCCGCCAGAAGATGAAGCAGGGCGGCGACTACCGCGCCAAGGTGGTCGAGACGCTGCGACGCTTCGGCACCCACCTCGTCACGCAGGCAGACCTCGGCGGGCGCATCGACTACATCTTCACCATGTCGAAAAATTCCCTCTTCAACACCAAGCAGGAGATGGAGGAGGAGATTAAATACACCCTCGGTCAGATGACCAACGACGAGCGCAGCGGCCTCGACCGCCACACCACGTCGAGCAAGACCGGCGAAGGTGCCATCAAGATACACGGCGGCAGCCAGGCCGCCCGCGCCCAGTTGGAACAGGACATCAAGGACACCGAGTTCCGAGGGCAGATAGACCCCGACCACATGAACGACTGGCTCGCTACCATCAACTACAGCGACCACCTGTCCTTAGACGAGGACCTCGACGTCATCCACTTCGAGCTGATGCCCCTGTGGGACATCGTGCCAAAGGACCTGCGCCAGGTGTTCCTCGACGAAACCATGCGCATGGTGCAGGACAGCGACTGCCAGCTGCCCGCCAGCTTCCTGGGCACCGACAACTACGAGTTCAACCCCTTCATGCAGCCCGACCTGTTCGACTTCAGCAAGGCCACCCCCAGCTCATCGCTCTGTCGCCTGCTCTATATGGACTATGACCCCAAGTCGAACGAGGGCATCGGCAGCGCCATCGAGAAGCCCACCGGCGACCCCGTGCTGCTGGTGTGCTCGGAGTATGTGCCGAAGATCCGCACCGACCAGCGCGTCACCATCGTCTATCCCCTCTACGACCAGAAGGTGCGCATGAACCAGGGCCTCTTCCTCGGCGACGGCATACACCAGCCCGCCTGGGTTGGATTCAAGGGCAGCAGCTGCTATGTCAACCTCATCGACAGCCTGCCACCGGGCTACTGCATCACCCGCTTCTGGTACGTCCACGGCAACCTGAGCCTGAAGAACCCCACGACGCTCGACGGAAACTATGGTAAGAACCCCATCGTCGCCGACGACTACTTCTTCTACATCTACGGCAAGACGTTCCGCCATCCCATTGTCAAGATCGGCTCCAACTTCTGGACGCGCAGCGACGTCTATTACGAAATGGGATTCACTGACGAACCCGACACCGGGGAAAACCCTAACGACGAGCACCTCGTCGATGGCACGCTCTACGCCCGTTTCTACTACGACGTCGGCTACTACCAGCGCGAGGACAACGGCTGGCTGTGGGGCTACGACCGTAACACATACTATACCGACAACCCCAACATGAAGTGGTATATGCCACTGGCCAGCGAGGTGGAGAACCTCCATGCCTTCATTGGCTTCAACTCCAAGGCGCTCTTCTTAGGACAGCAGAGCGGCTTCGAAGCGCAGTTCCACGGCTACTACGGCATCCACGACCTGCTGAACAACGTGCGATTCACCGGTGACAATGCCGTACACTATAAAAACGAATACATGTTTTTGGCCTCGCGTACCGACAAGTACAGCAAGGCAAAGGTCATGGTGCTCGACCGCGACTACAACCTCCGGCTGATGGATCCCCTCGGCGACTGGTCGGACGACTACTTCCCTGTGCGTCCCGTCCGCGGCTGGATGTTCACCTACCCGAAGTTATCGGAGATTATTAAGAATACAACTATATAGGATATGAATAAGATTTGGACATTAGCCATGATGGTGCTGCTGACGGCTGGCTTCGCCGCCTGCTCGGACAGCGATGACGACAACGGCGGCGGAACGACGCCGGAGCAAAAACATGGGCTGACCGCAGCGCAGCTGATGCAGCGCACGGCCGTGGCCTCGGTGCTGAAAAAGCTGACCGGCGAGAACTTCAGCGACACGACTGACGTGGACTTCGAGGGCCGCACCTACGAGGCGACCATCGGCGAGGTGCGCAACGAGAGCCGACCATCCGAACGTAGCATACAGGTGAGTTCGGAAGGCTTGGCCGAGGGCTACTTCCGCTCGTTGGCGGGTGGTGCCTCCGAGCTCATCACCGAGACCGACGACGGCTGCAAGATCGACCTCACCGATCTCGACTGCCACTCTACGGGCCGCAAGCAGAGCCTCGGCACGCTGACCTTCCACAACGGCTATGGCGCCAACGACGTAGGTTATGCCGACGTTGACATCCCCAGCATCCCCGCCTTGCAGCGCATCAGCTACAAGACCGACGACCAGTGGGGCGACAACGGCGACTTCAAGTCACCCATCACCAGGGGCGAGGTGTTCGTCGGTGCTGGGGGCCGCTACTGGATCTGCGTCCGCGTGTCCACCGGCAATAACCCCAGACAGGCCGGTGTGCTCATCAATATGCAGTCCGGCAAGGGCGACGACTGGAATTACATCTACGAAGACGAGAAGTGGGCGGCCTGGGAACCAGCAGACCACATAATACCCGATGAGTTCGAAGATGCTGTCCTGGACTACTTCCAGCTGAGCGGCGCTAGCTACTTTCACAACAAAAAGGACAAAATCATGAAGAAGAGCTTCGGCAAGGAAGTCTTCCCAGATGCATGGGGGTGGAACTGGAGCGCCAAAAATAAAAAATGGGAGCTGTGGCAATACGGCGACCCGGGCTTCGGCACTCTCGACGAGGGCTACTGCCACAGGGCCTACTACAGCCCCGGCATGTGCGGCATCATCATCGTTATGGAGTGCAACGAGGGATGTTGGAGAACGAGCAAAGCGACGCATTGGCGCCGCTGGAGAATCTGGAGTACCGGCACTCGCGAAGCAAAAGGATGGTATATCATGGCCGATCACATTTATGACTTCTGGGATACCAGCGATCTGCATAGGTGCGATTTCGTATATACTGACGTTGATGACTTCTACCAGTTCCCCTACTTCGCATGCATTTACACCGTCCGCGCCATCACGTTCACCACTCAGAAACCAGAGGATCTCGGACTTACCAAGGTGGATATATAGAAGTGAAAAGTGAAAAGTGAAAAGTGAAAAGTGAAAAGTGAAAAATTTGCTACCGCTATGAAGAGTAAAGTGATATTAATCTTGATGATGATGGGCCTGTTCAGTTTGTCGTCGTGTAGCGACGACGAGAACAGCGGCGGAACGACGCCGGAGACGAAGCACGAGCTGACCGAAGCGCAGCTGATGCAGCGCACGGCCGTGGCCTCGGTGCTGAACAGGCTGACCGGCGAGAACTTCATCGACACCACAGACGTGGACTTCGAGGGCCGCACCTACGAAGCGACCATCGGCGAGGTACGCAACGAGAGCCGACCCTCCGAGCGCAGCATACAGGTGAGCTCGGCCTCGCTAGCCGAGGGCTACTTCCGCTCGTTGGCGGGCGGTGCCTCCGAACTCATCACGGAGACCGACGACGGCTGCAAGATTGACCTCACCGATCTCGACTGCCACTCTACGGGCCGCAAGCAGAGCCTCGGCACGCTGACCTTCCACCACGGCTATGGCGCCAACGACGTGGGCTATGCCGACATCGACATCGCCTGCATCCCCAGCTTGCAGCGCATCAGCTACAAGACCGACGACCAGTGGGGCGACAACGCCGGCTTCAAGTCACCCATCACCAGGGGCGAGGTGTTCGTCGGTAGCGGGGGCCGCTACTGGATCTGCGCCAAAGTGCCCACCGGCTATCACGCCGACCAGGCCGGCGTGCTCATCAACATACAGCCCGGCAAGGGCGACGACTGGAAGCCCATCTACGACGAGGGTGCCGACAAGTGGGCAGCCTGGTGTCCGTCGAAGCAAATTCTGACGCCCCATTATGGCAAGGCCATCCTTGACTACGTCCAATTGTGCAGCGATAGCCACTATGCCAATCACAAGAAAAAACTCAAGGATAAGTATCCAGACATCTTCAAGAAGGTATTCCCCATCGGACAGACCTGGACCTACAGCAATGCCGACGGCTACTGGGTGCTGTCGTCGGGCACCAGCGGCCCGGGCTTCGGCGACACCAATCCCGCCAATTACGACCAGTGGTGCCACATTGCCAGCTACCCCGTGACCCACGGCGTCATCATCGTCAGGGATGCCACCGAGGGCCACCACCGCGCATGGCACGGCCAGTGGCGCCGCTGGCATATCTGGTGCACCGACGTCGCCAATGCCGACGGCATGGAGAATGCCCGCATGCTGGGCCGCACCTACAACATGAGGAACTCCGGCGAACTGCGCGAGTACACGTTCCACTACACCAACACCGACGACTTCAACCGCTTCGCCGAGTACGCGATGATCTACACCGTCCGCGGCATCGCGTTCACCACTCAGAAACCCGAAGACCTCGGACTTACCAAAGTGAACATATAGAAGTGAAAAGTGAAAAGTGAAAAGTGA